>ERZ809407.2475-NODE-2475-length-12326-cov-4.326624_pt1 | contig 12326 bp, 8 predicted proteins | sample MGYA00520792_ERZ809407 | MGnify/ENA primary metagenome ERZ809407 (study PRJEB31576, sample SAMEA3212665) | Homo sapiens | biome: human-gut; feature: human gut; material: fecal | place: Sweden | collected 2012 ...
AACTGAACGAAGCTCTGGGTAACCTGTACATCGCTCAAGGTCAATATGACAGAGCTGTAAGCGCATTCGGCAACACGAAATCTAACAGTGCCGCTTTGGCTCAGATCCTGGCTAAGGACTACAACAAAGCTAAAAACACTTTGGCAAGTGTAGAAAAGCCAGACGCTTATACTGAGTACCTGATGGCTGTATTAGGTGCAAGAACTAACAATTCTTCTATGGTTACCAGCAGCTTGAAGAGCGCTGTAGCTAAAGATTCTTCATTAGCTAAGAAAGCAGCTTCTGATCTGGAATTTGCTAAGTACTTCACGAATGCAGATTTCATGAGCATCATTCAGTAAGAAGCTCTTCACTAATTACGATTAGTGATTTTAAGTAGTAAATAAATAAATATCTGTAGAATGCCCGGCGTTGAGAAATGTCGGGCATTTCTTTTTTATTATCTGCAAAAGCCGTACTTTCGCAAAAAAGTATTTAGAGATGAAGAACGTCTGTCTATTATATTTTCTATTAATCGGCCTCTCTGCCTGTGGTGGAAAGAAGACCGATAGTATCAGCCTCAGTGGAGAAATCAAAGGATTGGGGAATGATACCATCTATTTATATGGTGCGGACAGAATGCATGACCGCATGGATACACTGATTGCCGAAAAAGATAAATTCTCCGCGACACTTTCTGCTGATACGTTAGTCACCACAATCTTATTATTCAGCGATGGAACAGAGTATCCGCTTTTCCTGAATAAAGGGAATAAGATACAAATAAAAGGCTCCATGGCCGAACTATCCTCTTTACAAATCAGCGGCAATGCCCCCAATAAAGAATTAACAGACTTCAACCAGGAACTAAAAGGATTGGGTACCCCGTCCGGAAAAGCTTTGGAAGAGAAAGCGGAGAATTTCATTACTGAACATCCTGCTTCATTAGCCAGTATCTATCTGCTGGATAAATACTTTGTGCAAAACCCTCAACCCGATTTGACACAAATCCAGAAACTGGCCGACCGTATGACCGGAGAACTGAAGGACCGTCCCTTTATGGATGCATTGCTGAAGCGGATTGAAGAAGAAGAAAAAGTAGCTGTAGGGAAATCGGCGCCCTACTTCCGACTACGCAATGCGGAAGAAAAAGATATAAGTCGCTCCAACTTTAAAGATCAGTACCTGCTCATACAGTTCTGGGCTTCGTGGGATACGGTCAGCCGTGCAAACAATGCCATGTTCCGCCGTATTTATAAGAAAGAGCAGAAGAATAAGAACTTCGCATTGCTGAGCGTTTCTCTCGATCTTGATAAAAAGAAATGGCAGGAAACCATCAAAGCGGATACGCTGAAATGGGAACAAGTCTGTGATTTCTCCGGCTGGAGCGGAGAGATTATCAAACAATTTGCCATACAGGCGCTTCCTACCAATATACTTCTCAGTCCTACGGGAAGAATAGAAGGTAAAAATTTGGATGAAAAAGCAATTGAGAACAAGCTAAAAGAGATTGCTGAAAAAGAAAAGGAGAAATCACTCACCACTAATCACTAATAAACACGTGCTAATCAAAGTTTTCGGAGCGGCTGTGCAAGGCATCGACGCAACTCTCATCACCATCGAAGTAAATAGTTCAAGAGGTTGTATGTTCTATCTTGTCGGACTACCGGATTCGGCCGTCAAAGAAAGCCACCAACGTATCATTTCCGCGCTACAAGTGAATGGATACCGGATACCTACCAGCAATATCATCATCAATATGGCACCGGCTGATATCCGCAAAGAAGGTTCCGCCTATGACCTCCCACTTGCCATTGGTATGCTTGCCGCCGGAGAAGTAATCCAACCGGATAAGCTGAACCGCTACCTGATGATGGGCGAACTGAGCCTTGACGGTAGCCTGCAACCCATCAAGGGAGCTCTGCCCATTGCCATCAAAGCACGTGAATTAGGATTCGAGGGAATCATAGTACCCAGACAGAACGCTCTTGAAGCGGCTGTAGTCAATCAGATTCAAGTATATGGAGTTGAAAACATCAAAGAGGTAATAGAATTCTTCAATGGGAAGCAGGAACTCACTCCTACCATCGTCAACACCCGCGAAGAGTTTTATGCACAACAAAGTAGCTTTGATCTGGACTTCGCAGATGTAAAAGGACAGGAAAACGTAAAACGTGCACTGGAAGTGGCAGCGGCAGGGGGACATAATATTATTCTGATTGGTGCCCCGGGAAGCGGAAAATCCATGCTTGCCAAAAGATTACCATCCATTCTTCCCCCGCTGTCCCTGGGAGAAAGCCTTGAAACTACAAAAATACATTCTGTGGCAGGAAGGCTGCAAAACAATACGGGGCTTATTTCAAAACGCCCGTTCCGCGATCCGCATCACACCATTTCCACAGTGGCCATGACGGGTGGAGGCAGTTATCCACAACCAGGAGAAATCAGCCTTGCCCATAATGGAATTTTATTTCTGGACGAGTTGCCAGAATTCAATCGCAGCGTACTGGAAGTCCTCCGCCAACCGCTGGAAGACCGAAAGATCACCATTTCCCGTGTGAAAAGCAATGTGGAATACCCTGCCAGTTTTATGCTGGTAGCCTCTATGAACCCATGTCCTTGCGGATATTACAATCATCCGACAAAAGCTTGTGTATGCAGTCCGGGACAAGTACAAAAATACCTGAATCGTATCTCTGGTCCTCTACTTGACCGCATCGACCTACAAATTGAAGTAGTTCCTGTACCTTTTGAGAAAATGTCCGATGCACATCCGGGAGAAGCAAGTTCCATCATACGGGAGCGTGTAATCTCCGCCCGACAAATTCAGGAAAACAGATATGCAGATATTCCGGGCGTTTACTGTAATGCACAAATGAGCAGCAAACTACTTTCCCTATATGCTCGTCCGGATGACAAAGGTCTTGCCTTACTGAAAAATGCGATGAACAGGCTTAATCTTTCCGCCCGTGCCTATGACCGTATACTAAAAGTGGCACGTACCATTGCCGACCTTGAAAACAGTGACCTGATACAGCCCTCACATTTGGCAGAAGCCATCGGATACAGGAATCTGGATAGAGAAGACTGGGCGGGATAATCCAGAAAAAAACGATAGTTCACTATTTTCCCCTTAATTTGCATCATTTTCTCCCTAACTATAACTTCATTGGCTTAGATTTGCAGTAATCAAAATCTAAAATACTATGGAGGCAAAGACATTATCCCGTTTTTTCCCAAAGTTGTCACTTATAATAAAGGACAACATGGAACGACCGCCTTTATTCTTTACATTACATCTATCCAAAGATAGTAATATAAAGCGAATATCCTTTTGTCTTCCATTCATCTCAATTAATTGTATATCAAAATATTACAATAACTTTGTAATACATTTGAAATATATCTGTAATAAGTACATCCTACTTTTGCAGCCAGAATAATATTTATAAATATACAGAAGAAGAGAACATAATTTATAACTAAAACTTTATTTTATGCTGAATGTACAATTAAAAAGAAAAAGAACATTTGCGCAAAGCGTGCTCTTTGTAGTGTTCTTGCTAAGTAGTACCTTAGCATTTGCCCAGAACAAGGTTACCGGTACTGTTACAGACAAATCCGGTGAGCCATTGGCAGGCGTCAATGTATTAGAAAAAGGCACCACCAATGGTTGTATCACCGATCTTGACGGTAAATACTCTATAGAAGTGAAAAGAGGGCAAACCCTCATATTTACTTTCATTGGCTTTACTAAAAAAGAGGTTCAAGTGAACCAAAGCGCTATTAATGTAGTAATGGAGGAAGATTCCCAAACATTAGATGAAGTAGTAGTAGTGGGATATGGTAGCATGACGCGTAAGGATGTTACCAGCTCTATCACAACAGTGAAAGCAGATGATTTGAACGTAGGTGTCTACACTAATCCGGCGCAACTGCTACAAGGAAAAGTTCCGGGATTGACCATTGCCAATACCAGTGACCCTAATGGCTCGGCATCTATCTCTCTGCGTGGTACATCTTCTTTACGCGAGGGTGCAGCCATGGAACCATACTACGTAATCGATGGCGTCCCGGGCGTCAGCCTGTCGCTTATTGCTCCGGAAGACATTGAGAGCATCGATGTTCTTCGTGATGCCAGTGCCACAGCCATCTATGGTTCAAAAGCCGCTAATGGTGTAATCATTGTCACCACCAAGAAAGGTAGCAAGAATGGTAAAACCAATGTAAACTACAGTGGTTATGTAGCTATAGATAATACTTTGAAAACTCTGGACATGATGAATGCCAGCGAACTTCTGGCCTATGCCAACGCAAATAATGTCGACCTTTCCCCCTACTACGATGTAAACAACCCGGCCGACACCAATTGGCAGGATGAAGTATTGCGTTCCGGTTTCAGCCACAATCATAATATCTCCATCAACGGTGGCAATGAAAAAACCACCTATAGTGCATCTCTCAACTACATCGACCGAGAAGGTGTTGTGAGAGGAACTTCAATGGATCGCATCACAGCCCGTTCTTTCTTGCAAACCAAAACTCTGAAAGATCATCTGGATTTGTCGGTTAGTGTAAATGCAAGCATAACCAACAAACAAACGGCCTCAACCGAAAATCAGGGACGGAGTGTACTGGATGCCATGTACTATTACAATCCGCTGGTTCCTGTAAAGAATGCAGACGGTTCCTGGTACGCTAATACAAGTATCTCACAAAGTTATAACCCGCTGTCAATGGTCTATGAAGATCAGTACAAAACAAAAGAGAAAATGTTGCAAGGTATTGCCAAAGCAACCCTTCACATCATTGACGGACTAGATTGGAATCTGAATCTTTCTTATCAAAACGAACAGTATATTTACAGTAACTACAATACTACACAGTCACAACTTCCCAACATCTCTTCCCGCCACGGTCAGGCTTCACGCAGCACCAAGGAAAACATCAAGAAGCAGATGGAAACTTACGTCAATTATGACCATGTATTTGCCGACAAACACAAACTGGGTTTGATGGCCGGTTACTCTTGGGAGCAGAACGATGATAATGATGGCTTCGGCTTAACTGTATACAACTTTTACGACGATTACCTGAAATATTACAATATGGGATTGGCCAACAATATGGATATTGACGGTATTAATAGCGACAACAAACTTTCCACTCTGCGCATGATTTCATTCTATGGCCGCGTAAACTACAGTTTTAACAGCAAGTACCTGTTCCAAGCTACCATACGACGCGATGGTTCTTCCGCTTTCGGCAAGAACAACCGCTGGGGTACATTCCCTTCCGTATCATTGGCATGGCGCATTACAGAAGAAAATTTCATGAAGAATCAGAAAGTGTTTGATGACCTGAAATTCCGCATAGGCTATGGTGTAAGCGGTAACTCACTGGGATTTGACGCCTATACCGCACAGCAAACTTACGGTGCATCGGGTTGGTTCACTTACGTGGATCCCGTCACAGGATCATCCTCCAGCTACCGTACACTGGCCGCTACCAAAAATGCTAATCCAGACCTGAAATGGGAGCGTACAGGCATGTTCAACGTCGGTATTGACTTCGGATTCTTCAACAACCGACTGACCGGTACCATCGAATACTACGACAAGCGCACAAAAGATCTGATCTTTGATTATACAGTTTCTACCAACCGTTATCCTTACGGCACAATGACTGCGAACGTAGGTGAGATTAGCAACAAAGGTATCGAACTGACTATCAACGCCACCCCTGTAGTAACAAGAAACTTTACCTGGAGCACTACTTTGAACATTTCACACAACAAAAATAACGTGGAATCGCTGTCTAATGATACTTACTCAGTAAATTACAAAGACTATGGCAACCCGGATTTGGGAGGTTATGCCACCACTAACGTGCAACGCCTGATGCCTGGTAGTCCTGTAGGACAGTTCTACCTTTGGGAATGGGCAGGATACAACGAGGCAGGCGGTTCCGTCTTCAACGACTATGACGAAGACGGCAATCTGGTAGGCACCACCGATTCTCCTAACGACGGCGACCGTCGCAAGGCTGGTTCCGCACAACCCAAAGTAACCTTCGGGTGGAACAATACTCTCAACTACAAGAATTGGTCACTGACCGCCTTCTTTCAGGGCATTGCAGGAAACAAGATTTTCAATGCCACACGTGCTTTCTACAATAACGTAACCCTGCTCAATACAGGTAAGAATATCTTAAGCGAAGTGGCTACCATGCAAAAAGCTACCGATACACGTGCACAAGCTCCTTCCGACCGTTATATCGAGAATGGATCTTATCTGCGTCTAGCCTCTTTATCATTGGGCTACGATTTCGGTAAACTGGGCGACTGGGTAAACAGTCTGAAAATTTATGCTACCTGCAACAATGTGTTTACATTGACCGGCTACAAGGGTGTCGATCCTGAAATCAATCTTGGCGGTTTACAGCCGGGTATCGACTGGCGTAATACCACTTACCCCCGTACCCGCACCTTTATGTTTGGTGTAAATATTAACTTCTAATCTCTTAAAAGAAGACATAAATATGAAAACAAGATATATTATTTCCAGTGCCCTGATGGCACTTGCAACCGTCGGTTGCACTGACCTGGACGTGGACATCAAATCGGTCTATACGGAATATCCCACTGATTCGGAAATTGCTATAGAAGCTAGAATCAGTAATGCTTATTTCGCCTTCCGCGATGCCATTGGCCGTCGCTACGATGAAGGTATCTCATGCAACTCTGATGAATATACAGCAGTCAGCTTTGGTGGTGACTACTTAAATGACCGCGACATGGCAAACTTCTCACTTCACAGTGTAGATCAGGATGCCTGCAAAAACCAATTAAACGTTTATAGCGAAATTCAAGGTGGTATAACTAAATGTAACCAAATTCTCATGGATTTGGGAGACGAAAATGTATCGGTTTCCGCCCCTGTACGTGCAGCGCGTGCTTTCTATACTTTTTTGCTGATGGACAATTGGGGTGACACCCCCATCATTGACTATCGATTACTGGGAGCAGATGGAATAGTAGACCGTTCTCCACGTGCCGATGTAGCCCGTTGGATTGAGACCGAACTGCTGGAAGTGCGCGATGACTGCCCTACGGAAGTATCTTCCGAAACCTACGGCACACCCACCCGTTGGATGGTAGACGCTCTTCTTGCCAAGCTATACATCAATTGGAATGTCTATACGCAAGATGTCACCAGTGCCAGTTGGTCATCTACCGCTACCAATGAAAAGCTGAATGATTGTGTTGCAGCGTGTGATGATGTAATTAAATCCGGTTTGTTTGATTTGAGCGACGATTACAAAAAGAAGTTCATGTATGACAACGGCCCACACATCAAAGATTTCATCTATGCAATGCCATTCGATGCTATTACCCAGACAGGCATGACGTACGCCCGTTTCCGCACTTGGCGTCAAGGACAGAAAGATAACGGCTTCTACTCTGTTCCATTGGCTTCTTCCGTAGGTGGCAACATGGCACTAACTCCAGAATATGCAGAATTATTCTGTCTGCCGGGCGACCGCCGCAACGATGTGATTGCCGGTGATGCGAATGCAGAGACATTTGATGTTTATCAGTACGACGCCACAACTGGTGAAAAGACGAATGTACGCAACACTTATCAGGGCACTCCTGTCGTTTTCACCAAAAAGATTACACTGGCTACACAAGATGGAGACCTCAATACAGGTAAAAATCTAACCGGATGGGTTCAAGGGTATAAATCCATCAAATTCTTCCCCAACGTAGAAGAAGTGAATGCCCATAGCCGCAACCAGAGTAACGACATACCTATCTTCCGCTATGCAGATATTTTATTGATGAAGTGCGAAGCCATCGTTCGTGGTGCATCCGCCACCAACGGAGACACCCCTCAAAGCTTGTTTAATCAGATTCGTTCGTATGTAAATGCTCCCACGATATCTTCCACCCCATCATTGCAGGATATCCTCGATGAACGTGGACGTGAATTCCTGGATGAACACTGGCGTCGCAACGACCTGATTCGTTTCGGTGACTTCGAACGCGAATGGGGCTTCAAGTATTTGAACCCGAATGCCAATGCTTTGACCAACCGCTTGTTACCGTTAAGTCGTGACATTTTGAATGTCAACACCAATTGGAAACAAAATAACGGATATTAAGTAATTGTTTTCTTTTAGAGTTTCTAAAACCTAAAGCCCCGCATTGCAACTGATACACCCAAATTAGTCAGTTGCAGTGCTTGGCTTTTTCATTCAAACAAAAACTTCTACCAATGAAAACCAAACTAATCACACTATCCTTCCTATTGTTATTCTCAACAAATACTTTTGCACAAGATACCGGACTTACCAATTACGTCGATCCGCGTATCGGTTCCGAGGGACTGGGCCGTGTCTTCATCGGTCCTTCCTGCCCCTACGGAATGGTGAAACCCTCACCGGACTGTACCCCACGTCCCAACAGCGGCTGGTTGCCCATGCCCGAACAGGTGGACGGCTTCTCCCAAGTACACGTTAGCGGAACAGGTGGCGGTCCCAAATACGGAAACATCCTTGTAATGCCTTTCTGCAACGGAATGGACCGTATCAATCACATCGACCATCGCAAGGACGAAACAATAAAATTAGGATATTACTCCACCCAATTCCAGTCTTCCGGCATACAAACAGAAATTACCACCGCCCCCAAAGCATCGTTCTATCGGTTCACCTACCCCAAAGACTCCCTGAAATCACTGGCCATCGATGCCGGATTCTTCTTAGGTGAAAGCCCCGTACCCGATGCCCGCGAAGCTCAGCAATTCGTAGGTTCCGAAATACAAATCGTCTCCGACCATGAAGTCATCGGCTACACCCGTATTCGCGGTGGATGGAACAATGGCCGTGCCTATACAGTCTACTTTTACGCAGAAACCGACAAGCCTTTCGTAAATACAGCTACCTGGAAAAGCGATAAGATCACAGATGAGAAGTTCCAATACGACTCACATCAAAAGACCGGAGCCCTGTTGCGCTTCAACTCTTCTGAAGACGTTATACAACTGAAAGTAGGTATCTCCTTCCTCAGCTCACTGAAAGCACGTCAGAATGCCCATACTGACATTCCTCACTGGTCATTCGAAACTGTACACAAACAGTTACTGGCCCAATGGGAAGATTTACTCCAAAGAATTGAAATCTCTCCCCGCACCCCCGAAGCACAGAAACGTATGTTCTACACCGGCCTCTATCATACCATGATTATGCCTGTAGACCGCAGTGGAGAGAATCCTCTCTGGGCAGATGACGAACCTTATTACGATGACTTCTACGCCATCTGGGACACTTACCGCACTTCTACTCCACTCATCACCCTGATAGACCCGAAACGTGAAACAGACATCGTCCGTTCACTTATCAACATCTACAAACGAGACGGCTACATGCCCGACGCCCGTAGCGGTAACAGCAATGGTCGTACCCAAGGCGGTTCGAATGCTGAAATCGTAATAGCCGATGCTTTCGTAAAAGGTCTGGAAGGAATAGACTATGAACTCGGTCTGCAAGCCATGCTGAAAGATGCAACCGTCTGCCCCGGCGATCGCCATGAAGCGGAAGGGCGTGGCGGACTAATACCCTATCTGGAACTCGGCTATATCCCCTACGGCATCCCCCGCGCCGGAAACCGCACCGTAGAATATTCTTATTGTGACTATGCCATCGCCCTGGTTGCCAAAGGTCTGGGAAAAGAGGATCTTTACCAACACTACCTGAAACAATCCGGAAATTGGAAGAATCTCTGGCGTGACGATTATGAACATGCCGGTGCCAAAGGCTTTATCCTGCCCCGTGATGAAAAGGGCAATTGGCTGGATGAAATCACTTTCGGAAAATCCAAGATACAAAAACCGACTTTTACCTATACCCCCGTCACCTTTGAAGGCCCCTGGTACACTCCCTGGTGGGACATGTTCTTCTATGAAGCTTCTTCGTGGGAGTATTCTCTGAGTATTCCGCACGATGTTCCCGGACTGATTGAGAAATGCGGCGGTGCAGAGAAGTTTGAAACACGTCTGGATATTTTCTTCGACAAGGGCTTCTTCAATGTAAACAATGAACCGTCTTTCCTCTCCCCCTGTCTTTATCATTGGCTGGGAAAGCCCTACCGGAGCAGCGACCGTATCCGTGAAATCATCTCCAAGAACTACAACGATGGTCCTGTCGGACTACCGGGAAATGACGACTCGGGTGCCATGTCGTCCTGGCTTGCTTTCCACATGATGGGATTATATCCCAATGCCGGACAAGATTATTATCTTATCAACACTCCTTTATTGGAAGAAACAATCTTCCGGCTGGATAACGGAAGGACTTTCCGGATTTCCACCCAGGGGCTTTCGGACAAGAACAGATACATACAATCCGTCACACTGAACGGAGCAGCTTACCCTTACTCAGCTATACGGCATAAAGACATCATTGCCGGTGGTGAACTAATCCTGAAGATGGGAAAGAAACCAAGTGAATGGGGGCAGCAATTATTGTTGAACGAAGAAAACAAGAAATGATGAAGAAACATATAATTCTATCCACCTTATTGTGTCTGGGCTTCACCGGAAACCTGTTGGCACAGAGCATTGTACCCGATACACTGCTATTTGTATTCAAACTGCACGGACAGACACGGAAGTACGAAATGTCTTTCCGCGAAAAGCAGGATTCAATCTGTCTGTATTGGGGAATAGAACGCAACCTGAAATGGCAATCGGGAAGTTATACCATGGGACCTAAGTCCATAGAGCAGGCCGTACAGCTCAGTTTCCTGCAACCGGAAGACGGTAAGCACGTACAGCTCTCTCCGGAGGAAACGGTTTACTTCCTTTCCCGCTCCGCCTATAAACAGCTGAAGGAACAGAATACACTTGTATACAATCAGACAACATACTCCGTTCTGGATAGCAATGAGAGAGCTTTGGGTTATCCACTCATTCATGTGAAAGATGCTGTGGAAGGATGCGAAATGTGGATACTGGATAATCCAAAACTTTCGTTAGTATGGAGAATGCGCAACAACCCGTTAGGGATTAACTGGGAAATAAGTACTCCTAAATTACCTTCCCTATAAAAGACTTTATTTATCACATAATCCCCTCATATAGAAGGTGGCATCTTTCGTTACAAAAGATGCCACCTTCTATCAACAAGCTTTCAGAATTCGTCATCCTCTCCATCCAGTCAGCTACGTGAAAGGTTCTGTATATAAATATCCAGACTATCTGTAGCAGATAAAGCCAATTTAATCTTAATACGTTGTTTAGCCTTCAACACAGATCGGGGAGTTATATTAAAAAGGATCGAAATTGTTTTATTGCCCAATCGGGCACGAACTAAATAGCACAATTTCAACTCCCGAATATTCAATTGATAAGAAACCAAGTCTTCTGACAAACACCTGCACTCCATTCTCTATATGAAACACCTGTTCTTCCTCTCCTCTAGTCAGACAATGCAGATGAAACAACGCCCCTTTCGGCATATTATTATGTGTAAGCAATCGCTAATCCCCCTTTCTATTTTGTCTTGTCATCTTTTATCTTTGCCCCATAATAAATCCATAACTTATGAAACAAAAGAACTTAACTTTAGATGCCTTTAAAAAGATCTATGCGGAATGGCAAGCCAGCGATACCACGATCCGTGAGTTCTGCCGCACCATCTGTTTTGACGAGGACAAGTTTTACTTCTGGAAAAAGAAGCTGCTTGACAGCCGGAATGCCTCTTCTGCCGGTTTCATACCGGTGAGCATGAGCCAGCGCAACGGTAAGATATCCATCTCCTCCCCGTCTGCAGCCCGGACATCTCCTCAGGATTGTAGCCCTCTTTGTGAAATCGTTTATCAGAACGGTGTTGTCATACGTATAAACCGTGAGATGACACTTGACATGCTCCGTTCCCTAATCCTTTTATGCCAGTAGCCTATGTTCAGTCTAAATGATTCCAACAGATTCTATCTGTACCCGTATCCTACCGATATGAGAAAAAGCTTCTATTCGTTGAGTGGTATCGTCACCAGCCAGATGGGAATGCATGTTCAAGATGGCAGCGCCTACATTTTTATAAACAAGGGGCTTACCGGCATGAAAATACTGCATGCCGAGTTTGGCGGGCTGGTCATATACCATATGAAACTTGAGCGTGGCATGCTCGCGCTGCCTCATATTGCCGCTAACGACCCTTCCCCTTCCCGGGAAATCAACTGGTCGGACCTGATCATGATGGTGCGGGGCCTTTCTTCCGGGGATGTAAGGAAACGTTCCAGATGGGAACCGGAAAAAACGCTCCTAAATCCGTATAAATAGCGC
>ERZ809407.2480-NODE-2480-length-12312-cov-16.281798_pt1 | contig 12312 bp, 10 predicted proteins | sample MGYA00520792_ERZ809407 | MGnify/ENA primary metagenome ERZ809407 (study PRJEB31576, sample SAMEA3212665) | Homo sapiens | biome: human-gut; feature: human gut; material: fecal | place: Sweden | collected 2012 ...
TTGGGATTATATTCCCAAAAGGGCGTGTAATTTTGGGAATATGGTACCAGAATTTGCCAAAATTGAACGTCCGGGACCGTTCTGTACTCTCTCGATTCGCCCGAATTTGCCGAAACCGTCGCCTCGTAAATTGATTGCGTTGACAAACTGTTTCACGCCCGGTCCTTGCGACCTTTTCATTGAAACAGCCAAACAACATGTCAACGCCTGAATTACGCGAACCCATCTTTGATCCGAACGCCAAGCCTGTTTCTCAGGGAAGCGCTTCGCCTCCAACGCCGGAGGAGACAAAAAAAACCGAAGGGCTGCTCAGTGCATTGGGCACGACGGCGCTCGTCTCGATCCTGCTTTCCTGGGCGGTGATGGTCGCTTATTTCTCCTACTTTCCGCCCGTCTCAAAGCCAGAGCATCCGAAGATCATGGCGGTGGACATGATGATGGTCGGCGTGACGATTGCTCAAATGACCAACTTTGACGAAGAGAAGACGGGGCCGCTCTTCGAGATGGTGCATCAAAAGCTCGCTCAACTGCGCGACGAAGGCATCATCGTGCTCGATGCCGGCACGGCTGTAGCACTCCCGCCCGAACTCGTCATCGAGCCGCAGGACTTGATCCCGAACGTTCCCGAGGACGTGATCAAGCGCAATCAAGAAGCCATGAAGATGAAGACGCAAACGAAGATGAACATGGTCACAGTGCCCGACATGGAATCGACTGGACCATGATCTGCGAACGTTTGCGCATGCCCTTTGACCTTCACCTCACCCTGCCTCCCAAAAGCTGGTGGGTGAAGGTTTTTGCCATCAGTGCGCTTTTCTTTTGTGCGGGGTGGCTGTTTTCGCTTCGCTTTTCCATCGGCATCAATCCGCAGGTGATGGGCTGCATTCGCGGGACGGTCTTCATTGTCGACCATCAGGACAAGACGCCCGTGGTGGGTGAGGTCTTTGCGTACCGTGCGATGCAGGCCGAGCCCGTGTACGCGAACGGGACGCTGATGGCGAAGTTTCTGGCGGCTGGGCCGGGCGACACGGTTGAAGTGACGCCCGACTTTCGCATTCTCGTCAATGGCCGGCAGTTCGCGCGCGGCCTTCCGCACTTGAAGGCGCTCGACGATGAAGCCGTCAAGCGCTACATCGGTCGCCGAGTGCTTCAGGCCGACGAGTACTGGATGTTGGGCACGATGCCGATGTCCTTTGATTCACGTTATTGGGGCCCGATCAGCGGCAGTCAGATTGTGGGGCGAGCCCATGTGCTTTTTTGAGGAATAAAGATGTTTCGCAAGCGTCATGTCTTGCTCTGCGCGTGTCTCTCGGCGCTGTTTTCCGGTGTGACGCTGGCAGCGCCCTCCATTGCGGACGAGCCAAAGCACAGCATTGCCGATGCGCCAAGAGCGTCGATAGTCGACGGCGAGTCGCATGAAGTGCGCACGCGGCTCGGTAAGTTCGGCCCCATGGCCACCGTCAAGTTACCGCCCTTCAAGGTAATGCCCAGGTTTGAGGGTGTGACGGGCTACACCGACACGGGCCGCCCCATATCAAGGCGCAAGAAGCTCGTGCTCGATCAGGCAAGGGCGCTCGCCGCTCAGTGGGAGGCCGAGTATCAACAGGCCGTCAAGGAAGGCCGCGCCAAGCCCCGACCGAAGGTCAAGACTCAGGCTGAACGTTGGGCTGAGGAAAACGAGCGCATTCTCGAAGAGGAGCGCAAGTATGGGCGCAAGACCACGCAAAACTTCGTTATTCCGGGCATGACACCTGAGCAGAGCCGGCAGATTCGTGAGGCCAAGACGGGCGGCGTGGTCACTCGCGGCGGCGTGCAGGTGCACACGATCCTTCCGACAGAAGAGGACTTCGCGGCGGGCCGGGGCAAGCGCATTGCCCCCACGGCCGAACAACGTGCGGCGATGGAGGCAAGAAGCAGGGCGAACCAGGAAAACGCTTTTGCCCTGAAGTACCAGGACGGCGATTTGCTTTCGAAGGGTGCTACGCATGATATGCAGACCTATTTCCCGGACATTCCGGCTTCTACGAACACGAACGCCGGTGCAGCCAGCAGGCGTTCTTCTCAGTCTCCGAATGTCTCCCCCCATTCGAGGGAAATTCTCAACGCTTTCCCCGATTCGGGTCGAAGCGAGGAGACCCGTCTCCCATCGAGTCGAAGCGAGGGAAGGGCCGTGCAGCCGGCGGGTACTCCGGTTTCGTCGCTCGGTCGCCTGTTCGATCATGCTGCGCAGTGGCTGACGGGTGCAAAGCCAGCCATGGCGGCCCAAGCGGACTTCCACGACAACACGTCATTGGGTATTGAGGCCAATCCGATGAGCGGAGCCTTTGAGGCCATTGCCAAACAGCTCGCGGAAGACAAAAAGGCGTTCGAGAAAACGCTCAAGGAAAACGATCCTTCCTCTCCTGCCAAGGGGCAATCGCAAGACAAAACCGAGGGCAACTGCGACAGCTGCCGATTGACGCCGGACGACTTCGAGCGTGCGGCTCAAGCGGCCAAGGCTGCAAAAGCCATCTCGGATCGCCCCGAAGGGAGAGCATTGAAGCAGACCGAATCAAAGGTGATGGAGGACATCGTAGCGGTCTTGAACGATCCAACTCATCCGGCCTCGTTTGTCAACATGATGCGAAAAGCCTTGGAAGAGAATCCGGTCGTTGAAGCCCGCATACCGGATGCTAGGGAGCGTCTTGGGATGGAGACGGAAGCACCCATGCCTCAGAACGTGACCTATGTATTCGTCTCGTATTCGCTCGGCGACGACGTGCTCAACGACATTCTTTCCCGCAATGCCGGTCGCGATGACGTCACGCTGGTGATGCGCGGGATTCCCAAAGGCGTGTCGCTCGGCGACGGGATCAAGCACATGCAGATGCTGGCATCCCAGTACGACCCTATTCCCAACATCGTGCTCGATCCGACGCTCTTTTCCCAGTATGAAGTGAAGGCGGTGCCGTCCGTCGTGCGCGTTCAATATGCGCCCGGTCTGCTTGAAAAACTCAATTTCGAAAGCCGCATGCAAGGAAAGGAGGGGCCGGCTCATCCACCCCTTATAGCTAAGGTGGACGGTCTGCACAACGATCAATGGCTCAACGAAAAGATCGAGCTTGAAAACTGCTCCGAAGAGCATCCGTGCCGGTTCGGAGAACAGGGCCCGGTCTACAGAATCGACGAGCCAGACATGATCGAGGAGATGAAGCGGCGCGTCGCACAAATCGACTGGGAAAAGAAAAAGGCGGAGGCGATGAAGCGCTTCTGGACAAACCAAACCTTTGACGAGCTTCCCTTGGCAGAGAAAAGCATCAGGCGAGTGCTCGATCCGTCGATTCATGTGGTGGCCGACATCAATGACGCCAACGGCAATCCCGTTCGCCGTGCGGGTGAGGTGGTTAATCCCCTTGAGGCCCGCCCATTCAACAGCGTGCTCGTCATCTTCAATCCCAAGCGCGAGGTTGAAATGGAGGCGGTTCTCGACAAGGTCAAGCTCCTTCGTGCCGAGGGCTTTACGCAGTTCATCTACATGGCGACGGCCTTTGATCGGTCGAAGGCAGGAGAGGACAAAACCCTCGGGCTGGGTTGGGGGCATTACGAAGCGGTTTGCGACCGCCTCAACAGTCACGTTTTTCTTCTCACCCCCGAAGTGAAGGATCGTTGGGACGTTCGCGCCACGCCCACTTTCGTGACGGCGGACAACACGGCCAAGCATTTCATTATCGAAGAGGTCGCGCCTCGCGATGTTTCCTCAAAGGAGTCGAAGTAAATGCCTTCACGCTCTAAAGTCTTTCCATCCGTGCTGGAGTTCCTGCTCGTCGGCTGGATCAAGCTCATGATGACTTTCCTCGTCTGGATGCTGCACGGCATGGCCATATCGTGTTTCGCGATGGCGCTCTGCCTTTCGATCCTGATCGGTCAGGCAAAGGCGGGCGAAGTCGGCTGCATCAACGCAAAGGTGATGAGCGGCAAGCTTATCACGGACCTTTGCTGGGATTGCGTCTTTCCCATTCGCGTTGCCGGCGTGCCGATCTCGGGATCCCTTAATGCGAGTCGAGTGCCGGACGGTGCAGCCAAAAACCTCGCATGCGTTTGTTGGGACAACAAGGGCGTACCCCGTCCCGGCATTCCCACGGCCTTCTGGCAACCCAATCGTCTGGTGGAATTTCAGCGCGTGTCGGGCTGCTCCTCTGTTCTCAACGGCATTCGCTTTCCATTCAACCGCCTCAATCAAGGTACGCAGAACAAGGGGCAATCAAAGCCTGCCATTGACGCTACTTACCGCCATTATCACTACTACGCCTTTCCCGTCATGATCATGCTCGACATGTTCGTGCCGGGACATTGCAATCCGGGTGCCTTCCACGACTTGGACGTGATGTATCTTTCCGAGGTCGACCCGACCTGGAGCAGCGACGAGCTCGCGTTCTTCACAAACCCCGAAGCTGCACTTTTGGGCACGCCTTTTGCTGTTGCCGCCTGCATTCCCGATGCGATTGCGGCCAACATCAAGGAGCCGATGAAGGAGCTCTACTGGTGTGCGGGCTCCTGGGGAACGATTTATCCGTTCTCGGGTCACGTGCTTGGACGCGACGGGATTCTCAAGACCACGTCCGCCATGTCGGTGCGCACGCTCGCCGCTCTCCACCGCAGAGGGCTTGAATGGGGAACGATTGGACGAGATGCGCAGTGTGGCGGCCAGATCGCCGTGACGCTCCCGAAGAACCAGTACCGCTTCTCACTCTTTTATCCATCTCCAGAAACGACGGACAACCATGCGCTCGGTGAAAGCGAGCTTTTGTGGGGCATGGCCAGAACCATACCTTCCGTCGGGGAGGATCCCGTCTACGTCATTTGGCGCTGGCTCGACTGTTGCAACACATAACAGCCGCAGGTAGCGGCCTTGATGGCCGACTTCCGCATTCACTTATCCTCAATCCCAAGAATATGCATCAAGCAGAAATCACAACACCAGCTCGCGCCAACGGCTTCACCGTTCTGCGCGCGATGCGCAAGACAGTCTGCTCGCTCGTCTCGGCTTCCATCATGGTGATGCCGACCTGGGCGTTCGGGACGGAAACTAACATGTCCGCCATTGGGCATGAGGCTCAACACTTTGCCAATGACATCGCGGGCAAGTTCAAGGAGAATCCCAACACCTTCGCCAACGGGACGGTCACCATGACCATGCCCGACGGTACGCAACAGACCATCAAGCAGACGGATCTGCAGGGCTCCACCGGAAAGGAGGGAAGCAGCATCTCCTCTTCGATGACGATGGAGGACATCGAGGCGCTGAAAGGGATCTACAACAGCGGCGACCAAATGGGCAAACGCGGAGACGCGGCCAAGGAGTCTCTGTTCAAGGATGCCCAGTCGGTTGAAAGCGGAAACGGCGGTTCGCTTGAGGGCTACGTCTATTCCGTTTTGAACGAGACGTATCTCAATCGCCCCGACGTTGACATGAGCAACGATCCGATGTTTGACAAAACCTACGAAATCATCGGGGACATTGAAAACATCGTTTCGGGTCTGGCCGACTGCACTGCAGAGACCATCATAAGAGACAAGACCGACGTCAAGCACATTCCCGACTACAAGGAATGCACACAGGTGCTCGACCATTCCGGCACCTGCACGCTCAACCATTACTACACTGCCGGGATCATTCAACATCACGAAGGGCCGTACAACCTTGACAGTTGCGGCACGGGGTGCGCGCTGCTCTGGATTGGGCGCGTCGGAGACAACTATTGGAGCGGACACTGTTCCGTCTATGAGCAGAATACGGTCTACCGCATGGTGAATCCGTCCTCCGTCAAGCAGGCGATTCTGGAGTACGCCAAGTGGGACGACTATATGCAGGTCTGGATCGGGCCTCCCGGCAAGGAGACCAAAGTTTGGTCAGGCCCCAATGAAAACTTCCCGCCCGAAACCGGCGGTGCCTGCGAGCTTTCGACGTCATGGAGCCGCAATCCCAATGTGGACGTCACTCATTGGTTCAAGAACGTTGAACACAATTCCTTGGTGAACTTCAAGATTCGCGCTTCGGTTACCGGAGGCGGCGAGGGCTTTGGCCGAATTCGCATCTTCTATGAGCCGTCGAAAACGGTTTATGAGGAGTCTTGGGCACCGCAAGAATGCTTTGAAACGCTCAATGCCGTCAACGACGGCTTTGCCGAAGGCACCGTCAAATGCACCGACATGCCTCAGCTCGATGCCAACGGATGCATGACGGACAACGGCATCATCGTCTGTCCGCACGACATGTCGAAGCCTCCGCATCCAAGCATCAATCCGTTGTGCAGAAAAATGACCGTCACAACGAATTGGGACTTCTACAAAGGCCAGATGGACTGCTGGATCGACGCCAACGGCAACAGGCAATGCCCTGAGAATGTGGGCGGCAAGCTCGATACCTGCAAGCAGTACGAAGAAAATCCCGAGTGTCAGTTCATTCGCTCCCAATGCACGGAAGGGGCATCGGGCGCATCAGGAACGTGCTACGTCAATGACGTGGTCTACGACTGCGGCAAGGACGTGCCTGTCACGGACAAATGGGCCGATACCCAGTACAAGTGTCCGGGTGACATCGCCTGCATGGGCAACGACTGCATTGACACGCAGACCGGCGTTAGCACGGACTTTGCCAAGGTGACGGCGCTCCTCAATGCCATGCAGTACATGACGCAAGACATGACGTGCGAAGGTATGACGGAGGATGGAGACTACACCCATGAAGAAAACGTCGTCTGCACCGTTTTTGGCGGGGAAGCTGGCGAATGCAAGCGAGCGGTAGGCGGCGTATCAGACTGTTGCGAACCGCAACCTGGCATAGGCATTGGAACCTACATTTCGATGATCAAGGGCATGGCGGATCTTGACAGCAGTCTGGTTGACTTGAGCAAAGCCGATGGTGCACCGGGCATGATGAAGGATCTGGCGGGGCAATACGTTGAGTTCACGCAACCTGTGAAGGATTTGATCACGCAGCCTCAGTGGTTCAAGAATACTTTTGGAACGTTCGTCGATAACATTTCCGGTCAGATCGAGGCGGTCAAGAAGGCGGCCAAGGAGTTCATCGACGAGTTGATCAAGAAGATCACCAACAAGTGCAAGGAGATGCTTGCCGACGTGTTTCGTGAGTCCGGGATGGAGGGGGCGGCTGAGTCTGCCGCAGGTGCTGCTACTACGGAGGCCAGCAAGAATCTGATGGCGGGTGCGGCTCAGGTATTTACCGTTGTTTCGGCCATCTACACGGCGTATGTCGTAGCGACGATGATCATTCAAATGGTGTATGCCTGCGAGCCAGAGGAATATGAGATGATTTCCAATCGGGAGCTCGGGAACTGTCACTTCGTCGGCTCATACTGCAAGTCGAAGGTGCTGGGGGCTTGCATCGAAAAACGGCAGGTCTATTGCTGCTATCAGTCGCCGCTATCCCGCATCATGAATGAGCAGATTCGCCTTCAGGGCGACATTCTTGGCATAGAGTTCGATGGCTTCGGCACGGCCAAGGAGCCAAAGTGCAACGGGATCCCGCTCGACAAAATTGACAAAGTTGACTGGGATCGAATTGATCTTTCGGAATGGATTGCTACGCTAGAGATGACGGGCAACCTGCCCAATGAAAAGACCATTTCGATTGAGGGGCTGACGGGCGAGGGTTCCAAACTCGACATTGACGGCACTCGTTTGAACACGATTGATCGCACGCTTGGTCGTCTGGGTGAAGCGGATATCGACGAGATCCGATCTGAGTTCGGCCAGGCGATGGAGGTGGATCGAGGAAACCGAAAGAACTGAGCGAAAGAAAAGGGAGGCTTGATCCGTTGTGGCAAGTCTCCCTTGCTTTAGCTCGGCTACTTGTTTAGTTCGTGGTCTAGGGCTTCACGAAGAAGTAGGCGTGTGTGCCGTCGCTGATGTACGGGGCAGAGTAATTTTTATCCAGTTTCAGAGGCGGTACATAAAGCCAGGTGTTTTGAGGAAGATCCTTGGCGAGGTTGTTGAGGATAGTGGGAATATCCTGCTTAAAGCCAGCGGTTCTGGGAGATTCTGGCTTGACATGGATCCGAGGAATTCGCCAACCTTTTTCGAAGGGCAAATTCAAGTATGGTTCGATTTCAGCCGGTTCATCATTAACGAGGGAGCCTTTCACGGAAACAAGGAAATAGCACCGCTCGCTGACCTTCTTCGTGTTGGGGCATCCCATCTGTTCGTTTTCAAGCCAGAGTTCCGAATAATCCTTGCCGAAAAGCTTGAAGCCGCCGACCTTTTTAACCTTGTAGCCGGCTTTGGAAGCAGCGTCGGCCAGTTTGGAATAAATCTGTTCACGGGCCGTCGTGTGCGCGGCTTCTTTGGTTGCGAAACTTTCTGCCGGGAAGTAGGTTAGAGCTTGGCAATATTCTTCTTCCTCGTGCTTGAGCAAATTAGTTGCCAGCGACAGCCCAAGTTCCAAACCGAAATTGCCGACATCCAGTCCGCCAGTCATTTTGTTTAAACCATGAGCGAGGCCGGAATAGCTAACATCACGCACAAGCGTTTCCTTGCTGGGATCGAATCCTTCGGGTGCCTTGCTGTCGGGCAGCCTCAGCCCCATAAACCATCCAATTTTGTTGGCTTCGCTGGCGTCGTCAAGCACCTTGGGTACACCGTTGGGGTTCTTATAGGATGCGCAGCCTGAAATCAGGGTTGCCGCAACAGCCGCCAGAGTGACGGCAAGGGTTTTCTTTAAGGACATGACGATGTTTATGGGTGAGAGGTTAGATGAAAAAATGTGTAGGTTAGAGTATCGCCGATGGATAGCATAATGCCTTGAAAAAGTTCGGCATGCCGAATTTTTTGCCCCTTTGTTGAGATGCCTCAAAGAAGCCAATTTGCTCGTATCGAGGCGAATTGAGAGCGTCGATCGGACGGAGAATTTTGGTCTGGATGCCGTCGATACGAAGGCGTTGAGAGGTCGCAAAAGGGGAGGCGGGCGAGCCGCAGACAAGAAAAAGGCCCGAATTCATTGAGATCGGGCCGGGTTGATGAGCGCAATGGAGGACTTATCCGTTCGCGTGACCGATGTCCTTTCCGTCGGCTTGAAGGCTTGCGCCTTCGGGCGTAGTTTCCTGGAAGGAGAGCGCTTCGACATGTTCGTCGTCATGCTCGGGGGCAATGGCGTCCTGCTCATCCTTCGGCTGGGCTTCAGACGCATTGGATGCGGCTGCGCGAGCCTGATTTTCTGACTGCAGGCGACGAAGTTCCTGAAGGGTGCGGTCGCGAAGGCTGCGAATGCTGCCGGTGAAGCTGCGCACCTGTCGATCCCACTTCTCAATCATCTGAGAGCGTCCTGAGGCGCGGATGATGCCGTTGATCCAAAGCGCTTCGACGCGGCAAAGAAGCTCGTCGAAACGGGAGAAGAGCTGAAGGAAGCGTGCGGAGAAGTTGGTGCGCAGCGGGACATCGTAAATGCGCGTCTTGTCGCTCAAGGCGCGGCGATTGGCAACCGGCACGCGGCGTTCGTCAAAAAGACGGTCGCATTCCGTGCAGGCAGCTTCGATTTCGGATTCGATCTTCTCGAAGCGCTTGTCGAGTTCGCCTTCGAGGCGTTCTGCAAGCTTGAGCATGCCGCGATCTGCGATGGAGACTGTCAGGAACGTCAGGTAGTTGTCGGTGCGACCGTAGACACGTTCAAAAACCACCTGAGCTCGGTTTGTTTGGAGGGCGAATTTCTGTTGAATGAAAGAGCGGGCATAATCGCTCGGCCTGCGTCGCTGGGTCGATACGCGAGGAACAGCGTCGGCCTGAGCTTCTTCATTGACTTCGTCCATGACGGCAGCAAGCGGAGTAAAGGTTTCACCGTTTGCGTTGGTCGCGGGGGTTAAGGCGTCTTCTGAAAGCCCTAACGTTCTAAGAGTGTCATCGGACATGAGCTTTTTCCTTGCTGAGGGTTTACTGCATTAATTGAAGGAATGCGAATCCTCAAGGTAGCCCCGGCAGGGAAGAAAAGGCATTTTGGGTAGGCAAAAAGTACCGAACGGCGCCCTGCGAACAAGCATCGGGCCGCGTAGCATCCAGAGTGCGGTTCCACGTTCGGGTTGAGTTTTTGCATGCTTGCACTTCGTGTGAACCGCCCAAGTTTCCGCATCTTCGGATGCCTTGCCAGCCAACTACAGCAAGTCAAACATGAGTTGGCGCTTGTCTTCAGAGCGTAAAACAGAGGACTTTCCAGCTCGGAAAGAGAAACAACGAGCCCGCTGATGAACCTGACGGTAGCAATCCCTGCGATTCCCCTCAGTTCATTTATCTGTAACCCGAGAATGGGCGCAACGTCCATTCCGGGCGCATGTGCGCCTTTTCTCATCAAGAAAAGGTGCAAGCATGCAAAACGCGTCCACTTCCTCCACCAGCGCTTACCAGCGCATTTCCATCGCCTCGCAATTCGTCATCTACGACGAAGATCGTGAATTTCAAATGCCGCCCGAAAGGACTGCATTGGCATTCACTGACGAGACGAATCCGGCCATTCCCGCCAAGCACGATGATTACGTGTTTAGACGTGATGTGCTCCGCGACGTACTCGCATTCCTTCAAAAGCCCAACGGCGATGCTCTCTACTTGTCCGGCCCTACGGGTTCCGGCAAAACGAGTGTCATCACTGAAACGGCGGCGAGACTCAATTGGCCTGTCCAGCAGGTTACCTGCAACGGTCGAATGGAGTTCAGCCACTTGAAGGGGCAGTTCGTCATCGGGTCTGCACGGCCCGGTGAAGCGCCCCAAATGCGCTTTCAATACGGCCCGCTGGCATCAGCCATGCGGTTTGGTCAGATCCTTTTGCTCAACGAAGTTGACTTGATGGATCCGGCAGAACTCGCGGGTCTCAATGACGTGCTCGAAGGCCGTCCCCTTGTCATTGCCGAAAACGGCGGTGAGATCATCAAGCCTCATCCCATGTTCCGGTGCGTCGTCACCGGCAACAGCTTTGGGTCTGGCGACATGTCGGGGATGTACCAGGGCATCCAGCAGCAGAACATTGCTGCGCTTGATCGCTATCGCTTCCTCACCGTTGGGTATTCATCCCCGGCTGTTGAGAAGGCGATTCTTGCGAAGAAAGCCCCCTTGATCACTGAGGAAATCCGAAACGCCATGATCCAGCTCGCCAATGAAGTCCGCAAGGCTTTCATGGGTGAAGATGGTGAAGGCGGAACCCTCGCGCTCACGATGTCCACTCGAACTTTGGTTCGCTGGGCCATGTTGGCGCAGGATTTCAGAAGTGATCCCAGGAAGCTTTCCGGTGCCTTGGATCGAGCACTGCTCTACAGAGCTGAAAAGACAGATCGTGATGCCGTCAACATGATGGCGACGACGATTTTCGGCCCTGCTTGGAGCAAAGCAAATTAACCCCCCGTCAATGGGATGTCGCATCTCATTACGGGAGGGGATGCGACATGACTTCTTTTCCTGTTTTTTCTTTGGAGACTAATCATGTCGCTTAATTATCGTTCGCTCAATCAGATCACGCTCGTTGGCCGCATTGGTCAGGATGCCGCGCTCAAGCAAACGCAGTCCGGTGCTTCGTTCGCCACGTTCTCCGTCGCCACTCAAACGCTTCTCAAGAAGCAGGATGGCACGTGGGATCATCCGACGACCTGGCACTCCTGTGTCATGTGGGGCAAACGTGCGGAAACGCTCGCTTCGCATCTCAAGAAGGGCACGACGGTTATCGTCACGGGTAGCATCAGCTACCGTGAAGGAACCGCCAAGGACGGCTCCAAGCAGCGCTATGTCGACATCAACGTTGACGACGTGCAGCTTCTAGCCGACGCTTCCTCGTCCAAGTCTGAACGCAGTGCTCCGGCACAGCGTCCGGCAGCTCCTCGTCAAGCGCAGACTGCGCCTGCGGAGCTTCAGGATGGTGATTACGATTTCTGAGAATCTGCGCATGCGTCCTCGAAAAGGACGGTGTAGGATTGAAGTCATGAAAGCCAACATCGTCTACAAGTTCGAACTGATGCCTACCCGGGAGCAGAAGCGAATCTTCGCTCAAGCTGCCGGGTGTCGGCGTTTCGTGTGGAACAAGGCGATAGAACTGCAGAAGCGGTGCCTTGAACAAGAGGTTCCTTTTCTCAAGTACACGGAGCTGGCCGGACGGTTGGTGCTGTGGAAAAAGGAAGACGACATGTTGTGGTTGCAGGAAGCGCCTTCTCAGGCACTTCAACAGTGCCTGATGGACGCGTCTGCTGCAATCCAAGCGTTCAAGGCCAAGAAAAAGGGCTTCCCAAAGTTCAAAGCTCGGGGCGACGGGGATTCCTTCCGCATTCCGCAAGTTCGCCCGACGGATTG
>ERZ809407.2487-NODE-2487-length-12268-cov-5.712519_pt1 | contig 12268 bp, 12 predicted proteins | sample MGYA00520792_ERZ809407 | MGnify/ENA primary metagenome ERZ809407 (study PRJEB31576, sample SAMEA3212665) | Homo sapiens | biome: human-gut; feature: human gut; material: fecal | place: Sweden | collected 2012 ...
CTTCCGATCTGTTGTGGGCAAGCTCGATGGCCTTGTACATGGTGTCGTTGTCGACTTCGTTCGCACCGGCCTCGATCATGACGACCTTCTTGCCGGTGGAGACGACTGTGACGTCAAGATCGCTGACCTTGCGCTGCTCGGAGTTGGGGTTCAGCACGAGTTCGCCGTTCACAAGGCCGACCTTGAGCGCGCCGACAGGGCCGTTCCAGGGGATATCGGAGATGGCGAGCGCAGCGGAGGTACCGATCAGGGCCGCGATCTCGGGAGAGCAGTCATGGTCGACGCTCATGACCGTCGCCATGATGGAGACGTCGTTGCGGAAGTCGGAGGGGAAGAGAGGGCGGATGGGGCGGTCGATGACGCGGCTGGTCAGGATGCCCTTTTCGCCGGGACGGCCCTCGCGGCGGTTGAAAGAGCCGGGGATGCGACCGACGGAGTAGAGCTTCTCCTCAAAGTCAACGGAGAGAGGGAAGAAGTCGATGCCGTCGCGCGGGCGGGCGGAAGCCGTGGCGCAGACGAGCACGCGGGTGTCGCCGTAGCCGACCATGACGGCGGCGTTGGCGAGTTCAGCAAGCTTGCCGACCTCAAGCGTGAGGGGACGGCCAGCGAGCTCCATCTCGTACTTGTGGTAGTTGGGGAACTGTCTGTGGGTGATGATGGTAGACATTTGTCGATCTCCTTTTTTGTAAAATTCCGTATGGGAGCCGACCGTTTAGCACTTGAAAAAACGTCGGCCGCGCCGCCGCTTTTTCAACTGCTAAAGCATAGCAGGCTCTCATACGCGCGGGGAAAGTGCCAAGGGTGAAAATGTGAAAGAAGGGTGGTGCGCATGCACACCACCCTGTTTTCAAACTTACTTACGGATACCCAGCTTGGCGATCAGGGTACGATAGCGCTCGATGTCCTTCTTCATGAGATAATCGAGCAGGCTGCGGCGCTTACCGATCATCTTGTACAGGCCGCGGCGGGAGTGGTTGTCCTGCGGGTGCTGCTTGAGGTGCTCGGTGAGCTGAGCGATGCGCTCGGTGAGGATAGCGACCTGAACCTCCGGAGAACCGGTGTCGCCTTCGTGGGTGCGGTTGGCTTCGATGATAGCCGTCTTCTGGTCTTTGAGCATCATAGTGTGATATCCACCTTTCATAAATTCTCCCAACACTGAGCGGCGGGTCGGTGAGTCCTCCACGTCCTAAGTGCGGGAATATGCACGATACGCGTGCTGAATTATGATAGCACAGCTTTTTCCTATTGTAAAGCAAAACCTGTAAAATGATACCGCTTTTTTGCTTTTTCCCGTCCCTCGCGGCAAAACAGAAGAAAAAAGAGACAGCCAAGGCCGTCTCTTTGAGACCGTCGAAAAAAGTGGCATAGCCACTTTTTCGAAAAGGATTCGCTGCGCTCTGCGCCTCGATTGTCCGCTTATAGCGGACAATTCGACGCTCGCTCCGCGTAAAGTGTTTTCTGCCAGAAGGTGAATGCCCCGTAGCGGGCAAGAGAAGCCCCTCTGGAGGGCGCGCATGTCGCGGCAGAAAACAGATTTTACAGCTTTCACATCTGCGGACGTGAAACTCTGCGAGGCTTTTTCAGCGCAGCATATTTGTCGCCGCGCACGGCGGCAAATATACTGTTGTTTCGTTCTCACTCAAAAAGCGGCCTCGCCGCTGTTTCGATTATTTTCTCAGTCCCGCGAAATGCTCCTTCGTCACCTTGATGACCACGGGGCTCAGCAGCAGCAGCGCAATGAGGTTCGGGATGGACATGAGGCCGTTGAGCGTGTCGGAGATATCCCACACGAGCTTCAGGTCCGCGACCGCGCCGGCCACCACGACCAGGCAGAAGATGATCTGATAGGGGCGGATGATCTTGCTGCCAAAGAGGAACTCCGCGCAGCGCGTGCCGTAAAGCGCCCAGCCGAGGATGGTAGACGTTGCAAACAGCAGCAGGCCGACCGCAAGAATCAGAGAGCCCGCCTTATCGCCGAAGACTGTGGCAAAGCCCGCGACCGCCGTGGGAACGCCCGCAAGGTCCTCGTTGCCGTAGCTGCCGGCGGCAGCGCCGGAGCAGAGCACGACGAGAGCCGTCAGCGTGCAGATGACGATGGTATCCATAAAGACCTCAAAGATGCCGTAAAGGCCCTGCTTGACGGGGTTTCTTTCCGACGTGGCGGCGTGCGCGATCGGCGCGGAGCCGAGGCCCGCCTCGTTGGAGAAGACGCCGCGGCCGACGCCCTTGGTCATGGCAAGCTTGATGGAAATGCCCGCCGCGCCGCCGGTGACGGCAGCGGGGTAAAAAGCTCCCTTGAAGATGGAAGCGAACACGCCGGGAACGGCGCTGATATTCGCAAACACGACAACGAGCGCGCAGACGATGTAAATGACGGCCATTCCGGGCACGAGCTTTTCCGTGACCTGGCCGATGCGCTTGACGCCGCCGAGCAGCACCAGCGCCACGAAGATGGCGACACAGATGCCGGTGATCAGGCAGATGAGCATCTCCTTATTCGCCGCGTCCTCGTTGAACGCGATGGCGACGGACTTGACGGAGTCCGCGATGGAGTTGACCTGCGCGATGTTGCCGATGCCGAACGCCGCGATGGCGCCGAGCACGGCGAACACGGTGCCGAGCCACTTCCACTTGGGGCCAAGGCCGTTTTTGATGTAGTACATGGGTCCGCCGCACCAGTCGCCCTTTTCGTTGCGCTCGCGGTATTTGACGGCGAGCGTGACCTCAGAGAACTTGGTCACCATGCCGAAAAGCGCTGACACCCACATCCAGAACACGGCGCCGGGGCCGCCTAAAATGATCGCGCCCGTGACGCCCGCGATGTTGCCCGTGCCGACGGTGGAGGCAAGGGCCGTGGACACGGCCTGCAGCGGCGTGATCTCGCCGTCGCCGGCCTCGCCCTTCTTAAAGATCTTTCCGATGGTGTTTTTCCACCAGTAGCCGATCTTGGTGAACTGGATAAAGCCCACAGCGATGCTCAGGTAGATGCCCGTGCCGACCAGCAGCGCCAGCATCACCGGTCCCCAGACAAAGCCGTTGACCGCAGTATTGATCTTCATAAACTGTTCCATACGCTTCTCCTTCCTAAAAATCACATTCCGTAAAACGTTTGATGAATTTCTTTCATATCTCAGAGAATACCAAATCGGCCGCCCGCTGTCAACGGGGCAAGTGTCGTTTTTTGTCGTGCGCGCATGGCAAATCATGCATTCTGCATAAGTTTTAATACATTCTTTACGTGCATTTAGTGATTTGCACAGCAAAACGGCGGAAAATTTTTGCATTCCACGCTTGACAGCCGGTGTCCGCCATGCTATTCTAACTGTACTAACACACTTAATACAGCAGGAGGCGCCTATGTTCCACTTGATTTTCCTGATCCCGGTTCTTGTTGTACTGCTGCTCGGCATTTTGCTGCTCGCCGTGCTGTGCAGCCGATGAATGCAGGAGGAATGCCATGATCACCTTAAATTACCGCGACGCGCGCCCGATCTACGAGCAGGTGTGCGACGGGCTGCGGCGGCTGATCGTCTCGGGCGCAATCGCCGACGGGGACAAGCTCCCCTCGGTGCGCGCGTTGGCAACGCAGCTCGCCATCAACCCCAATACCATCCAGCGCGCGTACAACGAGCTGGAAGCGAGCGGCTACTGCTGCTCCGTGCCCGGCAAGGGCTGCTTTGCCGTGCACACCTACCGCGCGCAGGACGACGCGCGCCGCTTATCGCTCGAGCAGCAGCTCCGAGAGCTTTTGCAGGAGCTGCGCGCCATGGGCGTGAGCGAAGAAGACATTCAAGCATTGTGCAGGGAGGGAGAAGCGAAATGATCGAAGTACGCGGTCTTAAAAAGACCTTTGACGGCTTTGCCGCGCTCGACGGCGCGGATCTGAGCGTGCCGCGCGGCGCGGTCTACGGTCTTGTCGGGCCAAACGGCGCGGGCAAAACGACGCTGCTGCGCCACTTGACGGGCGTTTATCATCAGGACAGCGGCAGCGTGACCTTTGACGGCCAGCCCGTCTGGGAAAACGCGGACGTGAAGGCGCGCATCGCCTCCATCCCCGATGACTGGTTCTACTTTATGCAGGCGGGGCTGCGCGATATGATGCGCTTTTACCGTGGGCTGTACCCGAAGTTCGATCAGGAGCGCTTTGAAAAGCTCCGCGAGGTCTTCGCGCTCGATGAAAAGCGGCCGCTGCGCCGCATGAGCAAGGGCCAGCAGAAGCAGGCGGCCTTCTGGCTCGCGCTGTGCACGATGCCCGACTATCTCATCCTCGACGAGCCGGTGGACGGTCTCGACCCCGTGATGCGCCGTCAGGTGTGGAGCCTCATCCTGCAGGACGTTGCCGAGCGCGGCACGACAGTGCTCGTCTCGTCGCACAACCTGCGCGAATTGGAGGACGTGTGCGACCATGTGGGCGTGATGAGCCGCGGCAAGCTCCTGCTTGAGCATTCGCTGAGCGAATTGCAGGACTATACCGTCAAGCTCCAGCTCGCCTTTGAGGGTGCGGAGCTGCCCGCCCTGCCGCAGGAGATCAAGGTGCTGCACCACGCGCAGACCGGGCGCGTCCACACGCTCATCTGCCGCGGCAGCGCAGAGGAACTGGAACAGCAGCTCGCTGCGCTGCACCCGATCTTTATCGACGCGGTGCCGCTGTCACTTGAAGAAATTTTCATCTATGAACTGGGAGGTGAGGACTATGCGATCCGCGACATCGTTCTTTGATAAGACTTTATTCCGCAGCCAGCTCAAGCACACCTGGCCGCTCTGGCTCGGCTACACCGCCTTGTGGCTCTTCCTCGTGCCGGTCGCGCTCTTTTCAGAGCTTTCCGCCTATCAGGGCAGCTACAGCGCAGCGGATGCGTCCCGCCTGCTGCTCAATACCGGCGTGCGCGGCGGCGTCTTCATTTCCTTCGTCTTCGGCCTTTTCTTTGCGATGCTCGCCTTCTCGCACCTGACGCAAAGCCGCGCGACGAACGGCTTCCACGCGCTCCCCGTGCAGCGCGAGACCATCTTTCTGACCGCCTACCTCACGGGACTGTTCTGCCAGCTTTCCACCATTCTCGTCACGTTTCTGCTCGGCGCGGCGGTCTCAGCCCCGCTGCACCTCAGTTTCTGGAGCGTCACTGCCGCGGCCATGGGCAGCGCCATGCTCGAAGCCGTCTTTTTCTACTCCTTCGCCGCGCTGTGCATGGTGATGACGGGGCAGATCCTCGCCGCGCCCGTCTTCTATTTCGTCGGCAATATCCTCGTCCCGGGAATGGAATATCTGCTGCGCAACTTTGCGGGCAATTTCCTCTACGGCTACAGTGGACAAACCGACGTTGCGCTCGATTTTCTCTCCCCGCCCCTCTATATGTACTTCAAGGTGGGCATCGCCTCGATCGAGACCTGCGAGAGCGACTCGTACTATGTGACCGCCTACGCGCTCGTGCGCGGCTCGCTCATGATCCTTGCCGCCTACGCGCTCGCGGGACTTGTCATCGCCCTCATCGCGCTGCTCCTCTACCGCACGCGCAAGAGCGAGATGACCGGCTCGACGGTCGCCTTCCCGTGGGCGGTGCCGGTCTTCAAGTACGGCGTTGCGTTCTGCACCGCCGTTTCGCTCGGCCAGTTCCTCTACTATTTCCTCTTCGGCCAGTACCGCTCGAGCGGCAACGATTCCCTGCCCGGCACGATCCTCTGCATGGCGGCGGCGGGGCTTGTGGGCTACTTTGTCGCCGAGATGCTCATCAAAAAGAGCTTCCGTGTCTTCCGCACGGGCGCAAAGGGCGCGGCCATCGTCGCGCTTGCTCTTGTGCTGCTCGGCGTTGCGATGAGCTTCGACCTCACGGGCTATGAAAAGCACGTGCCGGACGAGAGCGAGATCGAATCCGTTTTCTACACCTTCTCCGGCATGACGAACGTCACGACCGACGACGCCGATACCATCCGCCGTCTCACCGCGGCACACCAGGCCATCGTCAAAAACCGGAACGAGCAGGCGCGCATCGCAGACGCATGGGACGCGGATACGCTCTCCCAGAGCGATTATGACGACATCGAACCCTTCTCCCTGCGCCTGACCTACTACCTCAAGGACGGCTCGCAGCTCTCGCGCTCCTATTTGGTCTATCTGCGGAGAAGCGACCTCACCGTGCCCTCGTCCACCACGGCGCGCGTGAACGCGCTCTATACGTGCAGAGAGTCCGTGCTTTGCCGCGTCCTCGGCTACGGCTACGAGCAACTCGGCGACACGCCGCGTTTCCTCGACAGCTATTGCTACTATTACGATGATAACTCCGGTGGAAAGGACTATACCCTCACCGCCGCGCAGGCCGAACAGGTCTACGCCGCGCTGATGCGGGACGTTCAGGATTCCGATAATGGCGGCAGCGACATCTTCGCCGTGCAGGAATACCTGTACGATTCCCCCACCCACTTCTCGCCCGAGCTGTACTATGAGTCCACCAATGAAAAAGGCCGCCCGGAGGTATATTCGCTCGGCCCCAATGTGAATAACTCAACGCCCAACACCCTGCAAGTACTGAATGAGCTGCTGCCCGAGCTGAAATCCAACACCGTAACGCCGCCCAGCGACGACGGCATTGACACCCTCCCCGCCACAGAGGACGTTTCCGCCACGGAAAGCGTGAACTGACATGGCAGAAAGAACAAAGCGGCGGCGCAGGCGCCGCCGCACCGGGAACAAGAAAGCATTTCTCGTCCTGCTCGCGCTCGTTTTGCTCGTTCTCGGCGGCGTAAAGCTGCGCTATGCGCTCGCGCACCGGAATCTCCCCGGTTCGAATGTCAGCGTGCCGGACTTTGTCACGGTCGACTACATTCCGATAAACGAATACTCCCGCCCCGGCACGCCGCTCAGGGAAATTTCCGGCGTGGTGGTGCACTATGTCGGCAATCCCGGCACGACCGCCGCGGCGAACCGCAGCTTTTTTGCCAATCTCGCCCTGACGCACGAGACCTACGCGAGCGCGCATTTTGTCGTGGGGCTGGAGGGTGAAATTTTGCAGTGCGTGCCGCTGACGGAGATCGCCTACTGCTCGAACACCGCGAACGACTACACCGTGTCCATTGAGGTCTGCCACCCCGACGACACAGGCAAGTTTGACGATGCGACGATGGAGAGCCTTGAAGCGCTCGTCGCGTGGCTCTGCGAGACCTTCGACCTCGACCCCGACGTGGGTGTCATTCGTCACTACGACGTGACGGGCAAGATCTGCCCCAAATACTATGTGGAAAACGAGGATGCGTGGCTCGCCTTCCGCGAGGACGTGAGCGCGCGCATCGAAGAGGACAAAACCGCGAACGGTGAAACCAACTGAGAAATCAAATCGGGAGGGATCTCATGCACGACTTTGTTTCCTATCTTTTTTATCTGCTGCAGCGCGGCATGCGCTTTGCCGTGCCCGCCGCGCTCGTCTGCGGTCTTATTCTGGCCGTTTGCTACGCCGTCTGCCGCAGGCAGGGCCACCGCTTCCCGTGGGGAAAGGCGGTCTGCGTGCTGCTGCTCGTCGGCTGGGCGGCAGTCACATTCTTCGTCACGCTGCTGCGCAGCGAGCCGAATGACTTCGCCGCGCGGCAGTGGAATTTGCAGCTTTTCCGCGCCTGGCGCGAGGCGTACCAGCGCTTCACGCTGCAAATTTGGCTCAACGTGCTGCTCAACATCGCGCTCTTCATCCCGCTGGGATTTCTGCTGCCGCTGCTCTCTAAGCCGTTTCGCAAGTGGTACGCAGCCCTCGGCGCGGGCTTCGGCGTCTCGCTCCTCATTGAGCTGACGCAGCTTTTCACCGGAAGCGGCATGTGCGATGTGGACGACCTCTTCACCAACACGCTCGGCGCGATGCTCGGCTGGTGCGCGGCGATGCTCGTGCTCGCGCTGCATCAAAAGAGCAGGACGTGGCCGCGCTACTGCGCGCTGCCCGCCGCGTTCGCACTCGCACTATCCGCCATTTTCATTTCCTACGCCGCGCAACCCTACGGTAACCTGCGCGACGCCGCCTTCACTACGGCGGATTTGAGCGGCGTCCGCTGGTCGGTCGACTTTGCGCTCGACGAAGACAGCAAGAACGCCTGGGTCTATCAGGCACAGGCGCTCGACAACGTGGGTGCCGACCGCTTCGCCGCGGAATTCGCCGCCGCGCACGGCGTCGAATTTCCGGATGCGTACTACTACGATGACCTTGTGATCTACGCCAACCACTCTTCCGGCGACTTCCTCGACGTTACCCTGCACGACGGCACGTGGGAATACAGCTTTGGGCGCGATCACACGCCCGTTTTCGATGCGCCCGCGTCTGGTGTCACAGAGGACATGCTGCGCGAAACGCTCGACAACTTTGGCTTCTCCGTCCCCGCCGACGCCGCGTTCACGCTCTCGCCGTATGGCGAGACCTCTTACCGCGCGGTGTTCTCCGCCGATCTTCTCCCCACGCAGGGAGGCTTCCTCCACGGCACGCTCACTTGTGATCTGAGAACACAAGGCGACGGTCAATCGACGCTCTCGCAGCTCGAAAACCGCATCACCACGCTCGCGCCCGTGCGCGAAGAGCCTATTCTCTCCCCCGCGCAGGCGCTCGCCGCGCTGCAATCGGGCAAGAGCTTTGAGGGCGCGTGGTTCGCGCAAAGCGTCCAGCAAATTGAGGTGCGCTCCTGCACGCTCGACTACCTCTCCGATTCCAAGGGCTTCTATCAACCGGTCTACCGCTTCGAGCTGTCGCTCGCCGGTCAGGCAGGCGGCATCACCGACGCGGTCGACTATGTCCCCGCGCTCTTCTGAGCGCCGGAGTGCAAGGAGGCTTACGATGAAACGCTTTTTTGCCGCGCTGCTCAGCTTCGCACTGTGTCTTGCGCTGCTACTCTTCATCCGAAGCGAGCCCGATGAACCGATCCTGCACGTCGCGCTGAAAGGCGCCGGCGAGCAGGACGTCGCCTATGCCTACGAAACGGTCTATGCAAGCGGAAAAAGCCGCCGCTGCAATGCTTTTACGCCCGACAGCGCGGTCTTTTACACCGCCGACTACGCAGACTTTGACACCTCCGCGCTTCGCTCGCACAGGGTCAACACACTTGTCGCCACCACGCTCTATGATTCTGTCGGCAATGTCGTTGAACCCAACGAAACGATGATCGCCATGATGCACGCTGCCGCCGATCAGATCGACCATGCGATCTTCGATTTTCAGATCATCGTCGTGAACGGTCAGCGCTACTTTGCCTTTGTTAAGCTCAACGTCAACTGGCAGGACCCGTGCACCCTGTACGAGTACGAGGGCGGAGAGCTCCGCGAGCTTTGTCAATGGGACAATATGCGCCTGCTGTCGATTGGCCTCATCTGAAATCCATATGAAAAAACGTCTGTCTCGGCCGAGACAGACGTTTTTTGTTTCAGTTCTTTGCTTCCAGGCTGTAGGGATCTCTTCCGGCGGCAAATTCGGCGATCATCTCCGAGGTGAGGGCGATGCCGTTGCCCGTATAGTTCTCCCGCAGCTCCTCGCGGCTGACCCACGCGCCGTCCGCCAGCTCAAAGTTGTCGAGATGGATCGTATCGTCGTCGCCGGCGAGTCTGCACCAGTAGCCCATCATGATGTTGCCGCTGATGCCCCAGGGCTGGCAGCGGTAATAGCGCAGGTCCTTGACCTTGAGCCCGACCTCCTCCATCACCTCGCGCTGCACGGTCTGCTCAAAGCTCTCAGCAAACTCGGTGAAGCCCGCGACAAGCGCCGTGCGCTGCGCGCCGGGACGGTTGGCGTACTTGGTCAAAAGCAGGTAGTCCCCGTGCGTCACGGCCACGATGACCGACGGGTTGATGCGCGGGAAGATCATGTTGCCGCACTTGGGACAGCGCATCATGCGCTCGTTCACGTCGTGGACGAGCTTTTCTCCGCAGCGGCCGCAGTAGCGCGCGCTGCGATACCAAGAGCACAGATGCCACGCGCTGACCGCCGCATAGGCGAGCTCCTTGGGCTTTTCCGTGCGGAAAAGGCCGATGTTGCGGTAGGAGTAGCCGTCGAGCACACGCTCTTCCTCGTCAAAGAGCAGGTAATACTCCCGCCCGTCGAGCTCAAAAAGATAGGTGAACGCCTCGTCGGGCTCGGTAAACTGCGAGCGCGACGGGAACTTGAGGCCGTTGTCGTCGATGCGGCACAAAAGGTCCTGCCCGCGGAACTGCACCACGACGCTGTTCTTTTTCGGCACGGCGTTCTTCTTCCACTCGTTGTAAAGATGTTTCGGCTCGATATCCTGGATCATGTCGGCTTTCCTCCCGCTTGTTTGTTCTTTAGCAGGGCTATTCTACAACGCGCGGCGGCATTTTGCAAGATGCGCGTCACTCCTGAATCACGCGCTCGGCTTCGAGCGCCGCGATTTTCTTTTTCGCGCGGTGCAGGCCGCGCGGGCAGTCGACAAAACCCACGATGCAGACAAGCAGAAGAAGAGAGGCCGCCACAAGCATCAGCACCTTCGCCGTACTAAAGTTTATCGCAGCCACGCCCGCGTACCGTCCGATCACGTTTGCATTCATCAGCGTTGTCAGAACATTCATCAGCATACTGCTCCCCCAGAAAAAGCTCATGATCAGACCCGCGCGCAGGTAGCGCACGGCTTTTTTCTGCTGGGCAATGCGCGAATCGAGGTCTGAGTACAGCTCGAAGGGCGCACCGTCCGCCTTTTTGCGCAGAACGAGCAGGTCTCCCACGCCGCCAACCTCTTCAATGCCAAACTCCGCAAGCTCCGCCGTGTAGACAAGGCGGTCCATGCCTGCCTCCTTCACCTGCACGCGATATTCGTACTCGCCCGCCTTTCCGCGTCGATAGGTGGAAAACAGCGAGCCGAACTTTTCAAGAATCCAGCCCTCTTTTGCCATTCGGTTTGCCTGCTCCTCGATCCGCTCGGGATCGTTGGCATAGCTTGACAAATGCGGTAGCACCTTCTTGTCCTTGACCATGGCGATTCTCCTTTCACTCTTCGATCAGGCGTTTCCGCTTCAATTCTCCATACGTTTTCCCCACACGGACGGCCTGTATTGCGGTCCTTACCGCCGCGGCGGTGCCCAGCACACCCAGCACCGCATACCAGACGATGTGCTTTCCCCACAGCCGCAGCGATAAAAAACTCGGCTGGTGGTAGGTCTCTCTTAGGTCGGCATACATCGCGTCAAAGCTGACAGCCAGATCGTACCAGACCCACGTGTTATAAAACCAGTCCGCCGCCAGCAGCACAAACACGACCGTCAGAATGATCTTTATCCGCACCAGTCGCCGCGCATCCATGATTCGTGCGTCAAGGTCGGAATAAAGCGTGAACGGCGCGCCGTCCGCCTTCTTGCGCAATACAAGAAATGAACCCATATCGCCGACCTTCTCAACGCCCATGTCCGCGAGCGTTTTTACATAGTCGGCACGCTGGCCGTCGCGTGATTCGTAGATGTACTGCACACGGTATTCGTACTCGTTCGGCTCGCCGCGGCGATAGGTGTAAGTGCCATAGGTACACTTTTCCAGCAACCAGCCCTGCGCCGCCAGACGTGCAAATTTGCGCTCCAGTTCCCCCGGTTCCAAAAAACAATAAGGAAGGTGCCAGACCCGCTTTGTGTCCTTTTCCATCGTTATCCTCCTCTCAGTTCCATTCGCTTGTCAGCTTGTCGCCGTTCTGCGTCAGCTCATGCAGTCTTCGCAGCTCCGCGCGCACGGCCTCGCGGCCCGCGGGCGTGATCTGATACTCTTTCTTGCGCCCCTCGCTCTCGTCACCGAGCGACACGATCCAGCCGCGCTCGGTCAGCGTCGCGAGCGCGCCGTAGAGCGTGCCTGCGGCGAGCCGCACACGCCCGCCGCTCAAATGCTCTACGTTCTGCATGATGCCGTAGCCGTGCAGCGGCGTATCCAGCGAAAGCAAAATGTAAAAGACCGCCTCGGTCAGCGCCGTCGTTCCCATGTGGTATCCTTCTTTCCTCGGCCCCCGTTATAACGGTGTCCGATATATCGTCTACCGATAAAGTATCATATTGCTCTCTCCCCGTCAACTGAAAAAACGGAATGCCCTCCCTGCCATCGCCCAAAGTTTTCCGCAAATACAAAAAGGCAGGGAACGCTCTCGCATTCCCTGCCCAAAATAACTTATCCTACCGCGCACAGGCGGCCAAAAGCGTCGCAAACTTTCGCGTCCGCAGACGCGAAATAAATTTGAATCGTAAATTCTGACGTCACCGTCGTGGCATTACGACTCCCGCGCCCTTTCGGGCGCGCCAATCGTGCCACTTCCTCGAAACCGGCTCGCTTCA
>ERZ809407.2493-NODE-2493-length-12238-cov-5.049906_pt1 | contig 12238 bp, 19 predicted proteins | sample MGYA00520792_ERZ809407 | MGnify/ENA primary metagenome ERZ809407 (study PRJEB31576, sample SAMEA3212665) | Homo sapiens | biome: human-gut; feature: human gut; material: fecal | place: Sweden | collected 2012 ...
GGCGGGTAACGATGTAGGTTCCGATAAACCCGCACAGGATGCTTGTATTCATAATAAAGGGGTGTTAATCCCCGGCGAACCGGGGAAAGGTGGGTATTTACTTTATTTCAAATTTGATTCCTTCCGGCAGTTTGGAATAATCAACGCTTTCGAGAAAGTTCTGAAAATCTTCTTTAGATATTCTTTTGTAGCAACTTAAATCTGACCAGTTAAATCTAACAGTGTTTGAATGATTGTAGTATATAACGTTTTCAGTTGAAACGCCCGAATCAAATATATAAAGCATTACTTTCTTTTCTCTTTCGGCTTTTGCTATATCTTTGTCGTACCGCTTACAAATATCGGCGCGTTTCTTTATTAAAGCAGCTTTCCGGGCTTCTTCTTTGCGCTTTTCTATGTTTTCTTTTGTGTAAAAACCGTCTTTTATAAGTTTCTCAATATTGGCGCGTTCTTCATCTGACAAAGTTAATGTAAAACGTTCCTCTTCCGGCTTGTACGGGTTTTCCCATTTAAGCCCGGATAATGTTTCAAGTTCTGAAATAAGGGTATCAGCTTCTTTTTTCCAGCGTTCAACAATACCCAAAGAGAAAAGCAAGTATTTGAAATGTTTTTGATCTTCTGCCAAAGAAAGCGCGTTATATTCTTCTTCTGTAATACGTAAATAGTTTATAGTGGTTTCTTTTCCGCTATTTTGCAGGTGATAAAGTCCGTTTGCTTCCGGGTACATTGGCGCGCCGTAGTGATTACACAGGTGCAAGGGAATGAACTTTGCAAGTTCCGGGCAACGTTTCTGTATTTCTTCATGGCAACACCCGCCGCCAGCATAAACAATACGACCGTTTTTTCTTTTCTCGTAAATGTCCGCCGTAATGCTAAAATCATATATTCCGTTCTTGCAATCATCATTTAAAGATACTTTAGCGATGATTTTATACTGTGTTCCGTCTTCTACAAAAAGATGCGTTTTTGAATAAGATAATTTGTTTGAAGTTTCCATAACTGCAAAAATTAAAGGGTTATTATTGTTTTATCTTTGTTTTTCCCTTAACTTTGCATCTAACACCGTGAGAAAGTGTACCTTTTTACGCAAAGTTTAAAGGGTGCCGGGAAGAGTCGCCAAACTCGACCCGGTTTTTTTGATTATACGGCTTTCAGATCATTTATATAAAGCTCTGTTTCTCCGATCAAGGCACGGGAACCGTCTTTTTTGACTGGATAACATTTAATAAATACACGTGCTCCATCAATGCAGCCTAATATTATTCGGCAATCTGACGGACGTTTAAAAACAACCTCGTATAACTTTCCATTGTTGGAGCTTTCCGGATTATTATAAATGTACCGCTTTCCATCCTCAAAGCCACGATCTTTGCAATAATCAAAGACAATATTCTTTTTCTTTTCTGTTAGCTCTTTAATGGCATTTTCATAGCCATAAACGAGATAGGATAAATTTTGTAATTCCATATTTGAAACGTTTTAAGTTAAACACTACATCAAACAGGAAAGGAGAGAAAAAAGTAGAAACACCGTGAGAAAATGTACCGCTTATTTTGTCTTCATTTCTGTATTACAAAGATACAAATAATATCTTGAATACCAAACAAATAAGTAATATTTTTACTCTAATATATGAAATGATAAATTACTATGCAAATGAAAATATAAACAGCATCATAGATACACGTTATACACATATATAGCCTGAATGTTAGATTATTTGTAAGTATATTACGACCCAGCCACCAGCACGGGAAACCCCAGCAAAAAGCCGCAAAAAGCCGGACTCTCTTTATTATGATAGTATGTTTAAAAACAGTGTTATACAACACATATACAAAGAGAGCCGGAAACAAAGAAGGTGCCGCAATCTTTTATTTATCAGACCTTTTATTTATCTTTGCACCTATAATAACAGAGCGCAAGAAGCCGGAACACTCATTTTTAAATCATACTTTAATATGACTTATAGCAAGAGAGTAACGGAACTACAACGTATTTACAGCCTCACGCCTGAAGATGTTTTTTTCTGTATGTTGGTAGCTTCAGGAGCAACACGGCAAGAAGCATACGCCGCCATCTATCGACCAACAACCAACGGAACCGGAACAATAGCAAGCAAAGCCAACGCGCTACAAAAGAATAAGCCCGGTATTTCGCAACTCATTGAAGCAATACAATATCAGCGATCAGGAGGAACAACACCCACTAAAACCGGAAGCCCAAAAGAAGACACTGCCCAAATAGCAGAAGGCAACAAAGTAGATAAAAAAACCTTAGATACATTTCGGAGCAAAGACGGAATTTTGGAAGGACTTATAAAGGTGCTTCCTTCTGTGACTGGAAAGGATAAAGCCGCCGTACTTATACAGATAGCAGATTTACAACGCATGAAGCAGGAAGAGAATAAAGAAGAAGCGGAACAAGTAGTATATTATCATCCTGTTTCGTGTTTCCGGTGTGCTCTGTATGCAGAACACAAGAAGAAACAGAAGGAAGAAGCCCGGAAAGATGCAGATATTTAATATTATAGGTATAATATAAAGATGTGCTTTCCTGTCTTCCTGTCTGCCATTGAAGACAACCGAAACCGGGTGCCCACCCCCCCGACCGGGTACCCGGAGCCAACGCACTCATTACCATTCGAGATTTTTATTATTTTTTTTTGGTTTGTCATTGCACCAACATAAATTAACAATGAAAATATGGCTTTTGTGTGTCATGGAGCATGTTTTATCACTGCAATAATGGTTATGTATAGTTTCTGTATAGTTAATGTATGGTTTTTGAGGTAAACTATACATGTGTAAGATGTTGATTTATATATGTTTATGAAATTAATGTATAGTATGTATAGTTTATATGTAAATTGCATAGGAAAAGACGTATATTATATACTAAGCCGTTTCGTAGAAAACTATACATACCCTACATACTTTTTCAGTACGCTTTGATTTTCAGCAACTTGCACATGTATAGTGTGATTTTGAACTATACATTGGAATATATGAAAAGTTCTATGTACCAATGGATTACAATATGTATAGTTTTTATAGTAAACCATACACAAAAGACATTACAAATGTGAATGTATATTGCTTATTTTGCTGATTATCTGTTTTTTATCATATTCCGATAACCTTCTTGAATTTTGTCGAAAATGATGTTTTTTTGAATCAAAATTCACGAGTATATATATGTATTTTCGCATTAAAAATAGAAAATATAACGATTTAAGTTTGATTATAATAGAAAATACTCTATTTTTGTGCGGTGAACAATGCGAAAACGGGTAAAACCATTGATATGGACAAAATTAAGTATAAGAAACTACTGACAGAGGTTTTTGGACTGATGGACGAACAGGATTTAAGTTCTGCGTTATCTCTTTCCAAAAGTGCTATGCGTGTAGATGCTGTGCAAGATTTACTCCGTAATGCAATTATCCGTTCTTCAATCAGCATGTTCAACGGTCTTCCACATTATTTTTCCGGTAAGGTTTATGAGCCTATGTCACCCGACGACTTCGGTAGCCTTATTTATGACCTGATGCGCAAGTGTGCTTTGCCAAATGGCGACTATTCCCGCGTAGAAGGAGTGATAAAGGTCTGCAAGCGTGTTGTTTCGGGGAAGGCTTTGCGTCCAGATAGTGCTATCGTGGTGTTTAACAACTGTGTGCTGAATATGAATGACCGGACTACACATAAGTTCGGAAGACAATGGGTACAGGTCACGAGTGTTCCTTACGACTACAATCCTGACGAACATATTTTTCTATGGAAACAGTTCATTGATGAAGTGTTGCCGGACGAGGGCTGGCAGCATGTGTTTCAGGAGTTCTTAGGCAGTATCTTCATTGATAGACGTAGTGCAAAGATAGAAACCATGCTTGTGCTCCGTGGCTCCGGTTCAAACGGGAAGAGCGTTGTCTTTGAAACTATTATGGGAATACTGGGTAGAGACAATGTAAGCAACTTCGGCATTGGTGCGCTGATAACCGGAACAGAGCGTAAGAAGAACATTGCCTATATCAACGGCAAACGTCTCAACTATTGTTCGGAGATACAGGCTTTGGAGATTGGGCGAGATAGTGACGTTCTTAAAAGTCTTATATCCGGTGAACCTACTGAAGCGCGTCCTATGTATGGAGACAACTTCACCGCTTATGATATTCCTTTGCTTATGGCAAATGCCAATCAAATGCCTTATCTGAAAGATTGGAGTTATGGAATGAAGCGGCGTATCTGTATTCTTCCCTTTGAAATAGAGATACCGATAGCGAGACAACGTAAAAGTCTTGCCCGTGATCTCGAACGCGAATACAGCGCGATATTCAACTGGATACTGGAAGGTCGGGATAGATTTATCTCTAATGGGTACAAGTTATCAGAGAATAAGAAGCTGGATAAGGTCATGGACGAATATCAGGCTGAAAGTAGTACTGTTATGAAGTTCATGTATCAAATGAACTACCTTCGGACGTATGAAGATGTTTCTGACGTTGAACCTAAATGGATGCCTTCTACAATCCTATATAAAAGATACCGGAAGTGGTGCAAAGAGAATAGCATTTCCGAAGAGAATCTTACCCGGTTTGGAAGGATATTGTCTGAAGCCGGATACCGGAAGAAACGCACGCCGGACGGTCAGGTGTATGGGCTATATGGCAAGGCTCTCACAGAGAAGTTCCGGTATGAACGTGAGGCAGAACAAAGCAAGAAGCTGAAGCAAGATTACTCGAAGCCTATTTATGTGGATGGTAAACGCTATGCTTATACGTTTGAAGGTCTTGGTTCATGTTTGGGTGTCGGTTACAGGGCGGTCGCAGCATGGATGCGGCAAGAACTGTTGGAAGGATGCTATACAAAGAATGGACGGAGAGCGGAGTTTGATCTTGATTTGGTCGAGGCGAGATTACATGAACTTAAAATATTTGGAAAGGAAAAATGACAATGGAAGAAAAGAAGGTAAAAGTGTCTATGGAATTAGACAAAGATGTGTTTCAGGCTTTTTGCTTTATGATGGGAGAAAAATTGACCGATGAACTATGGAGTAAGCTAACAGCCGGAGAAATTGCTATCAATGTAGATGAAATGGGTGAAGAGGCACAGCAAATTAAATTGGCTTTTTCTGCGTTTGCCATTGCAATGGTAGCGGATAAGAAGTAACAATATGGCTGTAAAATTTAGACATAAAGAAACCGGATTATTCTTTTGCCGGGCAAAAGGTTTATCTCCTTCGAGAAGAGATTATGATAAGCTGGGAGAAGAAGGAGTTTTCAGGAAAAGGCATTTGTCTAAGCGAGGGAGAATCTATGAAACCGCTACTGAAAATCAGAAACGGGATTGGATCGGCAAGAAACATGCTGATGAATTTGAAATTGTAACAGTATAACCAAACAACAAAATGGCAAAGAACACTAAGTATATGCTTTGTATCACAAGGCTATTTGAATCTACTTCCAACCGGAAGATTGAACTGTATGACGTGTTATGTAAGAAACATTGGTGGCAAAGATTCACTTCTATTCACCCTACGTTTCTATCTCTTAAAGATGCACATGAAGCTATTGTAGATAATTCCAATACTTCATCCATTACTGTGACTATAATGCTGAATGGAAAGCCACAATCTATCGGTACATATAAGAGGATTAACGATGGAGCTTACGAACGAGTAATGACGAAAAATTTATAAATCACAAACAATTTTAGGTATGAGTAAAAAGGTACCATTGCAATTTGGCAATTTCACTATTACAAGAGATAATAGTAGCGAACATGATTGGATTAGCATTAAGGCTATATCCGGCTTTTGGACAATGCGGTTCCGGGATGATAACGAGATGTTTGAGCGGATTCGTCTACTGGCAAACAACAAAGATTTCAGTGAGTACATGGAAACGTGGATTAAGGTAAACTTCCTGATGGCTAACTGTACTCCTGATGCTGAATTTATGAAAGATTTCTTCGAGGCTTATACCAAGATGAATGAAAGACTGCTTTCTCGCCGGAAAGAGATTTCAGAGGAAGAAGACCAAGCTATTTTGGCACAGGAGAAGGCTGCTTATGAGCTTAAAGAACAAGCAAAGCAACAGTAACATGAAGGTGCCCATTAGTAATATGACTTTTGGCGAAAGCGAATACCATAGAGGAAATGAGGTATGGAAAGCCTCTACTCTCTATCTATTCGCTAAAACCAAAGAGTATCCAGTGCTCGATTTGCCTCTTTGGTGTATTGATTTGACATCACAGCCTTTTGAATCTACAACGCTATCCCAATTCATTTTCCAGTGTAAACGAGTACAGGATTGCTCTCTTGATTACCCGGTTATTCTTGATGATTGTGGGCAGATTGCAGACGGGTACCACCGGGTATGCAAAGCAATTATTGAAGGACATGAGACTATAAAGGCTATCCGGTTAAAAGAAATGCCCGCATGTGACAGGAATGAAGTAGACTGAAATTTGTTTAGATGAAATCAACATTGTATATTTGAGGAATAAAACCTTAAAATATAATAGCATGATAAGAAAATTTGTAGCAGAACCTTCAGATAAAATGAATGGTTTGTATGATGTAACAGTGTTTAACGAAGAGAAACAAGTCTATGTTCCTTTTGAGAGAGATGTGATTAAGTCAGTAGCGGAAAATAGAGCAAAGTATCTAAATGACGAGTATATTTTTGAGGAAATTCGGAATAATTATGCTAATCATCCAAAGGATAAGCACTTTTTTGTAGATAATTCTAATCCTAATCATTTCTATTCTCTTTTAAATATAAACAAAGAATGGAATGATGTTCTTCTGATTGAATTTTTCGGAAAAAAAGTAGAAAGCATTTTACATGGCAGTGATATTAATGTTGAAAGAGGAATAATAAGTTCCTTTTGTGCAAATTTGTTGTTTACAGAAAAGCCAACGCACACAGAGTATTGTCTTGAAGAAATTTTTCCAGAAAGTGCGCCTGATATTGATTTTAAGATCAAAGAAATAGTCGATAAAATCAATCATAAATAAAGTTAGCATATAGCTTTGAAATTACATGATTTTTTTGTATCTTAGCGGGACATTTAAAAAACAGATATGTTATGAAAGAAAAGAAAATGAATATTACCGATTTGGAAGATTTATTGTGCGATGGTACCAAAATTGCAGATATGCTTGAATCGGAATTTGAATCTTTACGAATTGATACATTGGGGAAGTCGTATCTTCGTGGTGAAGACGTGCAACTAAATAGAGATTTTAAAAATTATTTCGACAAAGAGGTAGAGAAAGAACGCCGGAGAGTGAGAAAAGAAGAAGGATATTAGTGAAAAAGGAATTAAAATCTCCATAAAGAAAGCTGCCCCCACTTAACAGAGTTAGATGGGGGCTTAACTTTTTCAACGCTTGGTTGATAAGCAAACTTCTACATTGCAAATGTAGTCAATAGATTCATGGGTACTTATCTTTTCAGCCTTTTATTTGTAGGCTTCTTGGGATATTTTTGATTTATTCTCTTTTGTAAATCATCGTTTATACTTTCTTCTAAAAGGATTTTAGAATTGAGCACCCGGACTTCTCCGGTAAGTTCCATGATTGTTTTAGCCTGAAGAGCATTTTGTTTTGAAAGCTCGACGTTGGTAATTGCCAACTTGCTACATTCAGATGCAAGCTGATTCCATTTTTTTGTAGTGATAATTTTGATTCCAAACATAATATTGAGGTTTTAAATATCAATTTCGTATATCGGTACTATATAACAGCAGCAATGCGCATGGTATGGCGGTACCGGATCGCCGTTACTAAAGACATGGAAATAAGTAGTTTCATCATTACATTGCTGGCATGGATAACTACTGCCCCTAAATGACATGAAACCTATTGCTCCACTCTTTTGAGCTATCATGGCAAAGTAATCCATCCAGCCCTCGGCTATGGCGAAGTTGGTTAGATTATCAAGTGCTGTGAAAGAACTATTTGTACGTCCCACACCGTATGTTTCCGGGACTTTCAATCTTGATATTACCGGGAATCCTTTTGATGTAGCTTGCCTTATGTGTCGATTGAATAAAGGACTCTTCCGACTTTCTTTAATGGAAGACAATAATTCACCTTCCACAACATTGAGTAATACGCCGGATGCTATGGCTACTTCCAGTTCTTTTTTGAATTGGGTAGTATATGCGTTGATACGATCAACAAGAGTTTTTCCATGATTCTCTCGGTTGATAAAAGAAATGATATGTTCTTTTTCATCCGTATGGGTTGCCACGGCAAGCGTTTCTGTATAATCCTCAATAAGCTCCCGAAGGTTAGCTATAATAGTTTCCACTTCTTCTTGTAGCTCTTTGTTATAAGAGAAACTGAATTGATTTGTGGGAACGTTGTATTTGTAGGATACAGCGATTATCTCCTTTGCAGCTTGATACATAATGGCAAGTAGATTGTTCTTCATTGAAAGTTCTGCATTAAGCCTTTGCCGGAGATAATCTTTCGCTTCTTCTATTTCCTTACTCGTTGGTTGTTTCATCTTTATTTTCTTCGCTTATCTTAGCTGTTTGTTGTTGTTGTGATTTCAACTGATAAAGTAGGTCTGCCGACTGTTCTTCCTTCTTTTCACGCATGATTCTATCCCATTCATTATTTCTGCCGTACCCGCTAAGTTCGGATGCGCTTTCTCTGGACAAGAAACCACCGCCAACCGCTTGTACAAGGTTGTTGATAAGTTCTGCGGCGTTCTGATGCACATACGGTTCTGCCCATGACAAAACTTTCATATTGGCAAATGGAGTACTCATTTTTCTCTCGATGCCATAACCGTAAATGAATAATCTCTTCATTGTATCAATGGAAGAATCAAACTCTTTACAGTCTATCATAGCTTTCTCCAAAGATGGAGAATAAATCAGCTTGATTGCTACACCCGGTAAATCACCTGATTTAACTTCAGGGGGCATTACGGTAAAACTTCCCATGAATATCATCTTCAGGAGAGTATTGAACTGTAACTCGAATGACTGTGAGGATTCCGGTCTGTTCATAAATCCAGCATCATCTTCTTTGCCCATTGTTATAGCTTTTACCGCACCGTACATGTCACCTTTGATTTCAACATCTTCACCTTTAAGTAACATGATGGGAAAAGCATAAGCCATATTGTTCTGACAAAGGTGTGATACTGCAAGCTCGAAATCATCTATATTGCTTTGTGAGAAAGACCAGCACGCACCATGCTTATCACGAAGATATACTACTGGACATTCTTCAAACTGATGAAGTTCTTTACTGTCCAATTCATAACCATCTATTCCAAATACCTCTTTGAGTTTGTTTACCGCTCCCTTAAATCCGGCTTTTGCCTGCCGATAGCGATAGAGGTATTTGTTATCCCATAATTCTACCCATGAAACAAGCTCCTTACCTTCAGAGTCGTAGTCACTGTATTGCCGGGCAAAATATTCCATTTTTCCGGTAATGGAGTTTGTATGTGGATATAATATATCTCCATCGAAGAATGAAAGAACTTTGGTTCCTACTTCTCCTTTATCCATATAGAATACAACCGCTCCGTCTCCGGTGATCTTTACGCTCTTTGCAAATTCATAGAACGTAATCTCCATGTTTTTATCCAGCCACCCCTTCTGAAATTCAAGGAAGGATTCTTTCAATTTATCATCAACTTGTGCGGCTGTAAGTTCATGGTGAATATCATTTCCGCAAAGGTGAACAAGCTGCTGAATGGTAATAATCATTTGGAAGGGGAAAGCGACACGCATAACCTTCTCTTCAAAGAAGCGTTTATTCCCTTTTTCGTCTTCCTCGAATTTGATGCGATTAGGATAAAATGCCGGAGAATTTATCTTGTGACCGGATGGATAAAACTCTCTGATAAAATCCGCTTGGGATAAAATCTGATATTCTATCTTGTTGTTATAATACGAAGCGATTGATAAATCACTTGTAGTTTTGCCATTAAGATAGCCTGTTGGCGTTACTCTTGTAAACGGCTTTTTGGTAAGAACTTCATTTTTAATCATAACAATCCTATTCCTTTAAAGTGTTTGCGTTTCTTTTTTATCTCGAATATTTCTCTTGTCATCATGCTTTCCCAAAAGTCAGGAGAGTGACCGACTATTTTTTTCATTTCAGACTTGGCTATAAGTTTCCAATATTTGTCAGCCGCATTTTCATCTTGTCGCATTGCTTGTCTTTCATTGATAAGCACTTGTGAAAGAGGAACATCTTTGAATCCTTTGCCGGAGTATTTACGTTTCAGCAAGTCGGGTAATATACTAACTCCACCACGGGTAAATCTGTCAATAAATTTATATGCAACTTCTGATTTTAGATAATCAAACATTGTATGTGACCCATCTGATGGACATTCTATATTATTGAACTTCAATGCTTTAGGGAAGAAGCCAACAAATATTTGTCCAAGACCATTAAGGTCGTAGGCGAAGTTCTCTTCCAAAACTTTATATTGTTCGAGCAGGAATTTTGCGGTTTCAATAGTCTTTTTACTATCTTTCTTGCAAACGTGAATACCTATAATGTTCCAGCCTTCCCATATCCAAAACACGCAGTTATCTCCACCCGTAAACGCCGGGTCACAAGTTATATACCGAGTTCCCGATTCTGTTTGAAGGGCATTTTCAAAGAAACTTCTCATGTGTTCGAGAGTAACAAGCCCGGTTCCGGCTGTACGGAATTTCCAGTTACCTTCAAGGTCACGGGCACGCTGTTCTTCAGACTGATTGGCAAGGTTGGCAAGGTAGTTCGGGTCAGAACGGAGAAGCTGCATGTTCTCTTCCAGCTTACCTTCTATGAAGGTCACTGATTTAATGAATAGCTCTTGCGGGCTGCCCAATGATTCGTATTCGGGTTTCCACAAACGATCAATGATGTGCTTACATTGTTCATATACTTCTTCGCGGGTATCTCCCCAATAGATTCCTTCAATACTATCTCCGTCCATGAAACAATAGCGTATAACTCCATCACGATCTGGAATAGGAAAACCATCTGAATCTATCCACCAATTTATGAATGTAGCTACCCAACTATCGGGGTCAGGGTTACATGTACCAAAGAAACGGTTGCGGATAAAATGGGCATTACGGTTACAGGTAATAAGGTACTTGAACTTTGGATAATCCATGTGCGTGATTTCATCCACTCCTATGTAAGAGAACTGCCTTCCCTGAAAGCGTTTCTTGAAATCCTCAATGCTATCAGAGTAGTAATTAAATTCCAGCCAGCCTCCCCAGTTGAAATTCCAAGTCATATCACCCTTTGACTTGTTATACTTACCGAAATCATCATAAATCTGATAGGAAGTAGTGATAAGGTCGGTAAGGTCATTAATCTCGTTACGGAAGATTATAGAGTTGAAATATTTACTTTGTATGTCATGTTGGGATTCAAGTAACAAGGAGAATGATTTAGCACCACCACGTTTTCCACCGTATATAACAATGTCTGCCATCGTGGAAAGGAATTTTTCTTGTCCTCCACGTTGGGCAATAATCTTTTGTGGGTTTGGCATTTTCTTATCTGCCTCCCTTAACGTTTCGATAAATTCATAAGTAAGAATCTTCTTTCCGTCCGTTGTCGTGACACCACTATATTCAGCTATTTCTTCCATAAATAAAAAGCCTACATGATAAATTTCTCTATCATGTAGGCTTTGAAAGCTCACCATTTGATTAATAATGAGGCAAAAGTATATATAAAAATATGAATTTTCTAATTTTAAGATGAAAATAATCTATTATTTGCATTGAAATATAGAAAATATATATTATGTTTGCAGCGAATAAGGATAACAGATGATTAAAATTGATACAAAAGAAGACCCTCGACAAGTGGTTGAACACCACAAGTTAGTGATTTGCCCGACATGCGGACAAAAGCTCACTGATGTTAAGTATGTTGATGGTATTGTTATGCTACGGATTAAATGCCGTAGATGCAGGAAATATATTAGTGTTGATTTGATAGGTAAAGAAGATATTCAGGATACATTGCGGGATGGAGCAGTCAGGTAGCTCGTTGGGGTCATATCCCAAAGGTCGTTGGTTCAAATCCAACTCCCGCTACAATCAAACGGAGGTGCGGTTACTCTACCGCCGGGGATGAAAAAAAGGAGACGTTTTCCCGTTCGGAAAAAACGGGGAATGGAAAGATGGCAGACGCGGTGTATGCGCCGGACTGAAAATCCGGTTAAGGTGATTCGATTTCATCTCTT
>ERZ809407.2498-NODE-2498-length-12195-cov-15.773394_pt1 | contig 12195 bp, 9 predicted proteins | sample MGYA00520792_ERZ809407 | MGnify/ENA primary metagenome ERZ809407 (study PRJEB31576, sample SAMEA3212665) | Homo sapiens | biome: human-gut; feature: human gut; material: fecal | place: Sweden | collected 2012 ...
AGCGACAACAAGCGGAAGCGCTCCTGAAAACAAACAGTTCTATTTTTTATATTTCGATACACTTTGTTGGCATGCAATTAACATAACCTGCGAAAATCCGTAACACCACCTACAGGCGGCAGTTCATACGTTAAACTCTGGTTTATATCAGTCCAACCTCACGGAATACATTACTCAGTTCTGCCGGCATAGCGCCAGCCAGTGATCTGGCCAGTTCTTCCGGTGTGCATTTCCGGTAGCCAAGTACCCACTGAACGGTCATAAAGATAGAACCCTGACAGTACATTTCCAATTGAAACTGCAGATGCGGAGAAATCTTTTTGCCGGTACGGCTTTCAATCTGATCCGTATAGAAAGCGGTGATCAACTGGAAATCATGATCGCGCAGGCAATTCTGGTCATCGTTTTTAAATGCAGCTTTAAAAAACAGCTTTTCTTCCTGAATATAGGTAAATTTATTTACAAGACTTTCATAGACAGATTTTCCCTCTCCCATATGTTCAAAGGACTCCAACAGAATTTTGTCAAAATACCAGTTGATGAGATCGTATTTATCCTGAAAGTTGCGGTAAAAAGTCTGTCTTGTGACACCGCATGCTTCTACAATTTCCTTCACAGTGATTTTTTCTACAGGTGCAGTTTTCATACAGCGTTTCATGGCATCTGCCAGCTCATATTTTGTTCTTTCGGTGGATTTTGTGATTGCCATAGCTTTCTCCTCATTTGTGCAGACCTTTCTAGATAATCACATTTTAGCATAAATCAAGTCTGTTCGGAAAATATTTCTATATGAAAAAACAGTAAACATTCCAAAATTTTTCTAAAATGAGGTTTTATACTTGCCAGACTCCATGTTTTGAAGTATAGTACTCTTCGCTTTGCTGATTCAAAAGAGAAGAGAAGGAGACTACAAAATGACATTTTATCAGGAGTTACAGCTTAGTTCTGCCGGTTCAAAACAGTTGATCAAAAATACGACAGACAAAAAAGAAAAATGGCGTCATATTCTTATCTATAATTTTAAAGTATATCTTGTTATGGCTTTTTGTGTGGCGGTTGTCACATTGTATACAAAATTGACAGGGCAGGAAAACAGCGTTGTAGGAGTAACGGTCCTGTTGGCGCTGCTTGTGCTGAGACAGGCAGATTTTGGCATACGGACGAGTCATGGATTGTTGTCCATTGTGGGAATATTTACGATCATGATGGCTGGCCCGCGACTGGCAAATATGGTATCTCCGGTGGGAGCATTTTTTATAAATTGTGTCTGTATCCTGCTTCTTATGATTTTTGGGTGTCACAATGTCATTATGCATAATCATTCCACGTTTGTGCTCGGGTATCTGCTCTTATATGGATATGATGTGAGTGGCAGAGCGTTTGCGCTGCGGGTGATTGGACTTACGGCGGGAATGCTTGTGTGCATGGCGGTTTTTTATAAAAATCAGAAAAACAGACCTTATCGCAGGACATTTAAGGATTTATTCCGGGAATTTGATGTTCGGTCTGCGAGAAACCAATGGTATCTGAAACTGACACTGATCGTCTCAAGTGCAATGCTGATCGTTTCACTGCTTGGACTTCCGAGAGCAATGTGGGCAGGGATCGCATGTATGTCAGTCTGCCTTCCATTTATAGAGGATGGAAAAATGAGGGCGGTGGACAGGGGCGTGTTTAATATTGCCGGATGTGCGCTGTTTCTCGTCCTTTATCTGATACTGCCGGAGTCAGGAAGAAGTATGATCGGAATTATTGGTGGAATCGGCGTGGGTTATTCTGCCGGATATAAATGGCAGACGGTTTTTAACACGTTTGGAGCGCTGGCAATTGCAGCTTCATTATTCGGACTGCCGATGGCACTGCTGCTTCGGTCTGGAATCAATGTTATTGCGTCTCTTTATACGGTAGTTTGCAATGTCATATATGATAAATTACATGGCAAAAACACAGAAATCGCAGAAAACCTCGTAAAACCATAAAAAACACTGGTATTTTGCAAGAGTGTGTGCTATAATCCTAGAATGACTGCGATAGTCGTAGTACGCCCATTTTTAGGCAGAGCCAGAAAAACCGCGGGTTTATGCGACTTTGGACGTGGCTCGATTAGCGCATTAAGCGTGAAATGTACATGGATATTTTATATATATAAGGAGGAAAATCATTATAATGAGTGTACAGGTTGAAAAATTAGAAAAAAACATGGCAAAACTTACTGTTGAAGTACCGGCAGAAGAAGTAGAAAAAGCTTTACAGGCTGCTTACATGAAAGAGAAGAACAAAATCAGCATCCCTGGTTTCCGTAAAGGTAAAGTTCCAAGAGCTATGATCGAGAAAATGTACGGTGCAGCTGTATTTTATGAAGAAGCAGCAAACATCTTAATTCAGGATAATTATGCAGCAGCTATGGAAGAGAGCAAAGAGGACATCGTTTCCAGACCAACAATCGACATTGTTCAGATCGAATCCGGAAAACCTTTCATCTTCACAGCAGAAGTGGCTGTAAGACCAGAAGTGACACTTGGAAAATACAAAGGTGTTCAGGTAACTAAGATCGACACAACTGTAACAGACGAAGAAGTAGAAGCAGCACTTGAGAAAGAGCAGCAGAAAAACTCCAGAACTGTAACTGTAACAGACAGACCAGTTGCAAACGGTGATACAGCAGTCATCGATTTCGAAGGATTTGTTGACGGCATTGCATTTGAAGGTGGTAAAGGAGAGAATCATCCATTAGAGATCGGTTCCCACTCTTTCATCGATACATTCGAAGATCAGTTAGTAGGACACAATGCAGGGGATGAAGTAGAAGTTAACGTTACTTTCCCAGAGAAATATCAGGCAGCTGATTTAGCTGGAAAACCAGCCGTATTCAAAGTTAAGATCAACGAGATCAAAGCAAAAGAACTTCCAGAGTTAAACGATGAGTTCGCTTCTGAAGTATCTGAGTTTGATACATTAGCTGAGTACAAAGAAGACTTAAGAAAACATCTTGAAGTTGAGAAAGAGAACGAAGCAAAACGTACAAAAGAAGATGAAGCAATCAAGAAGATCATCGACAAATCCACAATGGAGATCCCGGAAGCTATGATCGAGACACAGTGCGAGAACATGATCAATGAGTTCGCACAGAGAATCGCACAGAGCGGTCTTTCCATGGAGCAGTACATGCAGTTCTCCGGTATGACAATCGACGGATTAAAAGAGCAGGTTCGTCCAGAAGCTGAGACTCGTATCAAGAGCAGCCTTGTATTAGAGCAGATCGCAAAAGAAGAGAACATCGAAGTTTCTGAAGATGAGATCAATGCAGAAGTTGAGAAGATGGCAGCTCAGTACGGAATGGAAGCTGACAAGTTAAAAGAGTACTTAGGAGAAGCTGAGAAAGAATCCATTAAGAGAGATTTATCTGTGACAAAAGCAGTTGACTTAATTATGGAGAACGTAAAAGAAAGAGCAAAAGCTAAGACAAAGAAAGAAAAAGAAGCTGAAGCAGAAGAAGGAACAGAAGAATAATTCCGGCAGCGTACAGCAGACAGAGGATTGCATATAATATGCAGACCGGAAATATCACAGACTGGCTCTTATGAGCCGGTCTGTTTGAGATTTATGGCAGAATGCATTTGATGAGAAAAAAGTTCAGTATTTTTTAAAATTCGAACAAGATATTAATTTTTCATAAAACATGTTTTTTTCCTATTCCAACGTCTCTGCATTTGTGGGATAATATTTATCAGTGCAGTGTATGACCGATATATTGCAATAGTGAAAAAAGTGTGGATTCAATCATAGTGCGATTCCAACCATATTTATGAAAAGGAAAGGGCAGGTAAGAGATATGAGTTTAGTACCTTACGTCATTGAACAGACAAGCAGAGGAGAGCGTAATTACGATATTTACTCCAGATTATTAAAAGATAGAATTATTTTCCTTGGAGAAGAAGTGAATGAGACAACAGCAAGCCTTGTTGTTGCACAGTTACTTTTCTTAGAGTCCGAGGATCCTGGAAAAGACATTCATTTATATATCAATTCCCCAGGTGGAATGGTAACAGCAGGTCTTGCTATTTATGATACGATGCAGTACATCAAATGTGATGTATCTACCATCTGTATCGGTATGGCCGCCAGCATGGGAGCATTTTTACTTGCAGGTGGAGCAAAGGGCAAGAGACTTGCGCTTCCGAATGCAGAGATTATGATCCATCAGCCATCCGGCGGAGCAAAAGGTCAGGCAACGGAGATCCAGATCGCAGCGGAAAACATTTTAAAGACAAAGAAGAAATTAAATGAGATTTTAGCTGCAAACACCGGAAAACCTTATGACGTGATCGCAGCGGACACAGAGAGAGATCATTATATGTCCGCTCAGGAAGCAATGGAATACGGACTGATCGATAATGTGATCACAAGCCGCTAATAAATAGAGACATTGGAGAATAAGAAATGACAGGAAGAAATGACGAGAGACTGCGCTGCTCATTTTGTGGTAAGACTCAGGATCAGGTCCGTAAACTGATCGCGGGACCAAACGGAGCCTATATCTGTGATGAGTGTGTAGACGTTTGCGCCGAGATTATAGACGAAGAGTTGGAGAATGATGAATTTGACGGAAATCTGGAAGAACCTGCGGAGCAGATCAATCTGATCAAGCCGGAGGAGATGAAGGCATTTTTAGATGAGTACGTCATTGGCCAGGATAAGGCGAAGAAAGTTTTGTCCGTTGCAGTTTATAATCATTACAAGAGAATTATGGCAGGATCAGATTCAGATGTAGAATTGCAGAAGAGTAATATTCTTATGCTCGGACCAACCGGTTCCGGTAAAACACTTTTGGCACAGACTTTGGCGAGAGTGTTGAATGTTCCGTTTGCAATCGCAGATGCAACCACACTTACCGAGGCAGGTTATGTGGGTGAAGATGTCGAGAATATCCTTTTGAAACTGATCCAGGCTGCTGATTATGATATTGAGCGTGCACAGCACGGTATCATTTACATTGATGAGATTGACAAGATTACAAAAAAATCTGAGAACGTTTCCATCACAAGAGACGTTTCCGGCGAGGGTGTACAGCAGGCGTTACTTAAGATTTTAGAGGGAACGGTTGCTTCTGTTCCGCCACAGGGTGGAAGAAAACATCCGCAGCAGGAACTGATCCCGATTGATACTACCAATATTTTATTTATCTGTGGTGGTGCTTTTGATGGATTAGAGAAGATCATTGAGACACGTCTCGACCAGAAATCCATTGGATTTAATGCAGAAGTACATGCCAAAGATGAGTATAATGTCGGGGAAGTATTAAAACATGTGCTTCCGCAGGACTTTGTGAAATTCGGACTCATCCCGGAATTTATCGGTCGTGTGCCGGTAAACGTAACACTGGATATGTTAGATAAGGATGCGATGGTCCGTATCTTATGCGAGCCTAAGAATGCACTTGTAAAACAGTATAAAAAGCTGTTTGAATTAGACGGCGTCAATCTGGAATTTGACAAGGATGCACTCGAAGCAATCGTGGACAAAGCGCTTGAGAGAAAGACCGGAGCGCGTGGACTGCGTGCGATCATGGAGGCTGTCACATTAGATCTGATGTATCATATTCCATCCGATGAGAGCATTACAAGATGTGAGATCACCAAAGAAGATGTAGAAAAGAATCTTGCGATCGAAGAGAAAGAAGAAAAAGCACTTGTTGAGAAGTTAGAACAGGCTTCTTAAGCAAAAGATAACAGTGCAAAAAGCTGTTAAAGAAAAAAGGAATTATAGAAAATGGATACAATGATTATGAAAATGCCTGCAGTTGCCCTTCGTGGAATGGTGATCCTGCCGGGAATGGTAGCCCATTTTGACGTAAGCCGTGCAAAATCCATCAAGGCAGTGGAAGAAGCGATGATGGATGAGCAGAAGATTTTTCTTGTGGCACAGAAAGATGTGGAACAGGAAAATCCTGATATTGAGGACTTATTTAAGATCGGGATCATTGCTGAGGTAAAGCAGGTAATTAAGTTACAAAATAATATTGTACGCATTTTGGTAGAAGGGAAAGAGCGGGCAGAATTGTCCGCTTTTCTTGAAAATCCGGACTATCTGCTTGCGGAGATCATTCGATTTGACGAGGAAGTGGATGACGGACTGCCAGAAGAAGCGAAGGAGGCAATGCTTCGGAGCATTCAGGAGACATTTGGTAAATATGTGGTCGTCAATCCCAAAATGGGAAAAGAGCTGCAACGCCAGTTAAGTGAGATCACAGATCTGGAAAAACTGATGAATCAGCTTGCCAACAGCCTTCCGGTACATTTCGGGGAAAAACAGAAAATCTTAGATGCGGTTTCTATGACCGAACGTTATGAGGTTCTGATGGCACTCTTATTAAAAGAGATCGAGATCATAGCCATCAAGAATGATTTTCAGGCGAAAGTCAAGGCGCATGTGGATAAAAACCAGAAAGAATATCTGCTGAGAGAACAGATGAAAGTGATCCGTGAGGAGCTTGGCGAAGATAATACGGAATCAGACGCAGATCATTTTGCGGAGGCTCTGGGTAAGATCAGGGCAGACAAAGAAGTGAAAGAGAAGATCAAAAAAGAGATCGACCGTTTTAAAAATATCAGCTCCAGCTCCTCTGAGAGCGCTGTGGCGAGAGGGTATATTGAAACACTTTTGGAGCTTCCATGGAATAAGACATCCAGAGATAACAAGGATCTGAAGAATGCCGAGCAGATTTTAAATGCGGATCATTACGGTCTGGAAAAAGTAAAAGAGCGTATGTTAGAATTTCTGGCTGTCCGCAATCTCACCAGCAAGGGCGAGAGCCCGATCATCTGTCTGGTCGGACCACCGGGAACCGGTAAAACGAGTATTGCCCGGTCCGTTGCAAAAGCGTTAGATAAAAAATATGTGCGGATCAGTCTCGGTGGTGTGCGGGATGAGGCAGAGATCCGCGGCCACAGAAGAACTTACGTCGGAGCAATGCCGGGACGTATCGTGAACGGACTGCGCAGCGCCGGCGTGAAAAATCCGCTCATGCTGTTAGATGAGATCGATAAGATGAGCAGCGATTACAAGGGGGATACGGCGTCTGCATTGCTGGAAGTGCTTGACGCGGAGCAGAATAAGAAGTTCCGGGATCATTATGTTGAGATACCGATCGATCTTTCAGAAGTGCTGTTTATTGCAACAGCAAACTCTGTGCAGGATATCCCAAGGCCGCTGTTAGACCGTATGGAACTGATCGAGGTGACCAGCTACACAGAGAATGAGAAGCTTCACATTGCCAAAGAGCATCTGCTCGCAAAGCAGATGGAGCGCAATGGGATCAGACCGGAGCAGCTCGCCATCACAGACAAAGCGATGGCAAAGATCATCAGTGGTTACACAAGGGAAGCTGGTGTGCGTAATCTTGAACGTAAGCTTGGTGAGATATGCAGAAAAGCAGCAAGACCGCTTTACGAGGGAGAAAAAGAGAAGATTAAAGTTACAGAACAGAATCTTGAAAAGTTCCTCGGCAAAGAGAAATACAGTTTTGATAAGAAAAATGATACGGATGAAGTAGGAATCGTCCGTGGACTTGCATGGACAAGCGTTGGTGGAGATACTTTAGAGATTGAAGTCAACATCATGCCGGGAAAAGGTGAGTTCCAGCTGACCGGACAGCTGGGAGATGTGATGAAGGAATCTGCACAGGCGGGAATCAGCTATATCCGTTCTGTCAGTGAAGAGTATCATATTCCGAAAAAGTTTTTCCAGGAGAATGACATCCATATCCACATCCCGGAGGGTGCAGTGCCGAAGGATGGACCGTCTGCCGGAATCACGATGGCGACAGCCATGTTGTCGGCGATCACGAAGACACCGGTCCGCGCTGATGTCGCAATGACAGGTGAGATCACACTTCGCGGCCGTGTGCTTCCGATCGGTGGACTGAAGGAAAAAACACTGGCAGCCAAAAATGCAGGAATTAAGACCATCTGTGTGCCAAAGAAGAATGAGAAGGATATAGATGAGATTTCACCGGAGATCAAAAAAGGTCTGAAAATCGTGTTTGTGGAGCAGATGAAAGACGTGCTGGATGTGGCGTTTGTAAAGAAGTGAATTAAGAAGAGGAAAAGACAATGGTAATTAGAAGTGTAAATTTGGAGACTGTCTGTGGTATCACAAGTAAAATACCGGACAATCCATTTAATGAAGTGGCATTTGCAGGAAAGTCAAATGTAGGAAAATCATCCATGATCAATGCGCTGTTAAACCGCAAGTCGCTCGCAAGGACGTCGGCGCAGCCGGGAAAGACGCAGACCATCAATTTTTACAATGTCAATGATGCCATGTATCTGGTCGATCTGCCCGGTTATGGATATGCAAAGACCTCTGCCAGCGAGAAGGAAAAATGGGGAAAAATGATCGAGAATTATCTCCATACCTCAAAAAAACTGCAGGCAGTCTTTTTGCTGATCGATATCCGTCATGATCCGTCTGCAAACGATAAAATGATGTATGACTGGATGGTTTATCAGGGATTTACACCGATTATCATTGCCACAAAGCTTGATAAGATCAAACGAAGCCAGATCCAGAAGAATGTAAAAGCAATCCGCGAAGGGCTGAAAGTAAAGCCGGGTACGGTGATCATTCCATTCTCTTCCGAGACAAAGCAGGGAAGGGATGAACTGTGGGAGGTTATCGATTCCTTTGTTCTGCCACAGGAGGAAACTGAGGAAGAAGATAAATAACAGTTCGCAGAATGCCTGCGGCCTGTAATGTAAAAATGACATTGCACTGCAAAATCGTTCATGGTAGAATAGCAGTATAAGTGTCAGACAAGACAAAAGCAGCCGGAGATACTTTCCGGCTATTCTGTGAATATAAAGGCGCATCGGAGGATGGTAGAGATGAAAAAGAAGAAAATTGTGATTGCTCTTGGACATGAAGCATTGGGAACAACACTTCCTGAACAGAAAGAGGCAACGAAACGAACAGCAAAGGCAGTGGCAGATTTTATCCGTGAAGATTATCAGGTTGTGATCACACACAGCAACGGACCACAGATCGGTATGATCCATACTGCTATGAATGAATTTTGCAAATTATATCCGGAATATACTGCAACACCAATGTCTGTATGTTCTGCAATGAGTCAGGGATATATCGGATACGATTTACAGAATGCGATCCGTGCGGAATTATTGAACAAGGGAATCTATAAACCCGTTTCTACGATCCTTACACAGGTTGTGGTTGATCCATATGACGAGGCGTTTTACAAACCAAGCAAAGTCATTGGACGTGTGCTGACGGAAGAGGAAGCAGAGGCAGAGGAGAAAAAAGGAAATCACGTTGTCAAAACAGAAGGCGGGTACAGACGAATCGTTGCAGCGCCAAAGCCAATGGATATCGTGGAGATCGATGCGGTCAAAGCATTGTCCGATGCTGACCAGATCGTAGTTGCCTGTGGAGGCGGCGGCATCCCGGTATTAATGCAGGACAACAACTTAAAGGGTGCCAGTGCTGTTATTGAAAAAGACCTTGCAGCAGGAAAACTGGCAGAACTTCTGGATGCAGACATGCTTGTTATTTTGACAAGTGTTGACAATGTATGCTTAAATTATGGACAGCCGGATGAAAAACCATTATCAACCATGACTGTTGCAGAAGCAAAGAAATACATGGAGCAGGGACAGTTTGGTGAGGGCGATATGCTCCCTAAGATAGAGGCAGCGATCAACTTTATCGGTGACTCTGCGATCAGATCCGTTCTGATCACAAAATTGAACAAAGATGGTTCTAATATCCATGGCGGTATGGGAACCATGATCACAAAATAATGTTTTTGACATAATGTTTACAAAAAGAGCAGGTTTTTTTACAAAAGAAAGCTTGCTTTTTTTATGTTTATTTCGTATAATCTCTCCGTAGATGGAGTCGCCGTACCAAAGAAGAAACTTAAAATTTATTATACATTTTTCACAAGAATACGAATAAAAACGAAGAGAAGAGTCTGTATTATTGTGAAAAGTGTATAAGTTTTAAGTTTTTCGGAGATTGGTCCGCCGGCTCCGTGCTGATTTAAGGAGATTGTTAAAACTATAACAGAAATCAGGAGAGGCATACGCATTTCGAATGAATAAAAATCAGCAGGAACACTTGAAAAATGAAACCATAAAAAGAAAGGAAGAATTTATGACAAGAAGAACAAAAATTATCTGTACGTTAGGACCATCCACCGACAATGAAGCGGTGATGAAAGCATTGATCGAAGAGGGAATGAACGTTGCACGTTTCAATTTTTCGCATGGACCGCATGATGAGCAGATGGGAAGATTAAAAATGCTTCGCAAACTGCGCAAAGAATTGGGAAAATATGTTGCAGCTTTACTTGATACAAAGGGACCGGAAATCCGTCTCGTAGAATTTGAAAAAGGAAAAACAGAGTTAAAGACAGGCCAGACTTTTACACTGACAACCGATGATATTCTTGGAACAGATGAGCGCGTATCAATCACTTACAAAAATCTTGCAGATGATGTAAAGCCGGGCGATCATATTCTGATCGATGATGGTCTGGTAGGTCTGGAAGTTGTAGAGATCAAACCGGTTGCAAAACCAGTGAATACCAAGGTCAACGCAAGAGATATTGTCTGTAAAGTGTTAAATGATGGTGTGATTTCCAATAAAAAAGGCGTGAACGTTCCGAACGTTGACCTCACGATGCCATTTATCAGTGAAAAAGATTACGGAGATATCTGTTTTGCGGTAGAAAATGATTATGATTTTATCGCAGCTTCCTTTGTCCGTACCGCAGAGGATGTTATGGAAATCCGCAAAATCCTTGCAGAAAAAGGTGGCGAGGATATTAAGATCATTTCCAAGATCGAGAACATGCAGGGTGTCCGCAATATCGATGACATTATCCGTGTGTCCGATGGTATCATGGTGGCGCGTGGTGACATGGGTGTTGAAATCCCGTTAGAAGATGTTCCGGTTATGCAGAAAATGATCATCAAAAAAGTATGTGAGGCTGGAAAAATCGTTATTACAGCAACTCAGATGTTAGATTCCATGATGAAACATCCAAGACCAACAAGAGCAGAGTCCACAGACGTTGCAAATGCTATTTATGACGGAACGAGTGCGATCATGTTATCCGGAGAGACTGCTGCAGGAATGTATCCAATTGAAGCTGTAAAAACAATGGTCCGTATTGCAACCCGCACAGAGCATGATATCAACTATTTACAGAGATTCAGACAGCGCAGGACCATGTGTAACCCGGATGTGACAAACGCAATCTCACATGCAACCTGTACGATGGCTGGTGATTTAAGCGCAGCAGCAATCGTGACGGTAACGAAGTCCGGACGTACTGCGAGAATGATCTCCAAATACCGTCCAAACTGCACGATCATTGGTGAGTGCCTGACAGAAAAGGTATGCCGTCAGTTAAACCTTGAGTGGGGTGTAGAACCGATTCTTATCACAGAGGAACAGGATGCAAGCCAGTTGTTTGAGAAGGCAGTTGATGTGGCAGAGATGGCAGGATTTGTTTCCAAAGGGGAATTAGTTGTTCTGACCGGTGGTGTTCCACTTGGGGTATCCGGTACAACGAACCTCATCAAAGTACAGGTCGCAGGACATATTCTTGTGACAGGAAAAGGGCTAAACGGAAAGAAAATTTCTGGAAACCTTTGTGTGTGCCACAGCAATGAAGATTTAAAAAGCTTTAAAGACGGTGATATCATTGTCGCAGCAGACACCACAAATGAAATGATGGCACAGATGCGTCAGGCTTCCGCACTGATCGTAGAAGCAGAGGGTGCAAACTGTCATGCAGCAATCGCAGGGTTAAGCCTTGATATTCCGGTTCTTATCGCAGCTAAAAATGCATTGGATGTCTTAAAGACCAGTGCCTACGTTGAAGTGGACTGCGAGAGCGGGGTTGTAAGTGCGAACTAAACCGGAGGTTCATTTGCGTAGTGTCGCAGATTCTGTGGTGCTTTTATAGGGCTTGAAGGGCAGATATAAGCGTCCTCTCGCAAGTCGTGATTTTATAGGTTTATGAAAAGAAAAACGGTACAGACGAAATATGATGTTCCTGTTCGCCAGGCATTCCGATAAGCCTCTAAAGAGTCTTATCTCCATGGCTCACGAAGGAAATCATATTTGTCTGTACCGTTTTTCTTTCATTTACGTTGTGTGTCCAGC
>ERZ809407.2500-NODE-2500-length-12162-cov-40.409185_pt1 | contig 12162 bp, 21 predicted proteins | sample MGYA00520792_ERZ809407 | MGnify/ENA primary metagenome ERZ809407 (study PRJEB31576, sample SAMEA3212665) | Homo sapiens | biome: human-gut; feature: human gut; material: fecal | place: Sweden | collected 2012 ...
TTTTTCTACGAAACCACCAAGAAAATTGAAAGAAATCTGCAAATTATCAGCAAATTAGCCTCAAGAAAGTAATCTATACCCCATTACAGCAAGCTCACTCCATACTATCTCCACCTTTCCCCAAGCAGTCCCAGCCCGCATAACATGGCGCAGACCTTTGATGGTCCGACAACCTTATAGCAAAGCGGTTCCGAGCACCGGAGGGCGGTTACATCCTCTCGCCCCTGAGGGTTTCTGTCCCCCAGAACTGGGGGGAACCGAAGGGGGCGTAAAGACTATTGAAGAGAGGCTTGGAGAGAAAGGTGGTGCCTTCCTTAAGGGTAAGGAAGGACGGGTAGGTTTTCGAAAAACTTCTTTAATGGTAAAGAAGGACGGGATGATTTTAGAGGAAATCATCTCCTCAGCAATCTCATTAAAGCAGGACGATTGCCATAGTTACATTCTATTTCCTCCACAAAATCCAAGATGAGCTTCTTGGAAACCTCACAACAACGCAGGTAGTCCAGCCCACTTCTCACTGCATTCTCATAGTCCTTGGCATCCACCCAAGCCTTGAATTGTTTGTATTTTGGATAAAATTGTATCATTGTTTTACCTTACAAGTTAATTCATATTAAATATTCACTTAAAAGTGAACAAACTATCAATAAAAATATTATTTTTGTGACATCGAGAATGGCATCATTACCATTGAAAAGAATATGATAACCGACATTGAAAGTGCAACCTTTGAAATTTAAGCGTTATGATACAGAACAAATTATTCCGTGACTGCCTCGCTGCGATACCTGCCGAGCAAAAGGCTGAGTTTGATTTGTCTTTCGGTATTGCCGAGCGCATTAGTGAGATTCTGAAAGCCAAGGGACTCACCCAAAAGGATTTCGCCTGGTTGCTCAACAAGCGAGACTCAGAAATCTCGAAATGGCTAACAGGCAGACATAACTTCACAACTCAAACCATTGCTCGTATAGAAAATGCCTTAGGAAGTAAACTCATCAGCATAGCCCATTGATTGGCTATGCTGATGAATATTCTGACACCTAATACTTACGCAGGTTTCGACCTCTACGGTTCTGATTAAAGTCCTGCATCACCTTTTCGAAGTATTCCTTTGTTTCCATAATTCTGTTTTTTAAGAATTCAGATGCAAAGGTAAATACTTAAAGTGTTAAAACCTTACGCTGTAATGGTGATATACGCAAAATCTACAGACTTTGGAGAAGAATTGGCACTATTATACAAATCTATTCATCATAATCTTCCGGCTTAGTATTTAGCAAATTCACGGTAGCCATGAACTCGCTTACCAAATCAGCGAATTGAGGATTATCCTTACGCATGATTAGTGCAGCATAGTTATCATTACCCTCCTCGTCAGTAATCATTTGTGGCAGGAAAACATACTCCTTTCTTTCCCCGTAGATGCCAAACCAGTATTTGAATAAGCGATTACGCATCTTCTGCATGCCACCACTTGTATCACAGATATAAAGAAATGCAGCATTGTTCTTTGCAAAGAATTCCTCCACTATGGCAAGAATAGTCTCTCGCACCTTAGGATCACGAGGAGACTTCACTCCCTTCGGATTAGAGATACCAAATTGATAAACTAACCCATTATGAAGTATATCATCCCTTTCAAAAGTTACGAAGATTTCAGCATCATAATCTGTGATGAAACACAATGTATCATCAGCTAGGGCCACTTTTACCTCATAGGGCGAATTGGCATTAATCGTAGCCAAAGACAGCTTTTGCGAACCAAGTTCTCCAGTTTCTCCACCATTTTACGTTTGTTTTCCTTAGAAGCATTCCAACGGCGTAGAGCCTCTTCCCTTGTTAACTTTGTTGTATCCATATATTCTTCCTCCTATTTATTCTAGTTCAACATTCAGCCGCCAAAATTACGCTTTTTCTACGAAACCACCAAGAAAATCACAATAAATTTCCCAGTTATGTCAATCCAAAACGTTTCAACAACTTCATGGAAACATTCTCATAAGAACAAATGGCCTTTTTTATTTCTACCAAATCATTCTTATTAATTTTTCCCTTCATCTTATCTATTGAAAACAATTCTGCAAATCGTTCCTTTGAAATTCTTTTAAAATCAGAGCAATCGACAAATCTATCTTGCCTTCTTCTTTTGTCATACAAAGACGATAAACTTCACCTTCCTCAACTGTATCAAGGAGCAAGTTTTGAAGCTGATTATTATTTCCCAGCAATTCTTTGAAGTTCACCATAGCCTAAGCCTCCAAAATAGAATCTATAAATTCCTGTTCCTGGAGATACTCTAAAAACTCATTAGAAGCATCACCTGCTTTTGCAATATTCAGAGAGGTCATAACAGCATTATGATTCTTATCCCATGCCTCATGCCAGGCAGAATCATGAGATAGCTCAGACAAAGTCTTGGTATCCATATCTTTGTATTTATCAATGGCAGCATCCAACGCTTCGATCTCAGCTTTACTCAATTCGTCCAAGTCAGGCTTTTCGCCAGCTTTCACAAAAAACCAAGCGCATTCCCCACCAGCAGGTAACAAAGAATCGCTAATAGCTTTGACATCCTTATTGTTTCCCTTGCCATTCATTAATTTCAAGGCATCATAAAGATGAGAGGGAACCGGTCCGTGTTCCATGGCGATAAAAGTATCCTTAACTAAATGTTGACCATATTTTGCATAGAGATTCCTTTCCGCAAAATAGATAATCTTAAACAAATGAATGAAATCCGTTTCACCACATTTGTCTAAGACATACAAAGCTACCGCCTTAAGCTTAGCGATATCCTCCGCCGACATTTTATTCATACTTCTCATAATCAAATCCTTCTATATTTAACACTTCTGCCGCAAAAATACGCTTTTTCTTCGAAACCACCAAGAATAAAGCAAAGAATTCTGCAAGTCATCAGCAAAATCTCCCGAAATCTGCAAAATCCCAGACCGAACAGGTCAAAATCTGCGTCATCTGCGAATTGAAAATCGGCGGCCGAAGGGAAAGCCAAATCTGCGTGACCTTTATCTCAAGACCGAATAGGTCGAAAAGCCTTAATCTATATTAAAAGATTCCCACTTCTGCACCATTCTCCTCCATAATGCCGTATATTTGCACACAGAAAGTAAAACGTTAATAATGATAAGCTTATGGTACAGACATCAGAAACCATCCGAAAGGACAATCCACAGAAAGCCCTGCAGGAAGAGGACGAAGTAACTGCAAGAGCAAAAGCAGCATTCGCAGAAATTAGGGCTATGGCAGAAAGAGGTGAATTCCCAGAAATGACTCTCGATGAAATCAATGAAGAAATCAGAGAGGTCAGACGACTAAGGAAAGAGCGCAACCATTCATAATGGCTAAATAAAAAGCCTCTCTCTTTGGGCAAGAGAGAGGCTTAGTAAGACTTTATGGAGTTCTCCTTGGAAGGAGAAAACTAGGTGGTTCAAAGAATTTCACTTCCATCGTAAGTATCCGCTCAACGCCGTATTGCATATCTCAAAAAAATGTTGTACCTTTTTGCAGACTCACGCATCTCCTTCGCCTCATTGTCACCGATTACAACCTCGGCGAACTTTGGCTTGCTGTTTAATTGTTTCTTGCCTTGTACCATAATTTGAAAAATTTAAAATCATGGTGCAAAGGTACGAAACTTTATCTAGGCACACAATACGGCTTTCACCGAATACTTACGATTCAAAAATCTACTTGTTCTTGGGTCAAGCAACGACCAGCACGATGTTCTTTAACAGCATATTCCGCCAACTCTTTCATGAGTTCTGGTGACAGCTGATTTATCAAATCGTCATTTCCATCTTCCTCATCATAAAGAGACATCTGTATCAATTCGGCAAGATTACTTCTATCTTCCCGACTCCAATTCTTGATTTCATTCCAATATGGAAGAACCATATTTGCTGTATTACCAGTTGTATACATAATTCTAGCCTCCTATTTATTCTAGTTCAACATTCTGTCGCCAAAGTTACGCTTTTTTCTCTAAACCACCAAGAAAATTATAAGAAATCTGCAAGTTATCAACGAATTAGCCTTAAAATCAGTAATCTATACCCCCATTATAGCAAACCCACCCCATACTGTCTTCACCTTTCCCCAGGCGGTCCCATCCCGCACAACATGGCGTAGACCGCTTTGGTCCGACAACCTTATAGCGAAGCGGTTCCGAGCACGGGCGGTTTTCTCCCTCGCTCCTGAGGTTTCTGTCCCCTAAAAGGGGAACCGAAGGGGGCGTAAAGACTTGGAGAAGACCGAGATGAGTTCCTTCTGCAACTTGCTATAATCAATAGTTACGACATCTTAAACTATTAATTAAGATGATTGTTTCCTTGATTCCGCAATCATAACTCCACGAAATCCTTTATATTTACAACAAAAATGCGAGGAAATTCAACCTCATTGAGAATTTTAAAGTGAGCATCATTACTCACTATACAACTTGCACCAGCAGAAAAAGCACAATCTACAAATTTGTTGTCATCCTCATCAGCTTGAATGAGATGCAACTTATAATAGGGTGTTACGAATTCCACATTCTTTTGACTTAGAATCACAGACACAACATTACTTGCAATATTGGCATTAGTCTTTTGCTCTATGATTTCTAAATACTCCTCAATAATTTCATTTGTGACACACAAGGTCAACTTACCTTTCAAGAAATCATCCCAAATCTTACGATAAGGGCTTATCCTTGGAAGGCTCATCAACAAGCAATTAGTATCAAGAACTATCTTTCTCATTTGCCAGAAGTACGTAAATGCTCATTTCCCCAGCTCTCGATGGTATCAAGAGTTATACTTCCATTATCGCACAACTCATCAATCCCCTCATCAACCTTCTTTGCAAAGTATTGAGAGAGAACATTTTCAAGATTATCTAATTCCTGTGGAGTCTTGATATAAGACATCATTTGAAGAATCTTCATCTGAGCAGGGTTAAATACAGTCTGTTCCATTTTATTTCAATTAAACGTTCAACTTTGCCGCCAAAATTACGTTTTTTTCTTGAAATCACCAAGAAAATCAAAAGAAATCTGCAACTTATCATCAAATTCTCTGGATATAAGCTGTAAACTATAAACTATTAGCTCTAAACAGTAAACTATTAATTATAAATTGTAAATTATAAACTTCCCACCCCCGGCGGTCCCAGCCCGCACAAGATGGCGAAGGGCTTTGATGCCCCGCCAACCTTAGAGCGTAGCGGTTCTGAGCACCGGAGGGCGGTTACATCCTCTCGTCCCTGAGGGTTTCTGTCCCCCAGAACTGGGGGAACCGAAGGGGGCGTAAAGACTATTGAAGAGAGGCTTGGTGAGAAAGGTGGAGCTCTCCTTGCAGGAGAGACGGAGAGGTAGAAAAGTCAGCACCGGAGGGCGTTTTTCCTCTTCTTCCCTGAGGTTTCTGTCCCCCGCAAACGGGGGAACCGAAGGGGGTGTAAAGACCATTGAAGAAGACCGAGATGAGAGGTGGAGCCTTCCTTAAGGGTAAGGAAGGACGGGTAGGTTTTCGAAAAAGCCTTTTTTAATGGTAAAGAAGGACGGGATGATTTTAGAAAAACAGCACTGCTGGGCGATTACATCCTCTCGTCCCTAAGGTTTCTGTCCTCTTGAAGGGGAACCGAAAGGGGCATAAAGATTTTTAAAGGCAGGTTTTCAAAAGACAGCTTCAGAATCCTTTTAAAGATTAATCTTTAATAGATGTTTTAAGAATTCATCCAAACCAACAACATCAAGACCAGGAAAATCTTTCCACTTTATTACGTCATAGTGATGATCTTCGGTAACTATATACCTAGCACCAGCAGTTATTGCACAATCCACAAATTTATTGTCATCCGGATCTTTTTGAATCAAATTGAAATCAAAATATACGGTTATGAATATAGTATAAGGATTACTAACAATTGCATCAATGATATATTTGGCAGTCTCTTCATTGGTCAAGAGATTTAATATTTCCTCATATTCGTTTAATATGGAGGTAGTGACGCACAAAAGATTAGTACCATCAAAAAAGCTATCCCAGATTCGACGATATGGGCTTCTTGGTGATATACTCTGTATAAGGCTGTTAGTATCCAAGACTATTCTTTCCATAAGATCTTACTTTTTCAACATAGTATGTAAGTCTTGATGGCGTAGTTCATCAAGCTTTGACTGATTCAGCTTCCCAGAATTCCAAAGACCTTCTAAGCAAGCATCTGCTTTTTTGCGAAAATAATCACTCAAAACATTTTTCACTTCAGAAAGTCTTTCTTCTGAACCATCAAAGGCAAACATCTTCAACAAGTGTTGCTGAACCGGATTAAATATTGCTGTTTCCATAAACTTTATATTAAACGTTCATTCTCTAATGCAAAATTACACTTTTTCTTCGAAACCACCAAGAAAATCGAAAGAAATCTACAAGTTATCAGCAAATTAGCCTCAAGATCAGCAATCAATCACCCTATTATAGCAAGTCCACCCCATACTGTCTCCACCTTTCCCCAGGCGGTCCCAGCCCGCACAACATGGCGTAAACCTTTGATGGTCCGACAACCATAAAGCGAAGCGGTTCCGAGCACCGGAGGGCGGTTACATTCTCTCTCTTCGGGCAAGAGAGAGGCTTGGTGAGAGATATGGAGCTCTCCTTGCAGGAGAGACGGAGAGGTAGAAAAGTCATCTAAAGGGAGACGGAGGGATTCGAAAGTATATCACCAATACAGCGTCCCCACTATAGATTACATTCCTGCTTTTTTAAATATAGCCCGAGCTATAGCTATTTTCTCAGAAAAATCAACACGCTCTTTACTTTTCATAACCTCATCTGCATTGTTGATAAAGCGCATAGCTTCATCACCATGAAGAGTCGGAATAACCTTTATATCTATTGCCATAATCTATCCTCCAACTATCAAAATGTAATCAGCAAACAGCGTCAATAATATATTTTTTATTTTTCCATCCAGTTTTCAACAACAATACCATTCAGCCTTCCTATGTGCTTAACGTTTTCTGTAACCATAACCATATTATTTATGATAGCTGTAGTACCGATAATTATGTCAGCATCTTCAATAAGTTGACCTTTTTTACGAAGAAAAGCCTTTTGAACAGCAAATTCATTCCAAATATTTACCATTGGCAATATTGTTACATACTGGCAAAACACATGAACAGCTCTAATGTTCTCAGAAGGTCTATCGCTACACTGGGCCCCATAAAGTAATTCACCCAAAGTCATCTCAGAGATAAAGAAATGCTCTTGACCAATTTCTGAAATTTTAGCAGCCACATTTCGTTTACCCCTCATAAAATATACACAAATATTGGTATCCAACAAGTAATTCATATCATCCAAACTTGACAGGTTCTGACTTTGACATTTTACTTTCGTTGATATTTGCTATAATATCTTCTGCCGACTGTTCGCCGACCCAAGAACCACAGCAACGTTCTACCATTTCTTTAGTTCTATCTGCTGGCGTTTTTATTTCCTCTGCATTTGCCATCGACATGGAAAGTAAAGCAATAACCTCTATCTTATCTTCCTTACTTAACTTTTCGAGTTCATGCCAATGAGGAACCTTACTTGCGAGCCTATTACTTAAAGCAACAATATTCATAATTTTCTCCTTTTTAAACGTTCAACTTTGCCGCAAAAATACGCTTTTTTCTCGAAACCGCCAAGAAAACCACAAGAAATCTGCAAGTTATCAGCGAATTACCTGGATATAAACTATAACCACCTTCCCTCATGCGGTCCCAGCCCGCAAAAACCTGGCGAGGGATTTGATGCCCCGCCAACCTTAGAGCGTAGCGGTTCCGAGCACCGGAGGGCGGTTACATTCCTTGCCCTTTTGGAAAGGGCGAGGGCTTGGGAGTGGGTTAAGGACCCTCCCGTTGGGGAGGGACAGGTGGGGCAAATACAGCACCGGAGGGCGGTTACATCCTCTCGTCCCTGAGGGTTTCTGTCCCCCAAAACTGGGGGAACCGAAGGGGGCGTAAAGACTATTGAAGAGAGGCTTGGTGAGAAAGGTGGAGCTCCCTTTGGCTAAAGGGAGACGGAGGGATTCGAAAAAACCTTCTTTAATGGTAAAGAAGGACGGGATGATTTTAGAAAAACAGCACAGAGGGCGGTTACATCCTTCCCTTTTCGAGAAGGGTTTCTGTCCCCTGTGAGGGGAACCGAAAGGGTCGTAAAGCCTATTGTGGCTTGGTTAGGATGTGGAGCTCTCCTTGCTGGAGAGACGGAGAGGTAGAAAAATTCACCTTATTTAGAAAGTAATTAATGAGGCGATTACACAATCGCCTCTTTAATACTTTCTACGATGTAACGGATATCATCATCCGTTACCATCGGACCAGCTGGCAAGCAGACACCTACCTTGAAGATGGCCTCACTTACACCATTCACGTAAGCAGGAGCATTCTGATATACAGGCTGCTTATGCATAGGCTTCCACACTGGTCTTGCCTCAATCTTCTTGCTCAACATGAAGACACGCAATGCCTCCACATTCTCATTCGGCTGACAATCAGTAGTAGGAGAATCCACCATGTGAATCACACCAGCTGCACCACCAACAGCAGTCTTCACTACCTCCTTATACGCATTCTCCTGACCTTGAATCTTCAGCTTAGGATCAAGTGTAATGGTGCAGAGCCAGTAGTTGGAATCATAGTCAGCATTAGGAGCCTCATGCAAGGTAACACCCTCAACATCCTTCAAGAGTTCCTTATACAACTCCTGTACATGCTTATGATGAGCGATGTGATCCTCCAATACTGTCATCTGACCGCGACCGATACCCGCACAGACATTACTCATACGATAGTTGTAACCGATGGCAGTATGCTGATAGTAAGGATAAGCATCACGAGCCTGGGTAGCATACCACATCACGTTGTTCTTGCTCTCGGCATCCTGGCAAATCAAGGCACCACCACCAGAAGTAGTAATCATCTTGTTACCATTGAATGACAACACGCCAAACTTACCGAACGTACCCAGTACCTGACCTTTCCATCTGGATCCACAACCCTCAGCAGCATCCTCCACTACAGGGATACCATACTTTTCTGAAATCGCCATAATCTTATCGCAATTATAAGGCATACCATAGAGAGCAACAGGAACAATCGCCTTAGGATACTTACCCGTCTTCTCCTTACGATCGATAATCGCCTTCTCCAGCAACTCCGGATCCATATTCCATGAATCAGGCTCAGAATCGATGAATACAGGAGTAGCACCAAGATAAGTAATAGGATGAGAAGAAGCACAGAAAGTAAAGCTCTGCACACAAACTTCATCACCAGGACCTACGCCACTAGCCAGCAAACCCAAGTGAACAGCAGCAGTACCAGCACTCAGCGCCACCACCTCACGAGACAACTCAGAGCCATCGCTATTCTTAGAAACGAAAGCCTTGAGGTCATCCTCAAAACCATTCACGTTAGGTCCCAGAGGCACCACCCAGTTGGTATCAAATGCCTCCTTCACGTATTTCTGTTCCTCACCAGTCTCGCTCATGTGAGCCAGACAAAGATAAATAGTCTTTCTTTCTTCCATTTGTATATTGTATTTAAAGTTTATTCATTAACTATCAGTCCCTTATCACCAGCACCCCTCCACCCCAAGCAGTAGCCCACTCCACCCCAGGCGGTCCCATCCCGCACAATATGGCGAAGACCTTTGATGGTCCGCCAACCTTATAGCGAAGCGGTTCTGAGCACCGGAGGGCGGTTACATCCTCTCGTCCCTGAGGGAAGAGAGGCTTGGAGAGAAAGGTGGAGCCTTCTTTAATGGTAAAGAAGGACGGGATGATTTTAGAACTCCCTTCTTTAATGGCAAAGAAGTATGGGTACGTTTTCGAAAAAAATCCTTCTTTCTAAAGAGAGCCAGAGAACTTCGAAAACAAAATTCTTTTCCCTTTAAGAATTCCTAGGAATCCCAAATATCCTAGGAATGCCCCCACACTATTATGTATTACATCATCCGTTTCACAAAGCCCTTTGCAAAAGGCGAATTGTGAAGCTTCAATAATCCCCGATAAGCAGATTCCCGATAAGAGGATTTTCTTGGTTTTAAAACCAAGTCCTCCAAGCAGCAATCCTATCGGCACGAAGAGTGCGACATTCAGCAGCACTTCAATCAAGTCTGCAGGATAATCCACCTGATTCCAAATATCAAGATAGTTCCAAAATGGAATCAACTCAATATGCCATTCCCCATGACTTGCTCTACAAATCACAGTAGAACAAAGCACCAGGAAGTAATATTCCGTAAGCAAAGCCCCAAGCACGAACCTCTTCGCTCTACTCCCTTTCATCACCAGCATCCCAATTACGATTGCAACAGAAAGCACAAGAAAGGAGATAAGCACATACTCCACAGGAATCCGAGGATTCAGCCATTCATAAATTTCATCCATTTAATATCTTCCAAATCCACTAATAATCTCAGTTTTCAAGTTACAGTTACAAAATATATGATGCCCTTCATTAGCATATATCCTATCAATGAGTCTGTAATCATTATGAAGGCTAAATACATGACGTTTTGCATAAAAATATCGCAGCATATTTTGGCGACGCACTTCTTTATCAGTAGTTTCAATAAACATGCAATCATTATCATCCAGCGAATTAAAATATTCTCTATCGTAGACTGTCAGCAATATACTTGGTGACAATGGATAAGTAAGTTCACCACCATATTGAGCTAACCCCATATACATAGGTCTAACATTCAGGACATGAGGTTTAACTACAATCGGGAAATCACTTGTATAAAAATCAGCATTACGACTCACTTGAAAGATCCAAATATTATGAGCAATAGCATCTGCGAACTTCATAAGCATATCGTTATTCAGATAAGTCAAATCTGCATGTAGAGCTGGTTCTTCACATTCTATATCAATTTTTAAATCCTCAAAAGATTTATCTTTATGTTGCATGGCAAGAAAATGTTTAATAATATCTATATTCGCCTTATCCATCCTAATATAGTCATTAACAACATATTCTCTTATCTCAGGGAGTCTAAAAAACTGAGTGACAAGATGCAATGCAATTTCCTTCTTTTCTAAAAAGGTTAGTTGATAATGCTCCTTATCAGTCATCCATTCATCCTTGATAACATCAAGTTCTTTCAATAACTTCGAGAGTTCCGGCTCGACAAAATGGGCAAAATGCTCTTGTTCTATAGAAAGTTTATTAAGATGCCCACCATTTTGATTATTGCTTTCTTCTACATAAGAATCCGACAAAGAATATATGTCATCTTCACAACATACAGACATCAAGCTTGCACGATATGCTTTTGAACTTATTTTATCATAAGTATAGACACTCTTGGGATTGTCTGAAAATTGCTTTAGATAACATCTTGGAATATAATGCTGTTTCATATACTACAAACTTAACAAGCTACATTAAGTAGATAAATTCCAAAACAAATCAGTACCCCAGACATCGAATTCTATGTCCCTAATACTTCTTTTTTGCACTTTCCACAAGTTTTCAAGAATACTGTTATCGTTAGGATTTTCTTTTTTAAAACCTTTATAAACTGCATCAGAAATCAAAATCGCATCATATGTATATTTTTCCTCTATACGATTAATTGATACTGGATTTATGCACTTAGATACAGATAAAGCACTTCCATACCCAACAGTCTTAACTACTAAAGATTGAGCAAGTTCTTCAGCGGTAAGTTTTTGTTTTTCTCTATACCAACCACTAGGTTTAGAACCAAATATAGTATTAGTCCCCCAATAATTATAATGATAAAATGTAGCATCTACTTGATACATTATGTCGGTAAATTCTTTATTAGCACAATCTGTCAAGCGAGAAGCGAAATTTGCTGGATACCCGACCCACACCAAACCTTTATTATCATCATTTTCTGCGCCTTTTGTAACTACGCCGACTTTCATTACCCTCATCCTTCCATAGTCTATTCCTATACCACATTTAAAGTCTAAATTATCAATTTTTTTATTGATAAGCATAGCAATATGATTTATCGTAATAGCACAATTAACAGCCTTCGTACAACAATGGTCTTGCGGAAAAACAATCATGACTCGATCCCCTATAATATTTCTGACTAGTCCTCCTTCCTGCCGTGCTGCCAAGAGCAT
>ERZ809407.2534-NODE-2534-length-12006-cov-4.222743_pt1 | contig 12006 bp, 6 predicted proteins | sample MGYA00520792_ERZ809407 | MGnify/ENA primary metagenome ERZ809407 (study PRJEB31576, sample SAMEA3212665) | Homo sapiens | biome: human-gut; feature: human gut; material: fecal | place: Sweden | collected 2012 ...
ATTCGGCATGCCATCCGGGGAAACCGTCGCTCCATGGAGAAGGCCAGCGCATGATATGCTCCGGTTGGGCGCATTTCCATAAGGCGAAGTCGGCGGGGTTATGCTTTTCAGCTTGTCCGTCCAGTTCGCGGGTGGTGTTCAGTACGTCATCCAGATTGCGGCCGGAGAGTTTTCCGTAATGGTAATCCTTATTGTATTTCTCTACGTCAAAGTAGACAGAGCCTTCACTGACATAAGCATAGCCATTCTTCAGGATCTCTTTCACCAGCTCTATCTGCTCGATGATGTGTCCCGAAGCGTGCGGTTCGATGCTGGGTGAAAGTACGTTCAGCGCTTCCATTGCCTTGTGGTAACGGTTGATGTAGTATTGCGCTACTTCCATCGGCTCCAATTGTTCCAGTCGTGCTTTCTTGGCTATTTTGTCTTCTCCGTCGTCAGCGTCATGTTCCAGATGGCCTACATCGGTGATGTTGCGGACATAACGTACCTTATATCCCAAATGGGTAAGGTAGCGGAAAAGCAAGTCGAAAGTAATGGCAGGACGTGCATGTCCCAAGTGCGCGTCACCGTAAACGGTAGGACCGCAGACATACATACCTACATGTGGAGCGTGCAGTGGCACGAATAGCTCCTTTTTCCTATCTAAGGTGTTGTAAATTGTCAGTTGATGTTCCATAACGTTTGAGTTTTAGTTTTTTAAAGAGCACAAAGTTACAACAAATAATTTATTAAACGGTTCTGTTGTCGGATTTAATGGCTTTTAGTACAGTAATGAAGAGGTTCTTTTCTTATTTCTTTCCAAGCCGGATACTGAGTCCGAACTTCAGGTTCAGATAGTTTCCCGGCCTCTCTTTTACTTCATATTGCTCTATGATTTCTTGGGTATACATATTGCTTCGCTGATAGTGGCCTGTGAACGTGCGTGGATATATGACTTGCTCCGTATCAAAGCCGTACTTTCTTCGGTCAGAGGTACCTCTGCATGGAGAACGTACGGAGCAGGTACGGCCCAGATACGTCTCGGATATGGATCGGATAAAAAAGTATCTGTAAAAAGGTTAACTTTAATAATAATATGTATCTTTGCCATTGATTATGGTGTCATCCGTCGCTTTCGTGGCGGGTGGTGAAAAGGGAATCAGGTGTAAATCCTGAACAGACCCGCTGCTGTAAGCTTCAAACAAAGTCTGAAGACGATACTCACGCCACTGTTTTCTGCATGAACGGGAAGGGAGTCATCAGATGAAGCAAGTCAGAAGACCTGCCATGATCTGGAATCAGGAGTTCTCTGGGATTAGAAATCCGGTCGTACTTATTTTTTATAGGGTTATCATTGATTACTCTTGGCAGAGGTTTGATACTCTCTTTAATACATGAAATCGATTGTATCATCGCATTTTATTGGCAGTGGTAATGCCATTAGTATGCTGTTGCGTGGATTTGTATGCTCAAACGGTAGACTCTACAAAGACTTATCATATAGAAGAAGTCTCTGTATCAGCGCAACGCATCCGTAAAGAAGTGATTCCGGTACAAATGCTTGCCGGAGAAGAACTTCAGAAATTGAGTGTCCATTCTGTGGCTGATGCAATCCGCTATTTTTCCGGAATCCAGATAAAGGATTATGGAGGAATCGGTGGTTTGAAAACTGTCAACATACGTGGACTTGGCACTCAACATGTGGGCGTATTCTATGATGGCGTTCAGTTGGGAAATGCTCAGAACGGACAAATCGATCTGGGACGTTTCTCGTTGGATAACATGGAGGCCGTGTCACTCTACAATGGCCAGAAGAGCGCTATCTTTCAATCGGCAAAGGATTTTGCTTCAGCCGGTTCCATCTACATGACAGCTCGTCATCCTTCTTTTGGCGAAGGACAGAACTATCGCCTGAAAGGAACTTTCAAAACCGGTTCTTTCGGTTTGGTTAATCCTTCCGTCCTGCTGGAGCATAGGCTGAGCAAGCAGGTGAGCGGTTCACTGAGTGCTGAGTATATGTACACCAGCGGGAAATATAAATTCCGTTACCGGCAGAAAAACGGATATGATATAACAGAAACCCGTAAGAACGGTGATGTGGAGGCCATTCGTGCAGAGTATGGCTTATTCGGAGATATGCAAGGGGGAGAATGGAAAGCCAAAGCTTATTTATATAATTCCGAACGGGGATTGCCCGGTGCCGCTGTGCGTGAGACGGGTGACTTTGTGCATGAAGACCGCCAATGGGATACGAACTTCTTTTTGCAGGGCTCTTTCCGGAAACATTGGGGAAACTACAGTTTACAGACGAATGGTAAGTATGCTTACGATTATCTTCATTATCTGTCCGATCCGCGCTTGGATGTTACTACAATGTATGTGAACAATCATTACCGCCAGCATGAACTCTATTTTTCGGCAGCGAATATGCTGAATATTCTTCCTTTTTGGAGTGCGGACGTTTCGGTGGATTTTCAGTGGAATAAATTAAATGCCGACCTGGTGAACTTCGTTTATCCCTGCCGCTACACGGCACTTGTGGCGGCGGCTACGGCACTGCATTTTGAGCGATTCAAACTACAAGCCAGTCTGCTGGGGACATTTGTACACGAGACTACGAAGGTTCCCAACGCCGCAGCGGGTGATAAACACAAATATACGCCTACCGTCGTGGCATCTTGGCAACCTTTCAAGAACGAAGATCTGAATCTGCGTGCTTTTTACAAAAAGATATTCCGCATGCCGACGCTGAATGACCTTTACTATACCTTCATAGGAAACATTGACCTGAATCCGGAATATACCACACAATATGATATAGGTGTAACTTATTCCCACAAATTCCGTGGAGGTTATCCTGCCCGGCTGGAGTTTCAGGCAGATGCTTACTATAACGAGGTCACCGACAAGATTGTAGCCATGCCTACTTCTAACCAGTTCCGTTGGACAATGGTAAATCTGGGCTATGTGGAGATGCGCGGGGTGGATGTGGCTCTGCAAACCGAATGGCATTTATTGAAAGACCTGAAGGCCAACCTGCGGGTGAACTATACGTATGAGAAAGCGCAGGATTTCACCGATGCAAAAAGTGACTATTACGGTGGACAGATACCTTATATTCCCTGGCACAGCGGTTCGGCTGTCCTTAATTTGAGTTATAGGGATTGGGACATGAATTACAGTTTTATCTATACCGGCGAGCGTTATGAATCGAGTGCCAACATTCCGGAGAATTATGCCAAGGAATGGTATACGAACGACCTTTCCCTTTCCCGCCGCTTGCATTGGAAAAAGATGTTGTGGAAACTGACCGCCGAAGTCAATAATGTCTTCAATCAGCAGTACGAGGTGGTACAATGGTATCCCATGCCGGGAATAAATTTCCGCTTTGTGATAAATGTAGAACTTTAAAACCAAATACACGGCTTATGAAAAGAAGTAAATTATTACTGATGTGGCTTGCGGGCATGCTGATACTGTTGGTATCCTCGTGCCGTAGCGACGACGAAGAACTGGTACTTTCCAGTGTGACGAATGTGACACCGGGCGTACAGGTGACAGGTCCGGTCAAGGGATTTTTCCTGTTGAATGAGGGGAATATGGGAAGTAACAAGGCTTCTCTGGACTATTTCGATTACGCTTCGGGTAATTACTGTAAGAACATTTATCCGGAATTGAATCCTACCGTACAAAAAGCGCTGGGTGATGTGGGAAATGATATTCAGATAAATGGTGATAAACTGTTTGCTGTCATTAATGTATCCCACCTGGTGGAGGTGATGGATGTCAATACAGCAAGGCACTTGGCTGCCATCCCTATTCCTAACTGTCGCTATATCGTTTTCAACGGTCGCTATGCTTACGTCAGTTCTTATGCGGGTAAAGTGGTGATTGATCCCAATGCCAGACTGGGGTATGTGGCTAAAGTGGATCTGAATTCCTTGCAGGTGGTGGACACTTGTGATGTCGGCTATCAGCCGGAAGAGATGGTAGTGGTAGGGAATAAACTCTATGTAGCCAATTCCGGAGGTTATCGTGTACCCAATTACGATAATACCGTATCTGTGATAGACCTGAACACCTTTACCGAAATCAAAAAAATAACGGTAGGCATCAACCTTCATCGGATGGCAATTGATGCGCGTGGAAATATTTATGTTTCATCACGTGGTGATTATTACGACATACACTCCAAGGTATATGTCATAAACTCTCATAATGATATGGTGACTGATGTGCTGAACTTTCCGGCCAGTGAGTTTTGTCTGAGTGGGGACTCGCTCTTCTATTACAGTACGGAGTATAGTAAGTATACCGGGCAGAATACCATTAGTTATGGCATTTATGACACGCGGAAGAAACGTGTAGTGACTACGAACTTCATTACGGACGGTACGGAAAAGAGTATCGAGGTACCTTATGGATTGGCTGTGAATCCCGATACCAAAGAGATCTTCGTGACCGATGCCAAAAATTATGTTACCCCCGGAACACTCTATTGCTTCACGCCCGAGGGAAAAAAGAAGTGGAGCGTTACGACAGGGGATATCCCTGCGCACTTTGTATTTACAACGAAACGATTGCAAGTAACATTTTCTAATCAATAAATAGTATGTTTAAAAATCTGTATTTAAAACTATCGTTTGTCGGACTGTGCCTGTTTGCATTGGGTGCCTGTTCGGATGATGATGACGAAGCGGGGCTGGTTGGAGCTCCCGAGTGTTCGCTAAACTCCGATACCGGAGAGTATAAAGTAAAGATAGGACATGAGGTGACATTGCAGGTGACTGCGGAGAATGCCATCAATCCTGTGTATGCTTGGAAACGTGCAGGTAAGATTGTGTCTGAGCAGGAAACCTATCAGTTTAAAGGTGATCAGTTAGGAGAATTCTTTGTGAACTTCCGCCTGGATGCTGATAACGGAAGTGTGGAAAAGCAAGCCAAAATAACAGTCGTAGACCGTCTGCCGCCTGAAATTACGGTGAGTAGTTCGGCTGTGGGCTATTGCGATGTAGCTCTGAAGGTGGCTGCCGAAACCAAATACACAGACGAGAGTACCACTTTTGAGTGGAGCTATGGCGGACGTGTGGTAAGCCACGACTCCATCTATCAATTTAAAGAGAAGGAGATAGATGTTTATACGCTTGCTCTGAAAGTAACCAATGCCGATGGTGTGGATGTGAAGAACATTAATATCTCGGTGATACCGGAAGAAGAGCCGGTGTTGTTCTTTGATAACGGCCGCTATGTGGAACCTTCCACCATACATGATGTGCGAACTATGACTTGTCCTATTGGCAGAAGCCTTGTGTTGGCACCTGTAAGATTCTCAATCAGCGATGATGCGGTGTACGAATGGAGCGTGGACGGGAGTGTACAGAGCGAAACTTCCATTCATTTCAAATTTACACCTTCTGCTGAAGGCCAGACTTATGAAATAAAAGTGAAGGCTATCGACGGCGGTAAAACAGCTGAGGCTACGGTTAAGGTGGAGTGTACTCCCAAGGAAGGTACCTATTTCAGGGCACCGACCGCAAAGAGTTATTGGATATCCAATCATTGCTTTGAGTTCACGCCTGCTCCGGGGCAGTTCGTTAATTTCTCTCAGGACAAGACTGCCGAAGATGCACGAATGACGATACAGAATACACTGAATAATGGTGGTGGAACCGGTTGGATCGCTTCTCTTGGCGCATGGGGCGGTTATTTTATTTTGGGCTTTGACCACAGTGTAGAGGATGACGGTAAGGGTGAAGCAGACTTTGATATTGTTGGTAATCCGCTTGGTAAATATTGGTGTGAGTGTGGTGTCGTATGGGTAAGCCAGGATGAAAACGGAAACGGTATTGCTGATGATACTTGGTATGAACTTAAAGGCAGTGAAACAGGAAAGCCCGGAATCACTCAACGTTATGCTCTGAAGTATTATCGTCCTACGCAGGATAAGCAGGATGTACTTTCGATTGACAATGATGGTAACCTGACTTTCCTGAGACGAAATGCTTATCATCCGAATAGCGGTTATTTCCCCTGGTTCATGGATGAGGAGTACTATATTTTGACGGGAACTTGTTTGGGCAATCAGTTTAAGACGGAAGGTATTGAAGTTAACTGGGGATTTGATTGGGGATATGTAGACAATATAAACGATCCTGCGGGTTTCCGTATAGAGAATGCCATTCAGCAGGACGGCAGTCCGGCCAATCTGAAGTATATCGACTTCGTGAAAGTACATACTGCACAAATGGGACAGGGAGCGGCCGTAGGAGAAGTTTCTACCGAATCTTCTGCTGCTATGGACTTGCGATTGAAACCTTGATTTAGTAATTTAAAACAAATAGAATCATGAATAAATATATCCTTGGGAGCATTTTGTTCGTATTGGCCTGTCTCACGGGCTGCGATGACAGCAATGATCCTTTTGAGGGAACTGATAACTTTATCACTTCCTTTACCCTGAAACAGGGAGACCAATCTCTTGTAGCCTCTTTCCGGGGGGACACCATTGTGATGAACATTCCGGAAGAAGTGATACTCAGTGATGTTAAGGCTCAAGTGGTGTGCAGCGAGAACGCTACAATCAAGCCGGACCCTGCTACAGTGTATAACTGGGAGGAGGAAATGTTCTTTACCGTGACTTCCCTTTCAGGCCAGTCACGCAAATACCTCTATACGCCTCGCAGAAGCAGTGTACCCGAAACCGGTATCATCTTGCTGAATACGCAGGAAGAATTGGATGCTTTCGGTGCAAAAGGTATTTCGTATCTGGATGGTAGTTTGATTATCGGACAGCAGTTGGGTACAGATTCCATTAAGTCTCTGGCAGCATTGTCAACCTTGAAGCAGGTGTCCGGTAGTATCACTATTAATACCCGTTACCGTGGGCATGAATTTGCCGGGCTGGAGAATCTGGAAGAGATCGGTGGTTCTTTCCAGATTATTTCGGCTGACAGTTTGTGGACCGTGGATTTGAATAAGCTGACTCGTATAGGGGGTGATCTAGACATAAAGAGCGCGGCTGTGGGTGATATTTCCTGTTCTTCACTGAAGAGTGTGGGCGGTAACCTCTCGATGGAAGCTCCTTTTGTCTCTACGGAATTTTCCGCATTGCAACAGGTGAGCGGTAACCTTTCGCTGAAAGGTAAATCATCGGTAGAGAAAATGTCTTTCCAGTCTTTGAAGCATGTAGGAGGAAGTATTGAAGTGAGTATGTCAGCCATTCGTCTGGACTTCAGCGAACTGTTGTCCTGCAAAGACTTGAATGTGACCGGAAAAACTCTTCTGTTGCTCTATTGCCCGAAGTTACAGGATATTTCGGGGAAACTCAGCATTGCAGATAACCCGCTGTATGAAGTTTCTTTCCCGGCGCTGACTCATTTAGGTGAATTATCGCTTAGTTGCCCGAAAGTGAATCAGATGAATATGCCTCTGTTGAAGGCGATAGACGGTAATGCCAGTATTTCCATTGCCGGATTCAATCCCGAGCAGTTGGCTTCGCTGGAAAGTATTGGCGGAACTCTGAGTCTGACAGCTACCGGTAGCGTGAAGATGCCGGCTAAATTGAAGAAGGTGGGAAAGATCTCTTTAGGTTCAGGTATGAGTGAGATTGATTTGCGCGGTGTAGAAATGGAAGAATTACTGTTGCAGGGTTCGGACATGAGTACAACTGTCGTGAAGGGTGATGATGTGTTTGCCGGAAGCATAGTCATGTCCGGTCTCTCTCCCCAATTCCAGGGTTTTAAGGAAATCGGTTCTCTAAAGCTCAACTATCTTAGCAATAATGGTGGAACAACGAATATAGCTGGTATCAACAAAATCACTGGTGACTTTTCTTATTGGAATAATTCGAATATTCAGGAGATCATTATGCCCGACTTGCAAGAAGTGGGTGGTATATTCGACCTTTACTCTAATATTAAAGAGTTTCATTTCCCCGAACTGAAAACAATTGGTGGAGATACTCGGATATGTGTCAATACCACTGATGAACGTTCGTTCCCCAAGCTGGAAAAGGTAGGTGGAAATCTGCTTATTCAGACAGGTTATGAGCAATATGGCAATGTTTATGAACCGGTTCTTTACTATCCGCTACTGAAAACGGTGGGCGGGACGTTGTATCTTCGCCCTTATGGTTATAATGAAACCCAGAATATGCAGAACACTAAACTGACGGACTTGAACTTCCTTGTATCTCTGGAGAGTATCGGTGGCTTCAAAATAGTGAACCACAAGGCTCTGGCCTCTTATGAGGGATTGAAGAAAGCCATCAAGAGTTGTCCTGAAACGAACTGGATTGTTGAGGATAACCTGTATAATCCGACGTACAAGCAGCTGGCAGAGGATGGACTATGGACCCTGCCTGCCGAAGAAGAATAATCAAGTATAAAATAAAGATAATATGAAACTAAAAAGTTTAGCATACATATTGATGATAGGCTTCATTTCGCTGCTGGCCGGTTGCGATGACGAAGACTCTGCTTTCTCCGGAAGCGAAAACTATATCACTTCATTCAGCCTGAAATTACAGGATGGAAAGACCTATGCGGCCACTATTACTGAAGATGAACTGACTCTGTCTGTGCCCGAAGGTGTTTCGGTGCAGGGAGCCAAAGCTGAGGTTTTGTGTAGTGAGCTTGCCACGATTACCCCGGATCCGTCGAATATAACAGATTGGGAAGGAAATCAGACGTTGACTGTAACCTCTTATAATGGTAAGGAACGTACGTATCATTACTCTCTGAGCCGCACATTGATTGTCGGTGAGGGGGATGTGCTGCTGGAAACGGCTGAAGACGTAGAAGCTTTTGCAGCACGTGGTATCAGCCGCATAGAAGGGAATCTGATTATCGGTAAGGAAACGGGAAGCGTAAAGGAAGATTCGTTACTTTCTTTCGCTGCGCTGAGTGGTGTGAAAGAAGTATCCGGAACGGTGCTTATCAATCCTACTTACAAAGGTACTTCAGTTGCAGGACTGGAGAATCTGGAAAGGGCAGGAGCACTGAAGATTGCAGGCCGTATCGGTACGAACGGAGCATTTGGTAACAAGGAACTGGAACACATCGAACTGTCTCAACTGAAGATGGTAGGTGGCGATCTGTATCTTTCGGCTGATACGCTTCGCACACTGAATCTGCCAAAACTGGAAAGTGTGGGCGGTACGTTGACCTTACAGGCAATCCACTTCAAACAGTTGGAATTCCCGGCTTTGGAGATTATAGGAAAGGATATCACCTTTACCGGACGACAGAACGGAACGCTTGAACTGACGGAAGAAGTTAGTTTCCCGGCTCTGAAAACGCTGGGTAATCAGTTGACTCTGAAAAGCTACAAGAAGGTGAAGAAAATAAACTTCCCTGCCTTGGTTTCCGCGGCTACTATCTCGCTTGAGTCGCTTTCGGATTTGGAGGACGTGTTCTTTAGTTCGTTGGAAGAAATATCATACAGCTTCTCATTGCAATATCCAATGAACAATCTGAATGAAGTGAGTCTCCCTAAACTGACGAAAGCCAACAGTATGCGCATTTATAATAATGGTGTCAAAAAACTGGATTTAGGCTCGCTTGCTTATGTAGGTAAAAACGGACTGACCATAGAACACTGTCAAAGCCTTGGAGAACTTAATCTTTCTTCATTGACTACTGTAGACGGTGCCGCTACTATATCTTATCTTGCCATTCCTGATATGGAGCCGTTGAAAAAGTTGAAGAGTGTAGGAGGAGATCTGAAATTGACCACATTATCGAATGTGAAACAACTGGACAATGCCTGTCCCGAATTGGAGACCGTAGGTGGCGGATTCTCTTTGGGGGGCTATAGTGAAGAGGCTACTGTTTTATCTGGATTCAATGCATTGAAGACTATCGGAGGGACATTCTCTTTGTCATCCATGCCAGGGGTTACTGATATAACAGGTCTGGGCTCATTGACTTCTGTCAGTCGGGTTTCAATGGAACAGTTGCCTAAGCTGGAGAAAATATCTTTCCTGAAGAATCTGAAAGGAGCGCATTTCTCTTATTTATCTTTGGGAAATGTGGCTGCTCTGAAAGAAATGGATGTTACAGGCTTGACCATTGACGAACTGAAATTGAGCTCTGTTCCTGAAGGTCTGCTATTGAAAGGCGATGACACTTTCACGGGAAAAGTGTCAGTGTCAGGTAGTAAAGGAATGCGTTTCGAAGGACTTGAGAATGCAGAGATCTCATTGGAATTTGCAATTGTGAAAGAGGAGGCGAACTTTACCTTCCCAGGTCTGAAGAAGGCTAAAAAACTGACGGTTACTCAAGGTTATAATGCCAACCTTGCCATAATCAGTTTTGAAGATCTGGAAGAGGTAACGGGGGCTATGAGTCTTCAGGAAGGTTCTTATGTGAACAATGTAGTGCAACCTGTTCAGTTTCCGAAGCTGGCCAAAGTAGGTAGCTTTACTTATGGGGGAGTACTTAAAACTCTGAGTTTGCCTGCTTTGCAGGAAGTAACAGGCGTGTGCAGCATCGGTACTTGTTTTACAAATGGAGTTCCTGCTATGCTGGAAAGTATTAATCTGCCTGCTTTGAAGCGTGTGGGTACTCTGAAACTAACAATAGGTGGTGCTACCGGAAGCAATCCTAATACAGTGATTACCAATCTGGATTGCTTTGAAAACCTGGAATCTGCCGAGTCGGTGTATATTGAAAAACAGATGGGACTGATTTCTTATAAGGGATTGGCAAAAGTTATTGCGGGCCTGAACGATGCTGAAGCGTGGGAAGTAATTGGCAATGCTTTCAATCCTACTTTTGAAGAAGTGAAAGCCGGAAAACTGGAAAAAGAAGAATAAGATAGAGATTCTCTTCATCATAAGCGGGAGATGTACTGGAAGGTTGAAAGACTGGAAAGAACATTCTCCCGCTTCTTTATTGTATAATAAGTGCGACAGCGGCTGAACTTATTTCATATTACTGATGGGTGTAAGTTCACCACAGATTCATATATATGTTTATTCTTTGCCAGAGAAATAATTCTTATTTTTGTACTCATGAAGTCTGCTAAGCGTGTATTATTAGGTATGAGCGGAGGCACAGATAGTTCTGTTGCCGCCATGCTGTTGCAAGAGGCCGGTTATGAAGTAACCGGTGTGACGTTTCGTTTCTATGATTCGGAAGGCTTTGAAGAATCTTTGGATGATGCCCGTAATCTCGCTTCCCGTCTGAATATCCCGCACATCATCTATGATGCCCGCGAATTATTCCGTGAACGCATTATCCGCTATTTCGTAGATGAATATCTTTCCGCCCGTACCCCTGTTCCCTGTACTCTCTGCAACAATGAACTGAAATGGCCGTTGCTGGCAAAGATTGCCGATGAAATGGGCATTTATTGGATTTCTACCGGACACTACGTACGTAAAGTTTTCCGGGATGGCTATTACTTTATAGCCCCGGCTGCCGACCGTGATAAGGATCAGACTTTCTTCCTCTGGGGACTGCAACAGAACATTTTAGAACGTATGCTCCTTCCAATGGGTGACTGGACTAAAAATGAAGTGCGTGCCTATGCTGCTAAGCGGGGCTTTGAACGGACAGCAACCAAAAAGGATAGTCTTGGTGTATGCTTCTGCCCGATGGATTACCGCTCTTTCTTGCAGCGTGAAGTTCCGCAGGATGCTTTGCCGGGAAAAGGACAATTTTTCGATGAAAGCGGGACTTTTTTAGGTTGGCACGAAGGATATCCCTTCTATACGATTGGTCAGCGCAGAGGATTGGGTATTCATCTGAACCGTCCTGTTTTCGTAAAAGAGATACATAAAGAGAGGAACGAAGTGATACTTGCGCCTCTGGCTTCTCTTTACAAAGAGGAAATGCTGTTGAAAGACTGGAATATTGTGGATACTTCCCGTTTACTGAATTCCGAGGATGTCATTGTCAGGATTCGCTATCGGAAGCAAGCTAATCACTGCACTGTCAGTATAACGGATGAGAATCTCTTGCATGTGCTATTGCGCGAACCACTGGAATCTATTGCTTCCGGCCAGGCTGCGGCATTTTACGA
>ERZ809407.2544-NODE-2544-length-11961-cov-9.997060_pt1 | contig 11961 bp, 10 predicted proteins | sample MGYA00520792_ERZ809407 | MGnify/ENA primary metagenome ERZ809407 (study PRJEB31576, sample SAMEA3212665) | Homo sapiens | biome: human-gut; feature: human gut; material: fecal | place: Sweden | collected 2012 ...
ACCGGATATTTATGGTGAAATGTGTTGAGCGAAAAGACGAATCTCTTGATAAGAGTTATAGTTGATATTGCAAAGGTACGCATAATATTTCAAATACCGTGTTCATTCCTCATTTATAATGATATATGAGAGGTATTTTGTGAGAATCTGTTTTGCAAATGCGTCAGATTTTGCCAGTATAACACTGATTATTAGAGCCCGTTCCTTTGAAATATATCTCTTATCAAGAGATGAATTTCAAGGAAATACTACATAAATTTCGTACCGAATCATTCACAGAAAAGGAAAAAGGTACAAAGTTCGAGCGACTGATGCGCTCATGGTTATTAACAGACCCACGCTACAATGAGCTTGAATCGGTCTGGCTATGGGAAGATTTTCCGGGGCGAAACGATTTTGGAGGTAATGACACAGGTATCGACCTTGTGGCCAAAACTGAATTGGGTGACTATTGGGCTATCCAGTGTAAATGCTATGCTGAGAATACAATCATAGATAAACCTGCTGTAGATTCATTTCTCGCCACTTCCAGCCGCACGTTCACAAACGAGGTAACATTCCAAACAGTCCGTTTTTCAAATCGTATTTGGATTTCAACCACAAACCATTGGGGAACTAATGCAGAAGAGGCTATCCGAAACCAGGAACCGCCTGTTACGCGCATCGGTATGGCAGACCTTGATTCATCTCCTGTGGACTGGCAAAAGCTGATGGACGGTCTAACCGGAAATTCTGCACTGGTGGAGGGCAAGAAGCCTCGTGAACACCAATTGAATGCCATATCAAAAGCATACGTTCATTATATGGCAGATGGCAACGAGAGGGGCAAGCTCATTATGGCTTGCGGTACAGGTAAAACCTACACTTCGCTGCTCATTGCAGAACAGTTGTTTGACAACAAAGGCTTGGTGCTGTTCATGGTTCCGTCCATCGCCTTGTTGGGGCAGTCGCTCAACGCATGGTCGGCAGATGCGAAGAAGCCCATTAAGGCTGTCTGCATCTGTTCCGATTCCAAAGCCTCACGCAAAACCACCAAGGGATCTGACGATACGGACGACAGCGTGGTTGACCTTGCCGTACCAGCATCCACCAATCCACAATCCATTGCATCCCAATTAAAGAAATATCGGGATCATGACGGCTTGGTAGTCGTGTTCTCCACCTACCAATCCATAGATGCCGTTTCTGCAGCTCAACAGGAGATTTTATCCGAGACAAACGGAGAATACGGCGTGTTTGATTTCATTATTTGTGACGAGGCACACCGCACTACCGGCGTAAAAATAGCCGATAAGGATGAGAGCAACTTTATCAAGATACATTCCAATGAGAATGTACAAGGTCGGAAACGCCTTTATATGACTGCCACACCGCGTTTGTATGGGGAATCTGCCAAGATAAAGGCATCGGAAAAGGATTGCATTCTCTGCTCGATGGATGATAAAGCCATTTATGGAGAGGAATTTTATCGTGTGAATTTCTCATACGCCGTTCAAAATGGCTTATTGACGGATTACAAGGTGCTTGTCCTTACTGTTAGCGAAGATGATGTACCTGCCAACATAAAACAAGACATCACCAATTCTACCACCGAACTGAATTTTGACGACACATCCAAGCTCATTGGGGTAATAAACGGATTGTCAAAAATGATACATGGCGACGACCATCGCACATGGGATGCCGACCCACGCATGATGCGCCGTGCCGTGGCGTTCTGTTCAGCCATAGGCAACGAAACAAAAGCCGGAACGTCAAAATATGTAGCTTCGGTGCTTCCAAGAATATCCGGGAAATACGAAGAAAATCTTGATTCAGAAAACCTTTCGCATACCGTTTCAGTAACGACACGGCATATAGATGGCTCTATGAACTCGCAGGAGCGTAATGGAATCCTGCAATGGCTGGCGGAAGAGTCGGACAATGAACGTGAATGCCGTGTTGTAACCAACGTGCGTTGTCTGTCCGAGGGTGTGGATGTGCCGTCTCTCGATGCCGTATTGTTTCTTTCTGCCCGTAATTCGCAGGTGGATGTGGTGCAGTCGGTTGGCCGCGTGATGCGTACATTTCACAAAGGGCAATCCGATGAAAAGAAGTATGGATATATCATCATCCCTATTGTAGTGCCATCCGATATTTCGGCGGAGGAAGCTCTTGACAACAACAAGACATTCGATGTGGTGTGGGCTATCTTGAACGCGCTCCGTTCACACGATGACCGTTTCAACGCAATGGTAAACAAGATAGCTCTCAACAAGCAGAAGCCGAACAAGCAGACAGACACACCGTCTGTTACCATAGGCCGACCGGGATTGGGTACAAATGACGGAGAAGCGGAAGCGCAACAAATTGAGAATGCAGAAATTGCCAGACAGTTGGAACTTCGTTTTGGTGAGATACAGGATGGTATGTATGCCAAACTGGTAGAAAAATGCGGTGACCGTCTTTATTGGGAGAATTGGGCAAAAGAGGTCGGTCTTATTGCGCACAAATTTATTGAGCGTATTTCCAAACTTATTCAGTCCGGCGTACACAAAAAGGCTTTCAATGAGTATTTAAAGGGATTACAGCGAGACCTTAATCCATCGGTAGATGCTGCCCAAGCCATTGAAATGCTGGCTCAACACATCATCACCCGACCTGTATTTGATGCTCTGTTTTCAGATTACCAGTTTGTCAATAACAACACCGTGAGCCGTTCCATGCAACGCATGATAGACCTCTTGCAAGAACAGGCTTTTGAAAAGGATACCGAGGTACTGGAAAGATTCTATCGTTCGGTAAAGACCAATGTAGGAGGGATTGACAATTTGGAAAGCAAACAGACCATTATAAAGAATCTGTACGAAAAGTTTTTCAAAGGTGCATTCCCACTTACCGTAGAGAAACTGGGCATTGTTTATACACCGGTGGAATGCGTGGACTTCATCATCCGTTCAGTGGATGACATTCTTAAAGCAGAGTTCAAGACATCTTTAACCGAACAGAATGTACATATCCTCGACCCGTTTACCGGAACCGGCACCTTCATTACTCGTTTGTTGCAATCCGGCCTTATCCGTTCTGAGGATATGGAGCGTAAGTATCAGAATGAAATCCATTGCAATGAAATTGTGTTGCTGGCCTATTATATTGCCGATGTGAATATTGAATCGGTATTCCATGACATTACCCATCGGAAAACTTACCTACCATACAGTGGTATCTGCCTGACCGATACGTTCCAGTTGGCAGAGAAGAAACACAACGAACTTTTCACGGAGTTCTTTCAAGACAATTCCAAACGAGTGAAAAAACAGATGGCAACGCATGTGAGGGTGATTGTAGGGAATCCGCCGTATTCCATTGGACAAAAATCTGCACATGATGATGCTCAAAACCTTCAATATCCAAATCTTGATAAAAGAATAGCAGATACGTATGTAAAATTTACCGAGGCTTCATTAAAGAAATCTTTGTATGATAGTTATATTAAGGCTTTTCGTTGGGCCTCTGACCGTATTTCACAGGACGAAGGCGGTGTTGTAGCATTTATTAGTAATGGTGCGTGGCTTGATAGCAGTGCAGGTTCTGGTATTCGCCGCTGCTTTGAGGAGGAATTTACCTCCATATATGTACTAAATCTTCGGGGGAATCAACGTACATCTGGCGAACTATCGCGTAAAGAAGGAGGAAAAATCTTTGGAAGCGGTTCTCGTACTCCCATTACGATTACTTTCCTTGTTAAGAATCCGGTAAAGAAAGGACAGAAAGCTGTTATTCATTATCACGATATAGGTGATTACCTTACTCGTGAACAAAAACTCAAAATGGTAAAAGACTTCCGTTCCATTTCTTCGCAGAAATTGGAATGGCAAATTATCACACCTAACGAAAAGGCAGACTGGATAAATCAAAGAGGTGGACTATATGACACTCTGATTCCATTTGTTCCTGAAAAGAAAAAGAATATAAATGCTAATTCTGTATTTTCAAATTATTCAACAGGTGTCATAACAAATCGAGAGTCATGGGTGTACAACTCAAATTTGAATACATTAACCGATAATTGTCTAAAGCTCATATCATTTTATAATTCTGAAACAAATCGCCTTATAAATGCGTTAGGACAAAATAATAATCTTGTTGCGTCACATTTTGTAGATAAAGACGAAACTAAAATAAAGTGGGATGAAGCTTTATTTAAGTATGCGCAAAAAGGTAAAGAACTACAATTTGAGCCAAAAACAATAGTGGATGCAATATACCGTCCCTATTTTAAGCAACATCTTTATTTCAATAAAGAACTTAACTGGAGTAGGTATTTGATGCCATCATTCTTTCCAAAAGGTCATGATAATATTGCAATATGTGTAAATGGAAGTGCTGGGCAAAAAGAGTTTTCTGTATCAATTACTTCTCATATTGTAGATAGGAGTTCCATTGGTGCTGGTCAATGTTTCCCTCTTTATTGGTATGAAGAAAATAAGAATCCCCAAGCTACACTTTTTGATGATGCAGAAACAGATAAATATATTCGTCGGGACGGAATAACCGACTGGATTCTGAAAGAAGTCCGTAGTCGTTTCGGAGGTTCAAAAGCCATTACTAAAGAACACATCTTTTACTATGTGTATGGACTACTTCATTCCCGGCAATATCGTGAACGATTTGTCGATGACTTGAAGAAATCTTTGCCTCGCATCCCCATTGTAGATAATGTGCAAGACTTTATGTCTTTTTATAAAGCAGGCAAAGAACTTGCCGACCTGCATCTAAATTACGAACAAAACATAAACGAGCAGGCTGTTAGACAAGATGGAGATTATCTGTTTTTCGCTGCAATGCCAATGATTGCCCATCGTACTTGTGGTGTCAGAGTAAATGGCGATATGGACATTTGGCAAAACAACTGGACAAACGAAAACTACCAATACTTTGCCGTTGATAAAATAAAGTTTGCCAAAGTTCGTGACGAAAATGGAAAGCTCGTTGCTGATAAAACACGCATTATCTATAATGACCATATTGCCATTGAGAACATTCCACTCAAAGCATACGAATATGTCGTTAATGGCAAATCCGTAATTGAATGGATAATGGAACGCTATGCCATCACCATTGATAAAGCGTCCCAAATCAAAAATGATCCAAACGACTGGTCACGAGAACATGAACAACCCCGTTATATCCTTGACCTGCTTCTGTCGGTAATTATGCTCTCTTGTCAAACAGTAGATGTGATAAATACTTTACCCATATTAAAAATTTGAACATCAAAAACAAAATAAAGTGTCGTATCATTCTAAAAATAGATTTGATACGACACTTAAAATTATTTTGGTTGACTTATATGCCACCAATTTTCGGAGTAGTCATTTCCGTTTCTATATCCTCATAATTATAGACTATTCAATCTTGTACATTCAATAAGTTTGTATGTCGTTTTAGGCTTTGCCGTAACAGGATTTGTATCTTGATATTCCATACATTTTATTTTATATTGATGGCGTTCTCCTAATGTTATACCATTGAACATATTAGATTCATCAGTTGTTCCTGTTATTCTTTTTTTATCGCAAATAAAAATCCATTTTCCTTTGTTCAAGACAGTGCCAGAAGCGAAGTAACCAACAAATTCAGTTGTTACTTCTTCCAATTCTGTATGAGTGTTTAAATAATCATAGACTCTTGAAATCGCATTTAAAGATATTGTAGAACCAGATGTACTTTTTTCTAATGTTGATTTAACCCATTTATGTTTAAATGACAACTTGTTTTTTTCCATAACCTGTAGAAAAGAACGCATACTACTTAGTGTATGTCCCTGTAACTCTTCAATCTTTTCTTTCAATTCGTCTGACGAGTCTATTGAGAAAATTTCGTCTATTTTCTGTAGGGTAGATGAAATCCTTGATGCTTCTCCAAACATATCAAATGTTTCATTTAAAATAAAATGCACATCAAAAGACGCTGCCTGTAATGCACAAGCTCTCATATTTGCTTCTGAAGCATATTGTTTGCCAAACCTTTTAATATGACAATTACGTACCATGGCTTGGTATCTATCTAAAGCATTTGTTAAAACGTTAACATCTATATTATGAGAGTTTTCAATATCACTGAATGCAATACAAGACATTATTTTACCACTTTGTAAAGAGCGTGATATGAGTTCTTCATTATCAATTGCATCATAATTACAATAGAATCCATCATCTGGCAGCATAAAAGGTTGAATCTGATTTGCAGGTAGAGGCGTAGCAATAATATCATTTGCATCTTTTACCACTACATCAAAATAGCAACCATCCTCAGGATCTTGATATATGGACAATAAATCAATGATTTGACCCTTGAATAAGTTTAAACGTTTCTCGCTAATCCTAACAGCAAGATACTTGTAACATAATTCATCATCATGCGGATATAACAGACACAAATATTTTGTGTCAAAAATATCTGTCGCTATGAAGATTTGTGGTACTTCATAGAAAACAATAACCTCTATAAAATTTAATCGAATCATATTGCTTTCGGTTGAAGGGTTATTTCTCTATATTGGATTTCTGCATTGTTTAAATCAAACAATGTAGTATGCCACCAAGTATAATGATTTGCACAATTATTACTCGGAGTTTTGAGCATCACACCATATTCAGGACTCATTGTTATTTCTGCTATGCCATGTAGGTGTTTTAAATATGGCAGCTTAGCCATAGAACGGGCATCTTCTAATGTGCAAAGTGAAGACAACCCAGAAGCTTTCCACAAATTATTCCCAAAATTTCTATTAGGATATAATTCTGAATGAGTTTTTAGGTCGTTTTCTGTCATTATTTCCTCCTTTTGTATAAGACGAAACAATGGTTCCTTATTATATGCCACTACAATATCTTCAGGAGGAGTGTTCTCGGGAAGTGTTTTAGCCCAAGATACACCATACTTATCAAGATACTCTGTCAATTTCGTTGGAGTGTACATATATCATATATTATAGTCTCAATTATACATTTGCATATTTAATTTAGCATTGAACTCCACTATTATTAAATTTTAAAGTGGCGTTTTACTGAATGTGTCTGAGGCGAATCAAGCCTACAACACTCAAATGTTTTTGCAAAATTAGCGAATTATTTTCATTGTACCGCTAAAAAAACGTTTTTAATGTGCTGATGAAAAGAAATCAGATTTTATGATGGTTAAAAGTACAGCAGAAAAATGTATGAGATAAAGTTTAAGGAAATTATCACAAAAGTGATATAGTGATACCAAAATGATACTAAATTTAAAACTGCTCTTTGATATACATTATAAGTTACAGTAAACCAATATGTTATAAAATTACATATCTTGTTGCCCACCGTGACGGCACAGGACTACAAGCGCAGGGGGCCGGGCAGCAGGCAGCAGGGACTACCGGAGATAATCCATGGAATGCTTCTGCCAACGCCAGTGGCAACAGAGATACACCATGCCGAAAGAGTCAGGAAATGGAAATCGATGAATTTATCCTCACCCCATGCCCAGATAGCCGGAGAGAAGAATCCCAACGGCCTGACGGATTTTCTGGACTTTTACGGGATACTACCGGAACCGATACCGGACAATACTGAGCTGGAAAACACGGACGGGAACAATCTGGAAGAATCGATCCTACAATGGCTGGCAGAAGGACAAGTGATGCCGACACCGACAGCGCGGGATTGGAAAGGCGCACCTTCACTGGAGAACCTGAAGAAACGGGGAAAGATACCACAGAAGAACAGCCTTCCGGATTTCTTCGCCCGGACTGGAAAGAGTTTCCAACTCAATCCCCTGTTTGTAGCCGAGATGATGGGCTTTCCACCCGATTGGACGGTATCTCCTTTTCTCGGTGAAGACAGGCATCCATTAAAGGATACGGGAACGCTATCGTCCCCCAGGTAGTCTACGAGATATTTAAAGCAATAGAAGAAACCTATAAATTAAACAGTCATGAATAAAGTATCGATATTTGAACATCCCGAGTTCGGACGCATCCGGACACTGGAAATTGACGGGAAAATATGGTTCTGCGCCTCGGATGTTGCCGCCGCACTTGGCTACTCCAATCCGAGAGATGCCGTCGTAAGACATTGTAAACCAATGGGTGTCGTGGTTTACGACACCCCTACACGCAGTGCCGTCCAGAAAATCAAGTACATCAGCGAAGGAAACGTATACCGGCTGATTGCCGGTAGCAAGCTGCCTTCCGCTGAGAAATTCGAAAGCTGGATATTTGATGAACTGGTTCCCGAAACACTAAAGAACGGTGGCTATCTTCTTAAGAAGAATGGCGAAACGGATAATGAACTGCTTGCGCGTGCCATATTGCTCGCACAGAACCGTATAAAAGAGCGAGACAGCCGTATTTCAGCATTGGAGAAGGAGAACAACTATGCTATCCTGAAACTCAAGCTACAGGCCCCAAAAGTTCAGTATTACGACAAAGTCCTGCAATCCCAAAGCACCTACACGACCACACAGATAGCGAAAGAATTGGGAATGACTGCCGGAATGTTGAACAAGCGGCTCCGATGGGCAGGCATCCAGTTCCGTCAATCCGGTCAGTGGCTGCTCAAAGCTCCTTACCAGAATCAAGGCTATACAGCAACCCGGACCCATGTATGGGAAAGCCGCACAGGAGAAACAGGCACGGCCATGTTGACGGTCTGGACGGAAAAGGGCCGGTTATTCATACATTATCTTTTTGAGGCTTATCTGGTATAGCCGGAATATAAGACCGGGATAAATAAAAAAGCTACTGAAACAAAAATTCAGTAGCTTTTTTATTGCTTTCAATTGATACTATCTCAACCGTGGTCCCGTTTTCTTCTTTTCTTTCACAGGCACAATTTCTTGTCGGGGTGCTTCTTGCGGCCTTATTCTTTCACTTACAGTCTCACTCTGAAGAAGCCTGTTTAAATACCGGAGGTCCTTCAGTAACTCCTGTTTGCATTCCATCTCCAGGGAATGGGCCATATTCGACATCGGGTTGGTACTTTTCTTGACAAGCGGACCGTTCAGGAGATCTTCTTCTACATACAGGGTACAACGCTTCAAATAGCCTTCAATGTCCTTCGGCGTTTCAGCGGTATCAATCGCCTCCTGAATGGCCTTATAATTCTTATCCATATAACAGGCCTTATACAAGTCATCGGCATGCCAGTCAAAGAAATGAAGATAGTTTTTTCCCAGTTGCTGGTTATACTCTTTTATATCGCTTTCCACAACCCCTTTCTTCTTGTCAAGATATTGCTGCAATTGTTCGATCCTTAAATCACTTTTATCCATTGTTGTCCGATTTATAGTTCCATGTCCGTTTCAGTTTCGCTCTGAAAGGATATATCCAGTTCTCTTTCCTGATGGAAATTATCCGCTATCACGAATTTAATTTCCGCATTCTTGCTGCTTCGGTTATGATAGAAGAGCGTGAATACCTGGCGGCAGGGATCGCTGTCATCCAACTCCGCTATCGAATCCAACGGTTGCATCTCCCGGTTCACCAGATAGACCTTCTTCTTGTCGTACACCTCGCCGCTACCCTCCATCTGTATATAACCGATTTGATAGCCGGCTTCCTCATAGTTTCCGCTACGATTGAGTGTCAGACGAATCTCCACGGTCTCATCCGGGGAAATGGTCTTCTGGAGATACCAGGACGTTAGCGAGAAATCATAAGCCTGCTGTACTTCCAATTTATCATCACAGCCACCCAGCAGGCAAAGCAATGTGAGCATGATACCACTTATTATTAATTTCATCTTCATGATTTTACGTATTACTAAATGAATAATTTACTTGATTGAGTCCGTTGTCGGCTAACGCCTGATGCCCGTTTTTATCTTTCTTTCAGGCGGCTCTTCTCTCTTCTTTTCTGTTTTATTAGCCGTCTGTTGCAAATTCTCTTCGGGAGGCGTTTGCGCAAGGATATTCGCGAATTCCCGGTAATCCCTAACTAACTGCTGCATACACTCCAACTTCAGGAAATGGGCAACATTCGTTGTCCGGCTGGAACTGTTACAATCCACCTGACCGTTCAACAGTTTGTTCTCACAGTAAGCAATGTTGTCCTCAACAATATTCCAAACCGTATCCATGCCCTTTGCCCCGTCCACCGCCTGCCGGAGTATCTTATAACACCCGGACATAAAATGAGACTTATACAGGCTCTCCGCATTCCATTCGAAAAAGTGTAGGAAATTCTCATTCATCTTCTTGCTTTGTTCACGTATGTTCCGGTCTTCCCGGTTTATTTTCATATCCAGCCAATGAAGCATCTCATCCACGTTCCAATTGCCTTGTTCCATACTGTTGCTGCTAATTGAAAATGTACTTGACACCGACAGCTGCCACCGTGTGGAAATTCCCCACGGATGATCCGAAGAATATCCTCTGGCGGACATTGAAAAGAAAAACCAGCCTGTCGGAAAGGAACGCCTCCATCTCGAAAGCCGGGGCAAAACCATAAATGAAGCATCCGTCATTCTTTAAAGTCGCCCCGTCATAGAGCAGCTTGCAGTTCCAGTTGGTCGTCTCATAACCCGCCAGAGCGGAAAGACCGGCAGAGAAGAACACGTTCTTACCACGGTCCGAGATGAACGGCACGAAATAACCTACCTCCCCGGTAAACTGCGCTTTGGGGATCGCAACATCCTTATAGGAATAGTGCTTTTTCACATAATCCGCCCCGAACAGCCAGCGGGAATGGTTCCGGTTATACCGACTCAGAGCCAGTCCGACCTGGAAATTACCATGCAGATGCTTCACATTTGAACCGAAGTCGTCTACACCGCCTAACGTAAGCTGGATACCTTTCTGCCCCGGCAGGTAACGCTGGGCAAAAGATTTGCCTGCCACAAAGGGCAGACAAATGCATAACAAAATAAATAAAACTCTTTTCATGATTACTCACCGATTAATTCATTCACAATACGCGCGTCCACCAGGTCACTGTTCTCAATATAGAACCGCTGGTGACGGCCTCCCCCTTTCTCGTAAATTTCCACTTCCAGCAACTTGTCGTCAGGAATGACAATTTTCGGAAAGGCATACACGATCCGTCCCGTGCTCTTTCCTTCGATGCGTGTCAGGGCATTGAGCGTGCGTACCGGTTCAATATAAGTTTCCTGCTGAGCCGTCCTTTTGGCTATCTTCTTATCCACTATCTTAAATCGCACGAAATCCACATCGAAAGGCACATTGGAATTGTTCGTCAGGGAAACATGGAAGAAGATCAGGTCCTTATGCACATAAATGCCCTTTAAAAGAGCCTGCATCCCGAACTGCCTGCATCCGATATGCTTCACGTCCCTACGGTCCAGCCGGTGGATGGTGTACATCACGCTGGCAATGACCGTCGGATCTTCCTCGCCCAGTTCCGTGACACGGATGGAGCTGCCTCCTTTCTTTTCTCCCTCGTCCGGGTTCATCCACTGGTCCATATTGATATTCAGTGTGGAAGGCTCTTCCTTATAAACGACATTGAAGGAAAAGAAAGAGCCGTCTCCTGTAATCACGGAGAAGTTCGTCTCTCCCGGAAACTCCTTCACCGCCGCTTTGACACGTACCACGTTCTCGACTCCGTCAGCCTTGCCTGCGATGATATTGTTACTGCCCAAATCCACGTAGCGCACTTCCGAAGGGAAGAGGATATGCACCGTCTTCCCAAAAGTGACCTCTATTTTATAAGGGATGATATGCTGGCCCGCCGTCAGAATCCTGACGGGATTTGCCGGTCTTTTTTCCTGTGCGAAGCCGGAGGCTGATGCCAGAACAGCCACCAAAAATGCTATAAATACTTTCATTGCCTTATCTTTATTTATTAAAGTGAATAATCCGTTATTGTTTCTTTGTGACCAGCAGCACCTTATATCCGGCTTTCAGCGTCACCTTGACCGCACGAACCCGTCCGGCGATCAACCGCGTGCCGCCCTGCATGACTCCGCGCGTCAGGTCCAT
>ERZ809407.2564-NODE-2564-length-11872-cov-5.266819_pt1 | contig 11872 bp, 10 predicted proteins | sample MGYA00520792_ERZ809407 | MGnify/ENA primary metagenome ERZ809407 (study PRJEB31576, sample SAMEA3212665) | Homo sapiens | biome: human-gut; feature: human gut; material: fecal | place: Sweden | collected 2012 ...
GGCTGGACTTGCAGCTGCGGCGCGGTGAATAAGGGCCGGTTCTGCTCTGAGTGCGGCAAACCAAAGCCCGCCGGTACGCCCAAGTATAAGTGCGACAAATGCGGCTGGGAGCCGGCAGACCCCGCACACCCGCCCAAGTTCTGCCCCGAGTGCGGCGACCCCTTTGACGACAGCGACCGGACCTGACAATACAGAGCAATGAAAGGAGCATACCATGATGGGATTCTTTTCCAACCTGTTCGCAAAACAGAACTGTGCCGTCTGCGGTAAGGAGTGCGGCACCCTGCACCGCTCTAAGCTCCGGGACGGACAGTTCCTCTGCGACGACTGCGGCAACAAGTGCTCCAAATATATCCGGCTCAGTGAGCTGACGCTGGACGAGGCCAAGGAGCACATGGAGTACATGGCCCGGATGAAGCGGGTATTCGACGAGGTGTTCGACAAGACCGAGTTCCGGGTCAACGCATACCCCTCCACCCCGACGCAAATGGGGCTGGTGTTCTGCGATGAGCTTGGAATGCTGTACATCGACGACCGTACCGGCGGCCGGGGCAAGATGCCGGAGCTGATCCGCTACGACCAGATCGCCAGCTATGAGGAGTATCTGGACGAGACCCCCGCCAAGGAGCCGGGCCAGAAACCCACCCTCAACGGCGGCGGCCTGAAGCTGAAGCTGGTGCAGCCTCGCGGCATCACCGAGGCCCAGACCCAGCGGGGCATGCGTTCCCACCCCTACATCAAGCAGGAGCTGGTCATCTGCTTCAGCAAGCGGGACCGGCGGGAGATCGGCTATGCCCACATCGCACGGCAGCATCTGGACCACATCTTCGGGGTCCACGATAATGAGACCAGCATGTTCGGCCGCCGGATGTCCAAGGCCGAGGAACGGGAGCTGAAGGGCCAGATGGGCATGATCGGTGCCATGGGTGCCGTGGCATCTGCCGCCATGAAGGGCGGGCAGCTCTCTGAGCAGGAAAAGGCTCGGTTTGTGGAGAACATCAATCTGGCAAACGACGCCCAGACCGGCGGCATGGCATTGTACAGCCGCCGTGCTGACGAAGCCTTTGCAAAAGTGCAGTGACCCCAAAAGGAGGAACGGATATGAGAAAGATCCAGCGCAGAGATTTCCTCAAGGCCATGGGCCTTGCCACCGCCGCCCTCGGCCTGACCGCCTGCGGCGGCTCCGGTGCTGCCAGCGCTTCCAGCGTTTCCAGCGCCCCGGCTTCCGGCAGCGGTGCCCCGTCCGCTTCGGCACAGCCGGAATCAGCAGAGACCAAAGCCGCCCCTGCAGGGACCCCTGTGACCCAGTTCCAGACCGGGGAGCTGACCATCGGCGAATACACTTTCAAGGCGCAGTACATCCCCTTTGACGTCCGCCGCGAGGTAGGCGGTGCCTATCATTTGATCCACGCGGACAGCTACCGGGGCAATTACTTCTTCAGCTTCTACAACGAGGACGATGAAAAGCAGTCTGCCAAGATCTTCGAGTATGCCATCCAGGATGACCGGCTGACCCCGGTGGCAGAGTACAACATTGACGGCAGCAACGCCCTCAGCATCGACCGCAATGGCATCCTGTATGCCATGGACACTTTTGATGTCTACTGCTACGATCTGAACGGAAGCGACCCGGAGGAGCCCGGCGACGCACTGGACTACACGGGCAGCTGCTATTCCTCCAAGGACCGGGATCTGACCGTGATCTACTGGACCAACTCCGTGCCGGTGCTGGTGCAGGACGGCGAGTACACCGAGCTGATACTGGAAGGGGATAACGAGATCGGCCCCTTCTGCAGCATGTCCTCCTTGAACCTCAGCGGAGACGAGCTGCTGACGGTGGGCGAGCTGGAATCCAGCGGTGATGATTACTTTGCTGCCTTTGATCTGGACGGCAATGAGCTGGCCCGCAGCTCGCAGCCGGTGGGCAGCTTTAACGCCGTGATGATGAAGCGCCCCAACGGCTATCTGCTGGACACGGGCTATATGTGGGAGCTGTACGCGCCGGACGGCACTTTTTTGGAAAAGTCCCTTCCCGTGGGCGAGCGCGAGACCCTGTGCCAGCTGTGCGGCGACTTCTGCACCTTTGATGTTTTCCTGCCGCTGGAAGAAAACGCTTTCCTGGCAGTGGGCCACCACGGCAAAGCCACCGAGCCGGATGAGCCGGTGGTGTTCCGCATCACCACGGACTTCTGAGCCGACCGCTTCGGCGGGAAGACCAACGCAAAAACAGCGGGGCAGGGGAAAAGCCCCCGGCCCCCTTTGGAACAACAGGAGGAAACGCTATGGCAGGAATGCTGGAATACAAGTGCCCCTGCTGCGATGGTGCCATCAAATTTGACAGCGCCACCCAGAAGATGAAATGCCCCTACTGCGACACCGAGTTCGACGTGGATACCCTCAAGGGCTATGATGAGGAGCTGAAGGACGAAAAGCCCAGCGAGATGGAGTGGACCACCCCCGGCGGCAGCTGGGCAGAAGGGGAGACCGCCGGTCTGCACACTTACAGCTGCAAGAGCTGCGGCGGCGAGATCGTGGGCGACGACACCATGGCCGCGTCCGCCTGCCCCTTCTGCGGCAACCCCATCGTCCTCACCGGACAGTTTGCCGGGGCGCTGCGGCCCGACCTCATCATCCCCTTCAAGCTGGACAAAAAGGCCGCCAAGGCAAAGCTGCAGGAACATCTCAAGGGCAAGACCCTGCTGCCCCGGGTGTTCCGCAGCCAGAACCACATCGACGAGATCAAGGGCGTGTATGTGCCCTTCTGGCTCTTCGACAGCGACGCCGACGCCCAGCTGCGCTTTACCGCCACCCGGACCCGCAGCTGGTCGGACAGCAAATACGACTATACCGAGACCAACTACTACTCCGTCCGGCGGGACGGCACCCTGGGCTTTGACGCGGTGCCGGTGGACGGCTCCTCCAAGATCGAGGACGACCTGATGGAGTCCATCGAGCCCTTTGCCATGCAGGACGCCATCCCCTTCCAGACCGCCTATCTGGCTGGCTATGTGGCGGATAAATACGATGTGAGCGCCGAGGACAGCATCGAGCGGGCCAACAAGCGCATCCGCCGCTCCACTGAGGAGACATTCCAGCAGACCGTTACCGGCTACGATTCGGTCAAGGTGGATAACAGCAGCATCCAGCTGCACGGCGGCAAGGCAAAGTACGCTCTGTTCCCGGTCTGGCTGCTGAGCACCAGCTGGCGGGGCGAAAACTACCTGTTTGCCATGAACGGCCAGAGCGGCAAATTTGTGGGCGACCTGCCCGTGGACAAGGGCGCTGCCCGCAAGTGGATGCTGGGCCTTACGGCTGCCCTTTCCGCCGCGTCCTACGGCGTGATGTGGCTGCTGTGGCTGGCACGGATCCTGTAAAGGAGGGACAAACGATGAAAAAGACTTCCAAACGCCTGCGCTCCCTCTTTGCGGCGCTGGCAGCACTGGTGCTTGCGGTGATCCTGACCGTTCCGGCCTTTGCGGTGGAGGGCGGCTTTGCCGACCTGTACTACCGCATGAACGACAGCGCGGATGTCCTGACTGCAGAAGAGGACAGCGAGCTGGAGGATGCACTGGAGGAGCTGAGCCTCCGCCAAAGCTTCGATGTGACCATTGCCACCGTCGAGTCGCTGGAAAGCGTGGGGTACGACAGCATGGAGGCCTATGCCGATGACCTCTATGATTACTGCCAGTTCGGCTATGGCCCCGATATGGACGGCGTGCTGCTGCTGGTGAGCGTGGGTGACCGCAAATGGCATATCTCCACCTGCGGCTACGGCATCGCCGCCTTTACGGATGCCGGCATCCAGTACCTGGGCGAACAGATGAAGCCCTTTATGGCGGAGGGGGACTACGCCGCCGCCTTCCGCACCTTTGTCCAGTGGTCGGATACTTACATCGACGCTGCCCGGGCGGGCCGCCCCTATGACGTAAAGACCCTGCCCCGGGACCCGCTTTCCCCCATGTACCTGGTCCTTGCGGTGGGCATCGGCCTTGTGCTGGCATGGGTCGTCGTCAGCGTAATGAAAAGCCAGCTGCGCAGCGTGGCGTTCCAGGAGAATGCCGCCAGCTATGTGCGGGAGGGCAGCATGAATCTGACCAACAGCCGGGAGCTGTTCCTGTACCGTGACGTGCACCGCACCGAGCGGCCGAAGGAGTCCAGCTCCAGCGATTCCGGCGGCAGCTCCACCCACACCTCTTCCAGCGGCACCACCCACGGCGGTGGAGGCGGCTCGTTCTGAAAGGAGCATGTTTATGAACCCTTATCTCTCGGAAAAAGCCCGGGGCGAGATCCCCCGTTTCCTCAAATGGCTGCGGAACGCAGGGCTTGCCTTCTGCGTGTTCTGCTCTTTTGGCGGGTTGTATACCCTCTGCCTGGACCTGCAGGCAAAGGACACCTCCCACGTTGGGGGCTATGTATTCTGGATCGTGGTGGGCGCAGTGCCCCTTGTTCTGTTCGCACGCAACGAAAAACGCCGCTACCATGCAAGGACCATCGCCCGCAGGGTGGAGAGCTACTCCGGGCCGGAGGTGCCCCTGCGGTGGCTGTGCAACAGCGTTGGCATGGACCCCAAAGACCTTGCGTGGTACTTTGAAAACGGTTATTTTGTAAACCTCAGTCTGGATCTGAACCAGAAGATGGTCCGCAGGCGGACCGTGCCCCGCCATGACCTGAGCCGGGGCTGAACCCTTACAGCTGAAACAGAAAGGAGTATTCTCATGGGACTTTTTGATAAGATGAAACAGGCCGCTGCCACCGCCGGTGGAAACCAGACCGTCACCTTTACCTTTCAGGCTCTGCCGGAAAGCCTTGCCCAGATGCAGGAGCTGCCGGAGGCCAGCCTGGACACCCCCTTCAAGGCCGCAGCGCTCACCGTCTGCGCGCTGTGCGCCTACGGTGCCGACAAGGCCATCGGGCAGGAGATGCTCAACTGGCTGCGCGGCCCCCGCCCGCTGAACGGGCAGGACATCTCCTTTTTGAACGACCGCTTCCGGGACGGCAAGAGCTACATCCCCTTCTCCTACTTTGTGGGCGCGTCGCCGGAAAACGGCTATACCCCCCGCCAGCCCTTCACCCTTCTGGTGGGCAGCAACCACACCTCCTATGTGGAGGATGGCTATTGCAAGCTCTTCATCCCCTGCGGCGGTGCCGATGACCCCCGGCCCATCAAGCTGCGCCGCAAGGGCAACGGGCAGTGGTTTTTGTGGGAGCAGTACCTGATGACCGGTATCCGCATCCCCACGTCTGCCGACCCGTGGGCCTGAGATGAAGGGCCTGACCATGAAGCTGTTTGCCGCCCTGCTGGCGCTGACCCTGAGCCTTGCGGGCTGCGGACCGGTGGACGGCGACCCCATCCGCTCCGGCGCGTCCGCCCCGGACAGCACCCACCGGCAGGACACCGTGACCGTGGCGCAGCTGCGGCAGCAGGCAGAGCAGAACGGCAGCCTTGCCGCAGTGCTCTATCTGGGCAGCGTCCCGGAGCGCACCGCCGATGTGGACGCTGCGCTGGACAGCCTGCAGGAACAGCCGTGGCAGTTTGTTGCGGACATCCCGGCAGACCACCGGGTCACTGCGCCGGGCGGCGGGCGGGAGTTGTACTGCCTCTTCGCCGTCAGCAGCCGGGACACCCTGTTCCTCTACGAAAAGCAGGACCCCCAGTACCCGCACCAGACAGGCCGGGAGCTTTATTGCGGGCGGGATGGTCAACCTGTGCTGCTGCTGTGCAACGGCACCCCGGACACCCCCGACATCACGGCGGTGGTCTACTGCACCACCGGCCGCGCGCTGGACTGGTCGCCCCAGCTTTCCGCCTCCACCGGCAGCCCTGTGCCGGTGGAGGGCGTAGACGATTTTTCCAACCACCCAACGCCCGGCGCTGCCTCCTGAGGCGCGCCCCGGCAGGGCATGAGAAAGGAGAACCCATGAAAAACCTGAAACTTCTGGCCGCCCTGCTGGCGCTGGCCATCGGTCTGGCGGGTTGCGGCAACGGCAGCAGCACCCCCAGCTCCAAGCCCGAAAAGATGCTGGACGGAGACAACATGATCGCCTCCAACACCCAAAAGCAGGAATATGAGGAGCCGGAGGACGTGACCTACATGCGCCTTCTGGCAGGGGAGGACGAATACCGCGCCTGTGTGCTGTATCTGGGCGGCTCCTACGAGATCACCACCGATGTGCAGCAGGTGCTGGACAGCCAGCAGGGCCTGCGGGAGCTGTGGGGCTTCGTCTACGACATCCCGCAGGATCACTGGGTCGTGGCACCGGATGGCGGGTGCGACCTGTACTGCATCTTCCCGCAGAACCCGGATTCTACCCTCTTCGTCTACGAGACGAGCCTGACAGACGATGCCGAAAAACCGCTCCAGCGCGGGAAACAGCTCTATTACAGTGAGGACGGCCAGCCCATCCTGCTGCTGTGCAACATCAGCGATATCGTCCCCAACACCGAGGTGGAACTGTACCCCAGCACCGGCGAAGAGCTGGTATTCAGCCCCTTCCTTTCCGGCGAGAACGGCCATGTGGTGGAAGCCGAGGGCGTGTGCGATTTTACCATCTACCCGGAAGGGGACGACTGGATCTCCGTTGCCGACCCGTGGTCGCTGGAGGGCAACTGGCTGGAGTTCGCCCGCGACACCGACGAGGGCTATTTTGAGACCGACCCGGCGGATGCCGATGCCATGTGCTTCCTGCCCACGGATGCCGAGACCGAGGGCGACCAGCTGCCCCTGACCGCCAGCTACATCACCCCCTACCCGGAGCTGAACGTGGAGGAGGCAGAGCTGTTCTACCACGATGGCACCCCGGAGGTGCCCTTCCAGTCCAATCAGGAGTGGTACGCCACCTTTACCGGGGAGGACGGCTCCCGCTATGCCGTCACGCTGGAGGACGCGGACACCCTTGCCCTGAAGTTCTATCTGGACGGCGAGGAAAGCTACCTGAGCCTGGTCAATACCGTTTACTTTGCGCGGCAGGAGGGCATGGGCTGACCGGCGCGCACACCAACACCGGGAGGAATGCACCATGAAACACACCAAAAAGATCACCATCCTCCACTCCAATGATCTGCACGGAGATTTTCTGGCAGAGCAGGTGGACGAAAAACTGGTGGGCGGCGTTTCCATGCTGTCCGGCTACATCGAAAAGGTGCGGGCAGAGGAGCCTAATACCATCTACGCCATTGCAGGTGATATGTTCCGGGGCTCGGTCATTGATTCCGAATACAAGGGGCTTTCCACCATCGAGATCATGAACGCCCTTGCCCCGGACATCGTCACCATCGGCAACCACGAGGTGGATTACGGCATCGCCCACCTGCTGTTCATCGAAAAATGCGCCCGGTTCCCCATCATCAACGCCAACCTCTACATCAAAAACACCCCCACCCGTCTGTTTACCCCCTACAAGATCCTGCGGGTGGACGGCATGAACATCCTGTTCATCGGCATCATCACGCAGGATGTCATCAACCAGACCAAATCCGAATCGCTGGTGGGCTCCTTTGTGGACACCGCCGCCGCTGCCGCCGAGGTGGGCAAGATCTGCAACGCCCACAACAGCATCGACATTGACTTCACCGTGCTGCTGACCCACATCGGCTTTGAGGAGGACAGGCATCTGGCCCGCCAGCTGGACCCGGCCTGGGGGGTGGACCTGATCATCGGCGGGCACAGCCACACCTACCTGGAACACGAGGTGGAGGAAAACGGCGTGATCATTGCACAGGCGGGCACCGGCACCGACCAGATCGGGCGCTTTGATATCATTGTGGACACCGACAACAACTGCATCGATTCCTACACATGGCGCACCGTGCCCATCTGCGCCGAGACCTGCCCCCGCAACCCTGCCATGGAGCAGGTGCTGCAGCGCTTCACCAGCCAGGTGGACGAAAAATACAGCCACATCGTAGGGCGCTTCCGCCGGGAGCTCACCCACCCCCAGCGCACCCGGGAGACCGAGCTGGGCAACCTGTTTGCGGATATCTTCACCCGCAGCCTTGGCATTGATGTCATGCTCATCGGCTCCGGCAGCATCCGGGCCGAAAAGCTGGGGCCCATTGTCACCTACGGCGACCTCATCGAGGGCTTCCCCTACGACGACGGCGTGTTCATGTTCAAGGTGACAGGCCAGCAGCTGCGCCAGATGCTCCACTACATGCTGCGGGAGGAGGCCTACACCGGCCACACCGAGTTCTACCAGCTGCCCTCCACCCTGCGGCTGCGCTACGACCGCGCCAAGGGCGACTTTGATTACTTTACCTACTGCGGCAAGGAGGTGGGCAAGGAGATCGGCGACGATGCCCTGTTTACCGTGGGCCTGCAGAACTACCACTTCAAAAACATCGAGAGCTTTTTCAACATCTCCTACGATACCATCTGCAAGATCCAGAAGCCCCGCAGCGTGGCTACCTCCTGCCAGGATATCCTGATGGAATATTTCCGGGAGCACGAGATGCTGGACGCGGCGGTGGACGGCAGAATGACCATTCTGCCCCCTGCCGGGCAATGACCGCTTTTTGAAAAAGGGTACCCTTTTTTCGGCAGAAGCTGACGCTTCTCCCGAATGGGGCCCTGAAAAAATAAATTTTACCACAGAAAGGAGCACCCCATGAAACAACGATTCTCAAAACGAACGCGCCTGGTCAGTGCTCTGCTGACACTGGCCATGGTGTTCACCTTCCTGCCCTTCAGCGCCTTTGCGGCGAATACAGAGATCGATTTTGATTCGCCGGATTTTGTACTGAAATTCAAGGATGCGGAATTTCAGCGCTTTCTCAAAGAAAGATGTGACACAAACCACAATGGCAAGCTCGATGCGCAGGAACTCAGCATCACAGAGATGACGATCCCTGACGATTACAAGATCAAAAATCTTGAGGGAATCCGTTTCTTTGAAGATCTCGAAACGCTGGATTGCCACGGTATCGGCTTGACAACACTTAATGTTGGCAAAAATTTCAAACTGAGGGAGCTGGATTGTTCCTATAATCAACTGAAAGAGTATTATCCTATTCTTTCAAGCGGACTGAAAATATTGAATTGCTCCCATAATAACCTGACCTACATGGATCTGGGCATTCTCCATGGGCTGAAACTTGAGGAGGTAGATTGCTCCTATAACAAAATATGGCGAATCGTAATGCGGAGCGAAGAGGAACTGGTCAAATTTGATTGTTCCAACAACGAACTGATGGCGCTGGATGTTAGCCGTTGCTACCAGCTAAAACAGTTGAATTGCTCTGTAAATCAACTGGTAGAGCTGGATGTCAAAAACCAGACTAACCTGACACTGCTGGATTGTCACCATAATGAATTGACAGAACTGGACGTAAGCCGGAATCAGAATCTGGCATCGCTGACGTGTGATGGAAATCAGCTGACAACGCTGGACTTGAGCAAGAATAACAGCTTGAGCCATCTGAGCTGTGCGGAAAACCGGCTGGCTTGTGTGGACTTTTCCCATATGGTCGGAAACACTATAAATGCTGATGGAAACAGGCACCCTATCGCAGTCCTTACAGACGGAACGTTTGACCTGAAAACTCTGCCCGGCTTTGACGTGGGAAAGGCAACCAACTGGTACGGCGGCACTGTTTCTGGCACGATTCTGACAGTGGAAGATGGCAAGAATGAGGTGAGCTACCAATACGATTGCGGCAAGGGAGTAAAACCTACATTCATCTTTGAAACCAGTCTGCCCATCAATGAGAAAAATTTCCCTGACCCTAACTTTAGAAAGTACATCAAAAACTACAAAGCAAGTGGCAGAGATGTCCTCACGGTGGAAGAACAAAGAAAAGTCGAAAGTATCGAAGTCAAAGGATGGAACATCAGCAACTTAAAAGGCATTGAGGCGTTCCCCAACCTGAAAGAGTTGAATTGCGAAAACAATTCTATCCAGAAATTAGACCTGAGACAGAATCCAAAGTTGGAAAAATTGATATGCAATAAGAATCAACTGACCCAGCTAGACCTGAGCATGAATCCCAAAATTTACCATCTGAGGTGTTCCGAGAACCAGTTGGAACAGCTGGATGTATCGCATCTGAAAGATTTGGTGACGCTCGATTGCTCGCACAACAATCTGGAGCAACTGGATGTCAAAAATAGTATATCTCTGGTAACACTCAACTGTTCTGCAAATCGGTTGACAGAGCTGGACGCAGATGTGAAACATAAGACCCATTTGGTAAGTGTGGAATGCCAAAACAACCAGCTGACATCGCTGATTCTGGGCCAGAATAAACTGCTGAAGAAACTGAATTGTGCCCATAACCAGTTGACCCAGCTGAATTTGGACAATATGAGTGCCTTGGAGGAGCTGAGGTGCCAAAACAACCAGCTGACCGCGTTGGACGTCAGCAGCAGTCCAGACTTGACTATATTGGTGCTTAAGAATAACTATCTCACCAGCCTGAATCTGGATAACAATCCGAACCTCAATTTCACTTATACGGATTTTTACAATTCCGATTTTAATAATGTTTACACCGTTACCCTGAACCCTGACCGTACGTTTGACCTGAGCACTCTGCCCGGGAACTTTGAGATAAGCCGGGTTACAGAATGGATCAATGGCAAAGCCAACGGGTACACTCTGACAGTCGATGAAGGCACAAACGTAGTGTACTACGGTTATCGGTGCATAACTGGTATGCAGGACGTAGGCTTCACACTGGATGTGACTGGTAAGGGCGGCTCCACGGGCGGCGGTTCCACTGGTGGCGGTTCCACTGGTGGTGGCTCTACTGGCGGCACCACGATTCCCCCGGAGGCGGGCAAGTACCAGCTGACAGTGACCGACGGCTTTGCCACGGTGAACGGCATCACCTCTGATGTGCTGAACGTGAAGCCCGGCGATACGGTGACCCTGACGGCAGACACCACCAAGTTCCCGGAGAACGAGGAATTTGGCTGGTGGGAGATCACCCCCTATGGGTCTGTTTCCAACACCCTGACGGGCCAGTACCAGCGGACCGCAACCTTTACGATGCCCAATGAAAATGTCTCTGCCCGCGCCATGTCCAAGAGCGCCGGTGTCTCCACCGGTGGCGACGACGGCGGTGGCGGCGGCGCGGCCATCCTGCTGGTGGGCGGCGCAGCCGTGGCCGGTCTGGTGGGTTACGGCGTGTACAGCTATGTTTCCGAGCAGCAGCTGAAAGCCCTGCTGCCGGAGGGCGTGGCCATGCCGGAGAACCGTGCCCAGACTGCCCTGCTGCTGTGGAACACCGCAGGCCGTCCTGAGCCTGCCGAAGCCCCGGCCTTCAAGGACGTTGCAGACCCGGACACCGCCAAGGCGGCGCAGTGGTGCGTGGAGCACGGCCTGATGGACCAGAAGCTGGGCGGCCGCTTTGCACCCGACAACTCCGACCCGGCCTACAAGACCCTGAATGCCTATCAGCAGCTGGTGGGGTAACAAAACAAACCCTCTCAGTCATTGCTTCGCAATGCCAGCTCCCCCGAAGGGGGAGCTCATAGCGGCCTTTTGATCAGGTTTTGCGAAAACCAAAACCTAGGCGCAGTGTGACCTCTCCCTTTGGGAGAGGGGGCGCGGCCTAAAAAATAAGCATCCGCAGCGCACTGCGCCTGAGCTGAAACAGCCCGGCCATGCGCTGCGGATGCTTTTGTTGTGCGGCGGGCACGCCGCCTAAAACAAAAGACCCGAACCCTTCTCTTTCGAGAAACGGTTCGGATCTTTCTTGCTTGGTGCGAGTAGTGATACAGAACTTTTCAAAAACCATCGTAGTACAATTCGTTTTTAAGGTCATCGGATAGCAACTTGCTTGTATTGCACCCCGATGGGCAGCCGTGTTTGAAATATAGTTGCCTTTTATATACCACACAACCTAAAAATTATCAAGTACGCGCAGCGTTCA
>ERZ809407.2575-NODE-2575-length-11808-cov-5.177231_pt1 | contig 11808 bp, 15 predicted proteins | sample MGYA00520792_ERZ809407 | MGnify/ENA primary metagenome ERZ809407 (study PRJEB31576, sample SAMEA3212665) | Homo sapiens | biome: human-gut; feature: human gut; material: fecal | place: Sweden | collected 2012 ...
TAGTCACCCGCCTGCGTCGCCGCGTTCACGGCGAACGAGCTCGGCCGCCCGCCGCTCGCGGCGCTTGCTTTCGCCAATGCGTCCGCCGTTGCCCGCTCGCCCTCGCGCAGATACGTCTTTTTGTAGCTGCTGTACTGCGGATCCGTCTCCTTGCTCCACGAGAACGGATCGCGATCAAGCGCCGCGTCCAAAAGCTCCTGCTGCTTCTGCTGGAAGCGGTTTTCGTAGCTCGGCGCGCTGCCGTATGTAAACGGCTTGAACGAGCCGATCTTGTCGAGCGTCTCGTCGATCTTCGGCGCGTACTTGCCGTCGCTCACGTACTGGCTGCCATCCGCGCCGGCAGTGTAATTGCCGTAGCTGCTGCGCAGCTGGTTCGCCTTGGCGTTGATGAGCGCGCGCTGCTCCGCCGTCGTCGCGCCCGCGTACTGCTTCTTGAGGTCGAGCACGCTCATGCCGAACTCAGGGTACTTTTTCGCAAGGTCGAGATCGTACTGTGAAAAATTCACATTGCTGCCGCTCGCCGCCTTTTGAAAGTCATCGTATGTATACGCCATTTTCTTCTCCTCTCTGCTTGAATTTTACTGTGGTCCGCGCGTGCTCTTGAGCTCGCTGCCCGCGTAGTATTCGCGGACCATCGAATAGACGCGGCACTCGCCCTTGCCCTCGATGCGGATGCGGTAATGGTCCGCGCGCCGCGGCACGATGGGCAGGTAATAGCTGCGCTTTCGTTCCGGTTTCAGCGTTTGCCCGGCCTGCACCCACTTTCCGTCGGAATCAAACTGCATCAGCACCTTTGCTTCGGCCCCCGCCGCGACCTCGATGCGCACCCACAGCTTGGCGATGCTCTTCTTCACGCCGTCGTAGCTCGTACTTTGGCTCGAGCCCTTTTCCGTGAAGTCGCCCGTCTCGGCAAACCACGTGAAGTCTTTCTCGTCCGTGCAGCCCTCCGGCGCGTCGAGGATGTTGCCCGTCAGCGCGATCTCGCCCTCCGCCGTCAGGAAATAGGTATTCCCCTGATAGCGACAGAAGTGCGTCGCGTGCGTCTTGTCCTCGATGTGCCACATGCCCTTGCGCGTGTCGTAGACGCAGAGCTTCCACTCCCCGCTCTCGTCCTGCGCGCTCAGATAATACTTGAGGCCGTCGCTCCCCGCGCGTCCGTTCCGCAGCCTCGTCATGCCGAAGGCATCGTGCAGGCTTTGCGGGATGCCGCCCGAGTAGATCATCACGCCCGAGGACGAGAGGTACAGCAGCCGCTCGCCCGCAATGGCAAGGCTTCCGCCGCAGCCCTTGGCGACGCCCAGCGTGGCCGAGCCCATCACCTCAAAGTTGGACGGGATGCTGCCGTACACCTTGTAGATGTGGTCCTCCTTAAAGAACACCGGATAGCCGAGAAAACTCACGCACCCCGTGAAGTCGCCCGCGCTGCCCGTGTCCACGGCGTAGCTGTCGGTCTCAAGGCCCTCGAACACGTTCCAGTTGAAGGGATCGCCGAGCTTGCTTGCGTAGATCGTCCGGCCGTCGCAGCCCCACAGCCGGTTTTCGTTCTCACACAGGTATTCTAAGTCCGGCACCGTGCGCCGAACCGTCAAGTTTCCCGTCTCCGTGTACTCTGTCGTGCCGTTGTCACCGTCCAGCTTGAAGACGTTTTCATAGAAATACATCTTGTCGCCGTCGATCTCGCGGATCACCGGCGTTTTGTTGTTCTCCGTGTGCTTCGTGCAGCCGGAGATCGTCACCGCGTCGCCGGGCTTAAAGTAGTTCGCCCACCTGACATTCGCGCAGCGGATCGTGTTTGCCTCCGCCGCCTCTTCATAGAGCTTGCCGTTCGTGAACGTCAGGCTATTGCCGCTCCACGTGCTCTCAAGGCTGCCGAACTCGCCCGATACCGTGTTGTAATACACCTTGTCCGGTAGGATGATGATATAGGCCCCGATGGCGGCGAAGTGCTTCTCGCCCGCCGTCACGTTGCCTTTTTTCACGCCGCCGTAGTAGAAGGCCGTGCCCTCCACCCACGCCAGCGCATCCCACGCGAAAAGCCCGCCCGGATTGACAAGATTCTTGTAAATTTTGCGCTTTGCGCGCGTCGAAAGCACAGGATAATAGTCGCTCGTCAGGTTTTGCATGTCCCACAGCCCGCCGTCCCCTGCACCCAGGTTGTGGTCAAGGCCGTAGAATTGCAGCTGCCCGCGCTTGCCGATTCCGTCGGCATACGGGACCTCCGGCAGCTTCATTTGGCCTCACCGGCCTTTTTCGGCTCTGCCGCCTGCTTGTCCTGCGCGTTGCCCTGCGTCTGCTCTTCTGCCGCATCGCAGATCGTCACGATATTGCGAAGAGACTGTCGCACCGCTGCCACCACATCGACGGCATCACCGTTGACGTTCAAAATGCCGATCAGGCGCATCGCGTGCGCCGCTTCCTGCTTGATCTTTTCATTCATGCTGATTCCTCCAATCGTTTCAACCGTTCTTCCTGCTCGCGTACCTTCGCCCACAGGATCGGAATGAATTCGCTGTACCGCAGGAAATACGTTTCGCTGCCGTCCTCGCGTTTGGCAGCGGCCCAGCCCGCGAACTCCTGCGAGTCAATGCCGCATTCCCGCATCGCCGCCTCTACCTCCTGCGCGATGAAGCCTGTGTGGAAGCGCCCGCTCGTGCCGCTGTTCAGCTTGTAGCGTTTCGGCTCGACGAGCTCAAACATGCGCACGTACTTCTCCGGCAGCGCCTCAATGCTGTTCTTGATGTTTCGGTCGGACCCGTTCAGCTCGTTCGTGCTGCAATAGATCGCGCTCCAAACAAAATTTGGTGCGCCAAGATTGTACCGGTTATCTGCATTCGGGGCGAAATCGCCGCGGCAATCAATGAAGTCGTAGTCGAAATTGAGCGCTGATCTTCCGTTATTCCCTGACAGATACAGGTTTCCGCTCGTCGCGTTCAACTCCATAGCCTTGCTCTCGAGCGTCATTTTGTAGTCCGCCGTGCTGGCGTACTCCGTGTAGATGTCCCCACAGCGTCGTCCCGCATCATTGCGCACGGTGATCCTATCCCCTTCAATCTCCGTCGCCGTCAGCGTGCCATAGATGTTCACCGCGTCCACGCACAGATCAATGCTGCCCGTGCTCGCCACCTGCACGCCGTTGTAGTTGAGCTTGAAGATCGTCCCGTTCTCGCCGCTCGTCGCGCCCAGTGTGAAGCCGGTCGCGCTCTGGTCGAAGATGCTCTGCGCCTGCGTCGCGTCGATCTTGGTTCTCACCGTCGCGCGGATGCCGTTCACGTCCGCCGTCAGGTTCGTCACGCTGCCGTTCAGGTTTGAAATGCTCGCCGAAAGGCCCTGCGCTGTCGCTTGCAGCTGCGTGATGTTCCCCTCGGCGTCGCCGATGCGCGCCGCCAGCCCCTCGGCCACAAGCGCGACTTGCGTGATGTTCCCCTCTGCGTCCTTGATCTCGCCGTAGATGGGATCGGTGATCTGCTTGACGAACTCGTCCGCCGCTGTCTTGTTCATGTTGGAAAGGTCTAAGTTGTGCAGCGTGTAGCGCAGCTGCTCGACGAGCATGAAGAGGTAGTCCTGCATCGTCTCGATCTTGTCGCTCGCGCTCTCCTTCTGCGTGAACGACGGAAAATTCGTGTCGATGTATAGCCAGTTGGAAGGCATACTTCCTCCCCTCCTTTCTCCTCGGGCGGGAGAGCTGCACGCCCTCCCGCCTCGTGCTTCACTTCATCGTCGCGAGCTTCCGGACGAGGTCGTCGCCGTACTGATACGCCGAGAGGTAATCCATCGTGCCGTCCGTCAGCCCCGCGCGCTTTTGCAGCTGCGCACGGTAGTCCGGGCCCGTCAGCTTGCCGTGGAATTCCTTTTCCCACTTGCCCGCGTTCTCCTTGCCGGACCAGTACGCGGGACAGAGCTTGCCCGTCACATCGAAATGGCGGATGACGTTGCTCGCGGGAATGCTGTACTTCTTCATCAGAGCTTTCGTCAGCTCAAGTGCCTGCGCGACGGTCTTCGCGCCCGGCGCGTATACGCCGTTCTTGACCGCGTCACACAGCTCAATGCTGATGCTGTTGGCGTTCTTGCACTTGCCGTACATCGTCCCGCCGCCGGTCTGCGCGCAGCTCGGATACTTGTTGCCGCCGACCGCCCACGCGATGCGCAGGTCGTCCACGCTCTGTACGATCTCCTTCTCGTCGACGAAGTAGTGCGCGCTGGTCTTCACGACGTTGCCCGCGTAATACTTGGCGTTGTTCATCGCCGTGTCGCCGTCGTTGCCGGTGTAGTGGATCACGATGTAGTGGATGCCGCTCGCCGCGCGCGTGCCGCCAACGTTCCCCGCGTTCGCCGGGTATTTGCGGATATTCACACCGCTCACTCTCCCTTCGCGCTGCCCGCCGCGTTCTGCGTGCCGAAGTAGAACGCGATCACCATGAGGTACACGGTGTTGAATTCCTGCGTGACCGCGCCGCGCACCGTCAGGATGCAGAAGGTCGCCGTCAGCGCGATCGTCACAAGGCTCTTCACGCTGAGAAGGTTCGCAATTCTTTTGTTCAGTAATTCATTCATAAAACCGTATCGTCCTTTCTGAAAATCTTGATGCCCGCCACCACGACGAGCTCCGTCGTCCATGCCTTGAACCAGCGTTCCGTCAGCACATCCGGCGGCGGCACGCCGAGCGCCGTCATGGTGAGCGACGCCACGGTGTACCACGTCAGGCTGAAAATGGCGATGGATATGTACTTGTCCCGCTTTTTCATCTTGTCCCAGCGGGCTTTCAGCGCTTTCATGCTGCCACCCCGTTATCGAGGATGGAGTGAATTCCCCGCTCGGCCAAAAATTCTTTTTGCTTGTGCTTCACTTCGGCGGCGTAGTCCAGTGCGGCGTGCATGTCCCCGTTGCAGTGCGCGTCGGGAATGCGCTGCATCGCCTTCGCTGTCGCCTCACCCAGTGCGATAGCCGCCCAGCTGCCCTCGATGAGCTTGAGCATCAGCTGCTCCTGCATCTTCTGCTGCTCGGCGGCTTTCTCGCGCTCCTTCTTGTCGCGCCGACGGTCGCGGGCGGCGATGGCCTCGATGAGCGCCACCACCACCGCCGCTGCGGCGGAGATCAACGCCGCCGTCATGCGCTCACCGCCTTAAAATACTGCCCCGCCAGCTCGTGCGGCAAATACTGAAGAGTGATTTTGTTGCCGGACTGCTCACCTGTACGCTCGCAGAGGTACAGCTTAGTGTCCTCGGGGTCTTTGTAATAAAGACCATAGGTGTACTCCATACCACGAGCGGCCGGAATCGGGTCATCTTGCGTGCCCGCGTGGTCGACGTTGATGATCGTCCACACAGCAGGGGTGGAGTGCGGCGGCCAGTTCTCTTGCGTGGTGTGGCCCTGACCTTTGTTGACGCGGTAGACGTGCAGCACGCCGCTTTCGTCCGTATCGCTGCGGCGGTCGCCGGGCTTGACGGTCTCGCCGATGTGATCCGCCCAGCGCGGGAACAGCTCGGGCGACTTCGCCGCCTCGCCGTCAGAGAGCGACGCGCTGGCCTGCTCGATGACCGGGCGCAGTTCTACAGCGCGCGCCATGGTCACGACATCACCTGTGAGGGCGACCACCGCGCCGACGGCGTTCTCTGTCTCCGTAGGCTTGCCCATCTTGATGCTCACCGTGCCGTCGCGATGGTCCACGATCTCGCCCGCGAGACTGTACGCGCTCATGTCCTCCTCGGTCACGACCTCCTCGGTCTGGCCCGTGGGATTGCCATCATTGTCGAGCTTGTCCACCGTCTCGCGGAATACGTTGAACCACGGCGTACCGGTCGTCAGCAGCGACGCCGCCTGCGCGTAGGGCATGGTGAGCTGCACCGTCTGCGTCTCGCGCATGTCCCAGTTTCGGTCTTTGTAGTTGTAGATCAGCGTCGCAGGATACTCCTGCCCGCCAACTTTGATAAATTCTGCCATGTTGGCCTCCTTTGTGATAAAATCAATATGTAGTAATATCGATGTAGATATTCCCAAAACCGCTCGGTTCCTCTATGTCAATTTTGCAATCCCGAAATACAGGGAATTTGTAATCTAATGCATAACTGTTTGCGGACGATGGAGGTACAGTCCACTGAATTTCCCCATTAAATGAAACCTTTGCATTCACGTTATTGGCTTTCAAATAATGTGCGACACACCACGTTCCTGCGGGGACTGTAATCGTTTGTGCCCTGGTATACGTTGTCCCGTTAATCTTTACGTTGATCTTGCTCCCGCTCAGCTCTACTTGGTATTCATCCTTTTCTCCGCCGCTTTTAAGGATGGTCGGATTGAAGATCATGCCGCCACCTCCTTAGAGGTCAGGCGTCGTTCACCTGCGCGAAAATGATAGGATAACCTTTGATATCGGTTCTCATTTTCTCGGTTGCTCCCGTTAAGGCAAGCCCTATTATAGCTCCCGATATCGAAATCAGTGTCAGCATGCTCCCTGCGTCGGCTTTGAAGTTCGCTTTTCGAACGCTCTTCAACGTTCCGTTTTCCATATAGTAAGCTGTAAGTCCGCCGACAGTGGTAGTGACATTTACGTCCACCTGCTTTACTGCGTTTCCTCCGCTTCCATACCTCACGGGATTGACGATCATACGCCCGCCCCGCATTCGCATGGGTCAGAATATATATATATATATATATCTGATGACTTTTCGGATAAGGTTCATGTGTTGCTCCTTTCAGCCCGTGTAGGGCATAGTGATTGCGATGGTGTAGGTTTTCTTTTTGGTGTTTTGTGTGTATTCCAGATGGCAGTCTGCTGTAAGTTTGAAGCTATATCGCACGGGTGGTGTCCCTCCGTCTATGCCCTTTCCGTTTAAGATAATGGTATATCTATACGAGCTGCCGAGATCGGTGCCCACCGTAACAACGTCCCCGACAAGTGCCTCGACGGTTCCACTCCATTCTCCGTCATACCTTGTCCCAGCAATATCTAACTTTGCCGCCGTGTTTGCCGTCCACGTAACGGTTACAGATTTCTCCCGCCGTCTCGGCCTGTTAAAAATCATCCCGCGCACCTCACGACTGGTAGTTTACGGCGCGGATGACGACGAAAATCTCGACCGCCGTAGTCGGGATGTCGCTGCACTGGAAGGTCACGCTGTCCGTGCCCTGCGCGACGGCCTGAATGCCGCAGGTGTTCCACGCGGATTCATAGCTCGTGTCAACGGGGTTCGGGCGGAGTTCCTGCTTCGTGATGTCGGCCAGAACGCCCGCGCAGGCGACCGTCTGCTGCTTGGTCGAGCTGTTCCAGCCCGCGACCGTCAGCGTCACCTTGCGCGCAATGGCGGGGGACGCATAGTCAGATTCAGCCACCGCCGCAACAAGCCCGCCCGAGCCGTCGCCCTTGATCGGCTTGGTGGTGGAGGGGATATTGACGGGGCCTGCGGGGCCCTGCGGTCCGGTCGCGCCCGTGTCACCCTTTTCGCCCTGCGGGCCTTTCTCACCCTGCGGGCCTTGCGGGCCCATGAGGTTGACGGTCGCGGGATTCGCAAGCCCGCCGTCGTTCGTCCAGCTCAGGTCTCCCGCCGCGGACACAGCGGGCGTAAAGGTCGCGCCTTTTGCGCCGTCCGCGCCCTTGGCGCCATCCGCCCCGGCAGGGCCTCGCGGGCCCGTCAGGCCTTGCGGGCCGGTTTCACCTTGCGGACCAGTCTTGCCCTGCGGGCCCTGTTCACCCTGCGGCCCTCTTGGCCCCTCTGGTCCGGTATCTCCCTTCGCGCCGTCAGTGCCGGCAGGCCCCCGTGCGCCCGTGTCGCCCTTCGGGCCCTTGAGGTTCACGGTCTGCGGATTCGCCTTGCCGCCGTCGTTCGTCCACGAGAGATCGCCCGCCGCGCTCATCGCAGGCGTAAACGTCACGCCGTCGCGTCCGTTTGTCCCGTCCTTACCGGCGGCACCGTCTGCGCCCGGGGCTCCATCCGCACCGGCAGGGCCCTGCGGGCCAGTCTCGCCGGGATCGCCCTTCGGACCCTGCGGTCCCTCTGGCCCTGTGTCGCCTTTCGCGCCCTGCAAGGGGCCGTTGTTGACGAACTCTCCGGTAATACCGTCGAAAATATAGATGTCGTAGGGCTCCGCCGCGCCCACGCCGTAAGCATCGCCCGCCGCTGCGGTCGCTTTCTGCGCGGCGTCCAGCGCGACCTTGCTCGCGTAGTAGCTCAGCACCGTGAGACCCTTGCCGGTCTCCCCCTTGGGGCCTGCGGGGCCCTGCTCGCCTTGCGGGCCGGTCTGTCCCCGCGGGCCCTGTTCTCCCTGCGGGCCGCGCGGGCCTTCGGGGCCGGTCGGGCCGGTCGCGCCGGTGTCACCTTTCTCTCCTTGGGGACCGGTATCGCCCTTGTCGCCTTTCAGCGCGGCAAGCTGCGCCGCCGTGAAGTCGTCATAGGTAAAGGCATCGCCCTTGTCTCCCTTTGCACCCTGCGGGCCAGCGGGGCCGGTATCGCCTTGAATGCCCTGCTCTCCCTGCGGGCCGCGCGAGCCGGTTTCACCTTTGGGGCCTTGGGGACCCGTCGCGCCGGTCGCGCCGGTCTCGCCTTTGGGACCCTGTGCGCCGGTTGCGCCGGTGTCTCCTTTGGGGCCGGTTGCACCGGTCTCGCCCTTGGGCCCCTGCGCACCGGTATCCCCCTTGGGGCCGACTTCACCCTGTGGTCCGGTCGCGGCAACGCCCGTGTCGGCAAAAGCGCCCGCCGTGGCGTCCCACTTGAACCAGTTGCCCGTGGTCTCGTCGACGTAGGGCATCTTGGAAACCGCCGTCTCCGCATCCGCCGCCGCCTGCAAGACCTCGTCGACCCAGCTTTGATAAGCTGCCGGCGGCTTGGTCGTGCCGTTTGCGCTCAGCGACGGCTCAACCACCGTGCGCCACGTCCGGCTCTTGGCGATCGTGCCGCCCACGGTGTAGGTGAGCTCGGCCATGCCCTCGCCCGCCTTTGCAGTGTCGGCGTTGCTCAGCGTCCAGATCACGTCACCGTTCTCGCTCTTAAGGCTCGCTGGATACGGCGCGCCGTCGCCCTCACGCAGCACCGTCAGCGCGAAGACGCCCTCGCCGTACAGCCGCGCCCAACTGTCCGCAAGGCCGCGCCAGACGATCCTCTGCGCCTTGTTCTCGCCCTGATGGCCCAGCGGCAGATACGGCAGCTCGCGCACTTCGATCTCTCTCATACGATCTCGTACCCCCTCTCGTAGCCCTGCGCCGGTTCATGCGTCCTGCCCCAGTAGCGGACAAAGTTGCCGTAGGCCTCGTTATAGAGCTGGCTCGAATCGGCATAGCGGCTGTACTCGCCGTTCTCCGCATCGATCTTCGCCTTGAGGTACAGCACGTACAGCTCATCGTGCGGGGCCTTCACCAGCAGCTCTTCGTCCATGCCGTCCGGATAGCCGGTCGCCATGATCTGCTCGAGCTCTTCCGGCGTCGCCAGCAGCACGTCCGCCGCGATCCTGCCTTCAAGCGCCTTGAGCCATTCGAATTTTTCCTCTTCGGGAAAGGCGTTCGGCTTCGCCGTGTCGGCGTGCTGCATCGCTTTTCTCGGCGTCATGTTCTTCTCTCCTCTCTCAATGATGGATAAAGGCGGGCGCGGGTCTTGTCCCACGCCCGCCTTGGGGGTATTGCCTTAGAGCGAGTTGCCCGCCGCGATACCGCCGATGGCGGCAAAGCGCCAGTCGTTGAAGCACGCATTGAAGCGGCTGCGGCCGCGCCAGACGTTCGCGTCGGTGTTCTCGTCGATGGTCGAGCGCGCCTCAAGCTGGATGCGGTCATTCCACACCGCGCCGCCGTAGGTCTCGTTGTACTTGCTGTCCAACAGCACCCACGGGGAAACGCCGTTTGTGATGTAGTGGTTCAGGTACGGCCACACGATGACGTTCCATCGGCCGTACTGATAGTTAAAGGCGTTGTTCGCGCTCACGGGGTCCTTGTCCGCGCCGATGGCCGCGAATACCGCCTTTTTGAGGTCGGCGTTCTCGGGGATGAGGATCGTGTCGGGGGCCACGTCAAGGATCTCGTCGTTGTCGCCGCGGAACAGGTGCATCTTGGTCTCGAGCTTGCTCAGCGTGTCCACGCTGAACGCATCCTTGAAGCAGTTGCACTGCTTGTCGCCGCTCACCTTGGGCACGTGCTCCTTGGCGAACAGGTTGCTGCCGTCCGCGCCCGTCAGGTCGAACTTGACGCCCTTAAAGGTCACGCTGCCGTTGCCCATCATGGCCGCGCCGTACAGCGCCGCGCCGAAGAGCTCGCGCGTGCGCTTGTAAGAGGTCATAAAGGCCGCAGGCTGCTTGCGCATGTCGAGCAGCTTGCCGTCCTCGATCATCTCCTTGGACACGCTGAAAGAATCCTTCCACGTCTGGTACTTGAGGAATTTCTGGTAGCCCTCCTGCATGCCGTCCAGCGGATAAGCGCCGTTCTCGCCCACGGGCTCAAAGCCGCTCATGGCCGTCAGCGTGGTCATCACGTCGCCGTAGTTCTTGGAAGAACCCATCAGGAACAGGTTCTTGAGCACGCTGTTCTGCTCAAATTCCTCGCCGCGCTTTTCGAGGAACATCTTGATCGGCGCCTGGCAGTTGCCGTAAACGCTGTTGTTCAGGTTGCTCGATTCCGAAAAAATGATTTTCATTGCTTACTTTCTCTCCTCTCTTCCGTTTTCCTTAGACAAAGCGGCCGCGGATCATGCTGCCCGCTGCCGTGCCCTCAAGGCTCACGACCTCGAACGTGCCGGGCGCCGCCGCGTCCGATGCGCCCGTGACGTACTTTGCCTTGAGACCGCCGCTCGCCACCTGGATCTTGGTGCCGACCTTCACGGCCGCTGCGGCCGCCGCGAGCTCGGTCTCAAAGGTGTACTTGCCCTGCACGCGCGTCACCGCCAGCAGCTCGCCCGCGGCCACCGTGCCGCTCTGCATGCACACATAGGGCGGCGTGGTCGCCTGATCGGCAGCGATCGCCGCCAGCTTGCCGTCCGTCACGTTGAGCAGCTGGCCGACCTGATACGTGCCCGCCGCCGCTTCGATGTACTCAAACGGGGTCATTGCCCCGTCCGTCGATTTGATGGGAATAAACATTGCGTTCCTCCTTGTCTTGTTAATTTCTGTTCTTCTCGATCCACGTGCGGATCTCCTCGTCCGTTGCCGTGGGATTGAAGATGCGGAAGCTCGCCAGCTCCTCGCTCGTCACGACCTTGCCGCCCGCGCCGCGGGATGCCGCCGCGCCGGTCAGGTGGTCCTTGCCCCTCTGACCCGTCAAGGCCTGCGCTCTCGCCGCCTTGGCCAGCGCCTTCTCGCGCCGCTCGTGCGTCGAGATGAGGTAGGCATCGTAAAACGACATGCCGCTCTTCACGCGCGCGTAGAATTCCTCGCTCTCGGGGAGCTTCAAAAGATCCTCCACGCCGTTCACCTCGGGCTCGAGCGCGTGGATCTTCTTGATCTGCTCGTCGATGGCGCGCTGCATTTTCTCCTGCTCCGCCGCGGCCTGCTCGCGCTCATGCGCCGCCACGATCTCGGCTGCCCGCTTGACGACAGGATTCTCGCTGATCGCCTCATTGAGAGATTCCTGCGTCAGCTTCCCGGCCTTGAGGTCGCTTTCGAGCTTCTGCTGCTTGAAAGACTTCGACCATTCGTCAAACTGCTCCTTCGTCGCGATGGGCTCGCCCGTGATCGTGTTCTTGAGCCCCGCACTTTCGAAAAAAGCCTTCCACTCCGCGGCCATCTTCTCGCTCTGCGCCTTGAGCGCCGCGTCCACCGCGGCCTGCTGCTCGGCTCTGCGCCGCGCCGCCGCATGAGCTCTGCGCTCGTCGGGGGTCTGCTCCTTCTTCGCGCCCTCCG
>ERZ809407.2590-NODE-2590-length-11737-cov-6.016008_pt1 | contig 11737 bp, 8 predicted proteins | sample MGYA00520792_ERZ809407 | MGnify/ENA primary metagenome ERZ809407 (study PRJEB31576, sample SAMEA3212665) | Homo sapiens | biome: human-gut; feature: human gut; material: fecal | place: Sweden | collected 2012 ...
AGCCGCACCGGAAATCGGCGCGTATCGTCGGTGATACGATGGGTAAATACCATCCGCACGGCGACAGTTCGATCTATGAGACGCTGGTCGTGCTTTCCCAGAATTTTAAGAAAGGAATGCCGCTGGTAGACGGACATGGAAACTTTGGTTCCATCGAGGGCGACGGGGCGGCGGCGATGCGTTACACGGAGGCGCGTCTCCAGAAGTTTGCGGAGGAAGTATATTTAAAGGATTTGGATAAGACCGTCCGCTTTGTGCCGAACTACGATGAGACGGAGAAAGAGCCGGAGGTTCTGCCGGTCCGTGTGCCGAATCTTCTGATTAACGGTGCCGAGGGAATTGCGGTCGGCATGAGCACCAGCATTCCGCCGCACAATCTGGGCGAGGTCATCGATACGGTGATGGCGTATATCGATCAGCCGGAGATGGAGACGGAAGCGCTTCTGAGCGTCTTAAAGGGACCGGATTTCCCGACAGGCGGCATCATTGCGAATAAGAGTGAGCTTCCGGCGATCTATGAGACGGGAATGGGGCGCATCAAGCTGCGTGCCCGGATGGAGGTGGAGCTTGGAAAACGCCGTTCTGACCGGGACAAGCTGGTGATCACGGAGATTCCGTACACGATGATCGGCGCGGGCATCAATAAATGTCTGTCGGATATCGCAGATCTGGTTGAGTCCAAGAAACTTGCCGATGTGGTGGATATTTCCAACCAATCGAATAAAGAAGGAATCCGGATTGTTCTGGAACTCAAGAAAGATGCGGATATTGAGAAAATCCAGAATATTTTGTATAAAAAGACAAAACTGGAGGATACATTCGGCGTCAATATGCTGGCGATCGCGAATGGACGCCCGGAGACGCTGAATTTAAAGGGAATCTTAAAGAATTACCTGGATTTCCAGTATGAAAATAATACCCGCAAGTATCAGGTGCTTCTGGAAAAGGAGCAGGAGAAGAAGGAGATCAAGGAAGGTCTGATCACAGCCTGCGACTGCATCGATCTGATTATCGCGATCCTGCGCGGTTCGAAGAATCTGAAAGATGCGAAAGCCTGCCTGATGGAGGGCGATATTTCCAAAATCCAGTTCCGCACACCGGGATTTGAGGAAGACGCCAAGAAGCTTCATTTTACGGAGAAACAGGCATCTGCGATTCTGGAAATGCGTCTCTATAAACTGATTGGCCTGGAGATTTTGGCATTGCAGAAGGAGTACAAAGAGACACTTCGCAAGATCAAAGAATACCAGAAGATTCTCGGCAGCCGTGAGGCGATGGATGAGGTGATTAAAGAAGATCTGCAGTCAATCAAGGAAGAGTTTGCAGTGGAACGCCGGACGAAGATCGAGGATGGACGCGAGGCGGTGTATGACGAGGCGGCGGAGAGCGCCAGACCGGGCGTGTTCGTGCTGGACAAGTTTGGTTACTGCAAGATTCTGGAACCGTCGATCTACGAGCGGAACCGGGAGACAGTGGACACGGAGAATGTGTATGTACTGCCGTGCCATACGACGGATAAGATCGGATTGTTTACGGATCTGGGTGCATTCCATCAGGTGAAGGTGACGGAGATTCCGTTTGGAAAGCTGCGCGATAAGGGTGTGCCGATTGATAACCTGAGTAAATTTGATGGCACCAAAGAACGTCCGGTCTGTGTGGTGAATGCGGCGCAGTTAAAGGGACAGAAGCTATTATTTGCAACGAAGGATGCGATGATCAAGATCGTGCCGGGCGGGGAATTTGAGACAAATAACCGGACAGTGGCGGCAACCAAGCTTCAGGAGAATGATATGCTTCTCTCGGTACAGCCGGCGGACGGCATGAGAGAGGCGGTCATCCAGACAACCAGCGGTATCTTCCTGCGATTCCCGATTGAGGAGATATCGGAGATGAAGAAGAATGCGAAAGGTGTGCGCGGCATCAAGCTGGGACGTACCGAGTCGCTGGAGGCAATCCATCTGCTGGACGGCACCGAGGACGATCCGATCGTTATGTATAAAGAAAAACCGGTTCATTTGAGCCGTTTGAAAATAGGGCACCGCGACGGCAAGGGAAGCCGGGCGAGAAGCTAGAACCAAACAGAAAGAAAAAAAGGAGGTATTTCATATGACTGAACTTCAGAACACACCGACCCCTCATATCGGGGCAAAGCAGGGCGAGATTGCGGAGACAATTCTGCTTCCGGGCGATCCGCTGCGGGCAAAGTATATCGCAGAACATTTTCTGACGGATGCAAAACAGTTCAATACAACGAGAAATATGTACGGTTATACCGGCTATTATCAGGGCAAACGCGTGTCTGTCATGGGAACCGGCATGGGCTGTCCGTCGATGGGAATTTATTCGTATGAGCTGATTCATTTTTATGGATGCAAGAATCTGATCCGGATCGGAACAGCCGGTGCGCTGCGTCCGGAGGTAAAGGTGCGCGAGCTTATTTTTGCGATGGGATCCTGTACGACATCCAACTATGTAAAACAGTTCCGCCTGCCGGGGGATTATTCCTGCGTGTGCAGCTATGAGCTTCTGGAAAAGGCGGTTGAGTCTGCGAAAAAGAGAAATTTAAAATATCATGTCGGTAATATTTTGTGTTCCGATATGTTCTACAACCCACCGCTTGAGCCGACCGGAACTACCTGGGCGCAGATGGGTGTGCTGGCAGTGGAGATGGAGTCGGCGGCACTTTACAGCAACGCTGCCTATGCGGGCGCAAATGCGATCTGTATCCTGACCGTATCGGATTCGGCAGTGACCGGAGAGGCGACGACGGCAGAAGAACGCGAGAAGACGTTTACCAATATGATGGAAGTGGCGCTGGATCTGGTGTAAGTGCTAAGCTGGTAAAATAAAAGTAGAATTTGAAGGTTACTGTTTATGGGTAGGCACTTTTGGAACCGAAAGTGCCGTAAGAAAACGTGGTGGCAGCAGGAATTTGCCGTATTTAAATGCGAAGCCACGGCAAATTCAGTTACTGGACACGTATGCGTGTACAGTAACTGAGATAATGTGTAGATGGCGGTGTTGTATGCAAAAAGGTGTACAATGCCGCTATTTTTTGTTAATATAGAGAAGAAGGAAAAAAGAGGGATAATGTTTTATAAATATCACGTTAGGAGGTTTTACATATGAAAAGGGGAAAATATTTACTTTTGACCGTCACAGCCGCCGCGCTTCTGGCGGCGATCCCATTTCAGGCATTTGCGTCGAAGGATACGGAGGACCGCAGCCCGGTTGGCTCGATCGGTTTAAATGTTTCGTCCTCGATCCATGTCGGTGATGAGAGTTCAGATGTGGATGTTTCGCTCGATTTCGGTGACTGCGATATTTCCAATGTTGATGTGATCAACGAGCCGTCCGGTAAATGGGTGGACAAGGATAAGCCAAAGCTGGAGGTTACTCTGGAGGCGGACGATGATTATTATTTTAAATCCGGTTATGCGAAAAAGAATGTGACCCTGAGCGGTGACAGTGCGACGGTTACTTCCATCAAGCGCAAGGGCGATGAGGAACTCCGGGTCGTGATCACCCTGAAATCTTTAAAAGGAACCTCCAGTGATTACAGCCTGGATGTTGATGAGGCAGAGTGGGATCAGATGGATGGCGTTGCAGAGTGGAACGGCAGTGAGGATGCGAAATACTATGAGCTGCGCGTTTACCGGGATGAGAAATTTTTAAGTACGGTAAAACCGGGAAAAGAAACGAAATACAATCTTGGACGTTATCTTACGCAGGCGGGAACCTACACGTTTGATGTGCGCGCGGTTTACAGCGATTCACGGCACGGTGAATGGCAGACATCGGATTCCTTCACAATCACGGCGGAGCAGGCGCAGGAAATTCAGAAGACGCTTGTATTCAAGGAAGCAGGCAGCGGTCCGGCAGCCGGTGCGTGGGAACAGGATGCGCTTGGATATAGGTACCGCAATTCCGATGGAAGCTATGTGACCAATAACTGGCAGCAGATCGGCGGTGTGTGGTATTTCTTCGATGAAAATGCATATTGCAAAACAAATACCTGGGTGTTCTGGAATGGAAAATGGTATTATCTGGATGTAAACGGCGCGATGTTAGTTAATACGACGACGCCGGACGGCAAGCAGGTCGGGGAAGATGGGGCGCTTCTGTAAAATTTTTAAGAAACAATTTTGATGAAAATCCGTCAGGGAAGATGGAGACAGAATTGTAAAATAGATGTGAGAAGAGGCAGATTGCACGGAATATGCGGTCTGTCTCTTTTACATTTAAAAACAGAGAAAAACAAAGAGAATATTTGCAAAGAGAACGATGGTAGAATGAAAACACATACATGAAAAGAGTGCTGAAGGACAAGCTGGCAGTTATTTCTGATGAAATAAAAAAATTAACAAAAAGAATACTTGCATATTGTGAAATAAGTAGTAAGATAGAGGTGGTATCTCATGACTGCCTATTTTTTAACAATCTAGGGGAAGGGGCGGTCTGAGAAGAGACTGCAAGGGGTTCTAAGCCAGTATGGAGGATGGCAAAAAAAGGACTGACAAAGGAGGGGCACAAAGATGGCAGCACAAATTTTGGCTGTGATTATTTTTATTGTAATGTTTGGACTTATCATCTGGGATCACATTGAGAGGCATATCGTATCGCTCGGATGCGGGCTTCTGACGCTGGTGCTGGTGTTTGGCGTCTGTATGCACAGTGAGGCGGCAGCGGCGGAGACACTGAGCCTGCGTAGCTTCATGGTTCCGAACTTCTGGTTTCAGACCGAGGCGGCGGCAGAGTCCTCGAGCGGCATCAACTGGGCGACGATTCTTTTTATTGCCGGTATGATGCTGATGGTGGAGGGCATGGAGCGCGCGGGATTTTTCCGGTGGCTGTGCCTGACAATCGCCAAGGCGGTACATTATAAGACGATCCCAATTTTTATTTCATTTATGCTGATGTCGGCGTTTCTGGCGATGTTTATCGACAGTATTACCGTTATTCTTTTTTTGGCAGCGGTCACGGTAGAGCTGGCGCATCTTCTGCATTTTGATCCGATTCCGATGATCATTTCAGAGATCTTCTGTTCGAATCTGGGCGGCTCTGCGACGATGTGCGGCGATCCGCCGAATATCATCATCGGAACCTCGCTCGGATATTCATTTAAAGATTTTATTTTAAATACAGGTATGATGGCGGGGGTTTCGCTGATTTTTGTCGTGCTGTTTTTCTATTTTTCCTTTAGGAAAGAATTAAAGGCGAGTGAAAAGCATGACGAAGCGGTTACATATCCATCCCCACAGGAGGCGATCGCGGATCAGAAACGGTTTGTGGTCAGTGTGGTGATCTTTGCGGCGGCGATTGTGATGCTGGTGACGCATGCACAGACGGGACTGACAGTTGCGACGATCGGCGTATTTATCGGTGCTTTTTCGTTGCTGGCATCCGGCGGTGAGGCGCTCAGCATGATTAAGAAGCTTGACTATAAGACGCTGCTATTCTTCATTGGTCTTTTTGTCGTGGTCGGCGGCATGGAGCAGACGGGCGTCCTAAATTCTTTAGCAGGGATCATTGACGCAGTCAGTGGAAATAATGTAAAATGGGTAGTAGCGATTGTGCTGTGGCTGTCGGCGCTTGCGAGTGCATTTGTGGACAATATCCCATTTGCGGCGACGATGATCCCGGTTATCCGGAGTCTGGCGCAGGCAGGCGGCATGGATCTCTCGGTTCTGGCGTGGGCGCTTTCGATGGGTACGGATATTGGCGGCTGCGGAACTCCGATCGGAGCCTCGGCAAACGTAGTTGGTATCTCAGTGGCAGCGAAAAACGGACATTTTATCGGCTGGGGGAAATATTGCCGGTATGCAGCTCCGGCGACGGTGCTGGTAATCCTGATTTCCATGGTTTGTATATATGCGAGATACTTTTAAGGGGGCTTTTATATGGAGGAGAGGAAAAACAGAGTGATCATCTCGGTCAGCAGACAGTTTGGCAGCGGCGGACACAAGATAGCGGAAGCGCTGGCAGAGCATTTTGAACTTCCGATTTATGATCATAGGATGCTGGACAGTATTGCCAAGGAAAAGGGTGTGGATCCGCGTGTGCTGGAAAAATACGACGAGAAGCCGCTAAATCGTTTTCTGGCGCGCAATGTCAGCGGATTTTCAAGCTCTCTGGAGAACAATCTGGCGCAGATGCAGTTCAGTTACCTGAAAGACAAGGCCGATTCGGGGGAATCGTTTGTGGTAGTTGGACGGTGTGCGGAGACGGTTTTAAAGGAATATGATGGACTGATCACGATCTTTGTGCTGGGCGATGAGGAAACACGGGTGAAGAGAATTGAGCAGCTGCACGGACTTTCAGAGGACGAGGCGAAACGTCTGGTAAAGACGAAGGACTGGCGGCGGAAATCCTACCACAACTGTTACAGCCGCGGACGCTGGGGAGATTCCAGAAATTATGACCTTTCGATCAACAGCAGCCGGCTGGGAATTGAGGGAACGACGAAGATGCTGGAGGAGTATGTGCAGGCGCGGATGGACGCGATGCAGAAATAAAATAATAGAGATATCGAAGGAAAAGAGAAAGGGGAACGTGTGCATAGGCGGCGCACGTCCCCCTTTTCCTGCCGAGGTGTTATACGGTTACTGTTCCCGGGGAGGCACTTTTGGAAGCAAAAGTGCCGTAAGAAAACGTGGTGGCAGCAGGAATTTGCCGTATTTAAATGCGAAGCCACGGCAAATTCCGTTACTGGGCACGTATGCGTGAACAGTAACGTTATACTAAAAAATATGGAATTAGATAGAAAAATCGTATTTGCTATCGGTTCGATCTTGTTTTATAGTATATAAAATATTTAATAGGAGTTTGATGATATATGACAGAGTTAAAAGAAGAAAAAAAGACCGGTCTCGTTCTGGAGGGCGGCGGGATGCGCGGTATTTACACAGCGGGCGTCCTGGATGTGTTTTTGGATCATGATATTTCATTTGACGGCGTGATCGGCGTCTCGGCGGGGGCAGTGCATGGGGCTTCGTTTGTGTCGGGGCAGAAGGAGCGGAGCATCCGCTATTATAAAAAATACTGCAATGACAAGCGTTTTATGAGCTTTAAAAACTGGCTGCGGACGGGAAATCTGGTGGACGAGCAGTTCTGCTTCCATGATATACCGGAACGGCTGGATCCGTATGATTACGAGGCATTTGACCGGGGAGATACACGGTTTTATGTGGCATGCAGCAATGTGGAGACAGGGAAAGCAGAGTATCTGGAGATCAAAGATATGTTCAAAGATGTCGAATATTTCCGTGCGACGGCATCCCTTCCGTATGTGTCCCATATGGTCGAGGTTGGTGGAATGAAGCTTCTGGACGGCGGCTGCACGGACAGCATTCCGTTGCGTGCGTTCGCTAAGATGGGCTATAAAAAATGCGTCGTTGTGCTGACCCGTCCAGCGGGCTACCGCAAGAAACCGGGCAATTTCTGGCTGCCGGAGGCGGCATATCACAAATATCCGGCGTTCGTGAGGGCGCTTCGCAGCCGCTATTATTTCTATAATAAGACGGTGGAATGGATCGATCGCCTCGAACAAGAGGGAAAAATTTTTGTTATCCGTCCGAGCGTGGCGCTTCCAATCGGCAGAACCGAACATAGTGTTGAAAAATTGCAGGAGACGTATGATATCGGCAGGAAGGATGCTGCCAATCAGATGCATGCAATGGAAAATTGGTTCAAATCTTATTGATTTATAGATTGATCTCTAGTATAGTAAAGATTGATGTAATGTGGCTGTGGACAATAAAAAGCGGGACAGCTGCAGCGTGACGATGAAAGAGCGATTCGTTCGGACCACATATGCCGCAGTGGCGGAAGACAGGTTTGGTATGTGTATCGCTATAAATTATAGAAGGAGAACACGCAATGGTTAAGATAGCAGTAGATGCCATGGGGGGCGACAACGCACCGGGTGAGATCGTGGCAGGTGCCGTGATGGCAGCCCAGTCGAGGGAAGATATTCAGATTTTCCTGATCGGCAAGGAAGAAGTCGTATCAGAAGAATTAAAAAAGCATACATATAAGAAAGAACAGATCGAGGTTGTCAATGCGACTGAGGTCATCGAGACGGAGGAACCGCCGGTCAATGCGATCCGCACGAAGAAAGATTCGTCCATCGTGGTCGGCATGAATATGGTCCGCAGGGGTGAGGCGGACGCATTCTGTTCCGCGGGCAGCTCCGGCGCGATTCTGGTCGGCGGACAGGTGATCGTCGGCAGAATCAAGGGCGTTGAACGTCCGCCACTGGCTCCATTGATTCCGACAGAAAAGGGCGTGTCCCTGCTGATCGACTGCGGCGCCAATGTCGATGCAAGACCGTCCCATCTGGTACAGTTTGCAAAGATGGGATCCATCTACATGGAACACGTGGTTGGCATCAAGAATCCGCGTGTGGCGATCGTCAACATCGGTGCGGAGGAAGAGAAGGGCAATGCGCTGGTGAAAGAGACATTCCCGCTCTTAAAAGAATGTAAGGACATCAATTTCATCGGCAGCATCGAGGCACGCGAGATTCCGCACGGCGGCGCGGATGTCATCGTTTCCGAGGCATTTGTCGGAAATGTCATCCTGAAACTCTATGAAGGTGTTGGTGCAACCTTGATTTCCATGGTAAAACAGGGCATGATGACGAGCCTGCGCTCAAAGATCGGCGCATTGCTTGTAAAACCGGCGTTAAAGACGACGCTCAAAGCATTCGATGCGAGCCAGTACGGCGGCGCACCGCTTCTGGGACTCAAAGGGCTGGTTGTCAAGACGCACGGAAATTCCAAGCGCACCGAGGTGTGCAATTCGATTCTTCAGTGTGTGACCTTTAAAGAGCAGGCGATTAATGAAAAGATCAAGGAAAGTCTGTGAAGCTTTCGTGAAATTATAAAATGTAGCGAAAAAACGATATGTTTTTAATCTATCTAGAATTCTAAATATTTTAAAATAAGTTCATAGAAAGGAAGAAAATTATGGAATTTGAAAAATTACAGAACATTATCGCGGAGGTACTGAATGTTGAAGCAGATGAAATTACGTTAAATACGACGTTTGTGGATGATCTGGGCGCTGATTCGCTGGATATTTTTCAGATTATCATGGGAATCGAGGAGGAGTTTGATATCGAAATTCCGACTGAGGAGGCAGAAAAGATTGTATCTGTGGGCGATGCAGTAGAGCAGATCAAGAACGCACTGAACTAATTCAATGTTTGTTAAAAAGTTATAGAGAAGTCTGTCAGGCAAAGGGGGCTGGGCGGGCTGCCGAAGGGCAGGATCGCGACAGCTCCTTTCCAAAAAGAACGGATGTTTGACTCTGGCTCACAGGCACAAATAGCAATGATTGCCGGAATCAGTCAGCAGCAGGACAGGCTGGAAAGAGAGAAATATATGGAGTATACATTAAATGAATTGGAAAAACGGATTGGCTATTCGTTTCAGGACAAGAAGCTTCTGGAACACGCGATGATACATAGTTCGTATGCCAATGAGCACCATCTTGGAAAACTGGGATGCAACGAGCGTCTTGAATTTTTAGGCGACGCGGTGCTGGAAGTGGTATCGAGTGATTTCCTGTTCCGCACGTTTCCGGAGATGCCGGAGGGCGATATGACAAAGACACGTGCGAGTCTGGTCTGCGAGCCGACGCTTGCATTCTGCGCACAGGAGATCGATCTGGGTGGATTTTTGCTGCTTGGAAAAGGCGAGGATGCGACCGGTGGACGGGAGCGCGATTCGGTGGTGTCGGATGCGATGGAGGCACTGATCGGTGCGATTTATCTGGACGGTGGTTTTGCTAATGCAAAAGAGTTTATTCATCGATTTATTCTGAACGATATGGAACACAAAAAGCTCTTTTATGATAGCAAGACTATCTTGCAGGAGATTGTGCAGGGACATACGGACGAGACACTTACATACGTTCTTCTGAAAGAAGAAGGACCGGATCACAACAAGAGCTTCGAAGTGTCTGCGATGCTGGACGGTCAGGAGATCGGGCGCGGCATCGGACGGACGAAAAAATCAGCGGAACAGCGTGCGGCGTACCGTGGGATCCTCACTATCAGAAAACCGCAGGAGTAGGTATGTATTTAAAGAGTATTGAAATACAGGGTTTTAAGTCATTTGCCAATAAAATTCTGTTTGAGTTCCACAACGGAATCACGGGCATCGTTGGACCGAACGGCAGCGGCAAGAGCAATGTCGCCGATGCAGTGCGCTGGGTACTCGGTGAGCAGAGAAGCAGGCAGCTGCGCGGCGGCACGATGCAGGACGTTATTTTTGCTGGTACGGAGCTTCGAAAACCGCAGGGATTTGCCTACGTGGCGATCACACTGGATAATGCCGATCACAAACTTCCGATTGAGTACGACGAAGTCACGGTTTCAAGACGTCTTTACCGTTCTGGTGAGAGTGAATATAAGATTAATGGAACGAGCTGCCGTCTAAAAGATATCAACGAGCTCTTTTATGATACGGGTATCGGTAAAGAGGGATATTCCATCATCGGACAGGGACAGATTGATCAGATTTTAAGCGGGCGGCCGGAGGAACGGCGCGAGCTGTTTGATGAGGCGGCTGGAATTGTGAAATTCAAGCGGCGCAAGGCGATCGCACAGAAGAAGCTGGAAGATGAAAAACAGAACCTGATCCGCGTGACGGATATTTTGGCCGAGCTGGAAAAACAGGTAGGACCGTTGGAACGGCAGTCGGAGGAGGCGAAGGAGTATCTGCGTCTGCGGGAAGAGCTGCGCTGCCTGGACGCCAACCTGTTTTTGGCAGAATCGGAGGAATTGAAGCGCCAGATCCGGGAAGTGGAGCAGAAGGAGATGATTCTGACCGGCGATCAGGAGAGTGTGCGGGCGGAATCGGAGACACTGAAATCGGAGTACGAATTGCTCGGAACCGAGCTGGATGCGCTGGATGCGGCGATTGCCGCGGATCGTGAGGCGTGCAGCCGGGAAGACCTGGAACGCCAGGAGAAGACTGGACGGATCGGGGTTCTCAGAGAACAGATCCGGACGGAGCAGATGAACGAAGAACATATCCGCAGCCGGATGGCGTCGATCGACGGCGAAATGCATCAGAAAGAGGAAGAACAGGCGGAATATGAGTCTGAAAAACAGGCACTAAATGCATCGGTGCAGACGATCGAAGCAAAACAGCAGGAAGCGGAGGCAGCAGTCCGTTCGATGGACGAGGCGGTCAGCCGGACGGAAACCTTGATCGAGACGGCAAAAGCCGAGATCATGGACGCTCTGAACCAGAAAGCGGAACTTGCCGCCCGCCGTCAGCGCTATGAGACGATGCTGGAGCAGGCGGACGTGCGCCGGGCGGAAGTGACGCAGAAGCTTTTGAAATTCAAGAGCGATGAGTCGGTTCAGGAAGAGCAGAAAAAAGAAGAAGAAGCCAAATTAGGGAAGGTGCGGGAATGTCTGGAAGCGTTTTCGGTGCAGGAAAAAGAGCTGCAGGAGCAGACGCGCACGGAGGAAGAACAGGAACGCCGCCTGAACCAGAAACTTTCGAGCCTTCAGCAGGATTACCACACGAACCGGACGAGGCTGGAATCGATGCGGAATCTGGCGGAGCGCTACGAGGGCTACGGCGGCAGTATCCGCCGCGTGATGGAAGTCAGGAACTGCGTTCCGGGTATTCATGGCGTTGTGGCGGATTTGATCAGCACGACGAAGAAATATGAGACGGCGATCGAGACGGCACTTGGCGGCAGCATCCAGAACATT
>ERZ809407.2603-NODE-2603-length-11668-cov-7.120210_pt1 | contig 11668 bp, 10 predicted proteins | sample MGYA00520792_ERZ809407 | MGnify/ENA primary metagenome ERZ809407 (study PRJEB31576, sample SAMEA3212665) | Homo sapiens | biome: human-gut; feature: human gut; material: fecal | place: Sweden | collected 2012 ...
AACACAATGATAAATTTGAATACAAAGTAACATGGGGAACAGACCTTCAGACAGAGCACGAAAGATACCTGACAGAAGAAGTCTTCAAACGTCCGGTATTCGTAACAGATTATCCGAAGGAGATCAAAGCATTCTACATGAAGCTGAACGACGATGGCAAGACCGTTGCGGCAGTAGACTGTCTGGTACCTGGAATCGGTGAGATCATCGGAGGAAGCCAGAGAGAGGATGACTACGATAAGCTGAAAGCAAGAATGGATGAACTGGGACTGAAAGAAGAAGACTACAAGTTCTACATGGATCTTCGTAAATATGGTTCTACAAGACATGCCGGATTCGGACTTGGATTCGAAAGATGCGTCATGTATCTGACAGGAATGGGCAATATCCGTGACGTAATTCCATTCCCAAGAACTGTCAACAACTGTGAACTGTAATAGAGAATCATGTGGATAACAACACGTGAAAAACGTATATAAAACGTATATGGGGACGGGGGATTTATAAAAATCCGCCGTCCCCATATAGAATGGAGGGCAGTATGAATATATTAGTAGTAGATGACGAAAAGGAAATCGCTGATGTAGTAGAGCTTTATCTCCAGAATGACCAATACAAAGTATTCAAATTTTACAACGGCCAGGATGCACTGGACTGTATTAACAGTACGAAGATCGATCTTGCGATCCTGGATATTATGCTTCCGGATATTGACGGATTCCAGATCCTCAAGCAGATCCGGCAGAAATATACATTTCCGGTGATCATGCTGACGGCGAAGACGGAATACATGGATAAGATCACCGGGCTTACGCTGGGAGCGGATGATTATATTCCGAAACCGTTCAACCCACTGGAGCTGGTGGCGAGAGTGAAAGCACAGCTTCGCCGGTGTACACAGTATAATGAAGGGACCAAAGAAGAAGGAGATGTCCTGGATTTCGGAGGGCTGCTTCTGAACCGGACTTCTCATGAGTGTGTATACAATGAAGTGCCGCTGACACTGACACCGATCGAATTCGACATCCTCTGGCTTCTGTGTGAGAACCGGGGAAAGGTCATAAGCTCAGAAGAATTGTTCGAGAAAGTATGGCATGAGAAATATTATAAGAACAGTAACAACACGGTGATGGTGCATATCCGTCATCTCCGCGAGAAGATGAGTGCACCGACAGGCAAGTCTGATTTTATCAAGACTGTGTGGGGAGTGGGCTATAAGGTTGAAGAATAATTATCGGAAATTAAAATTCAGTATCCTCTTGCAGACGGTGCTGGTCACAGCGCTTACCGTTCTGGTAGGGGGGGTATTGCTTAAATTTGTGATCGATGGAATTTATAATGACAGTTTTGCCAGAACTTTTGTAGATGTTCTGGTATTTCTGAATATAAATGAAAAGACGGCGGTCCATCTTTACTGGCAGCTGATCGGAGATAACAAGACATTTTTCATGATTGTTGGTTATCTGATCCTTTTTGCGCTGTTTTTTTATGTTGCGCTTTCTCAGATGACAAAATATCTGGATCAGATCGATCATGGAATTGAAAATATTATATCGGAATCTACAGATCCCATTCATCTGATCACAGAATTAAAACCAATAGAGATCCGTTTGAATGAGATTAAAGCAACATTAAAACGGCAGGAGCTGGAGGCATCGGAAGGCGAAAAGAAGAAAAACGACCTGGTGCTTTTTCTGGCGCATGATCTGAAGACGCCGCTGACTTCGATCGTGGCGTATCTTACGATGCTCGAAGATCATCCCGACATGCCGGAAGAAGAACGAAAAGCATATACTCACATCGCATTGGAAAAATCCATCCGATTAGGGGAGCTGATCAATGAATTTTTTGATATTACAAGATATAATCTTCAGAATATCGAACTGGAACCGGTAGAGATTGATCTTACGATGATGCTTGAACAGCTTGCAGATGAGCTGTACGGAGTCCTCCAGGAAAAGAAGCTGACCTGTGAAGTGGATGTAGAAGAAGATCTGATGATCTACGGAGATCCGGATAAGCTTGCAAGAGTATTCGATAATATCTTAAGAAATGCAATTGCTTACTGCTATGCAGATACGGAGATCCGGATCGAAGCGAAAATGAAGGATGGTGACATCGAGATCACATTTACCAATGCAGGTGATAAGATTCCGGGCGATATGCTTCAGACGATATTCGAGAAATTCTATCGCGTGGATGGTTCCAGATCGACAGGAACCGGCGGCGCAGGTCTGGGACTTGCGATCGCCAAACAGATCGTGGAGCTGCACGGAGGAAGAATCCTGGCAAAAAGTGATGACAACCGGACACAGTTTGTCGTAACACTGCCATCGAAAGAGAAGACAGAACAGAAAGAGGGAAGCGAGAATGAAGTTCATACACATCGCAGACTTGCATTTAGGGGCAAAGCCGGACGCGGGAAACGCGTACAGTCAAAATAGAGAACAGGAGCTCTGGGACAGCTTTCGTGATATCATAACAATCTGCAATCAGAAAAAGACAGATTTGTTGCTGATCGCGGGGGACCTGTTCCACAGGCAGCCACTTTTAAGAGAATTAAAAGAAATGAATTCCATACTGGAGATGCTGGAGCAGACAGAAGTTGTTATGATCGCCGGTAATCATGATCATATCAGGAAAAACTCTTATTACCGAACATTTACCTGGGCACCGCATGTGCACATGATCTGCTCGCAGGAAATGAGCTGTGTGGAACTTGACCGGATCCAGACGGCTGTCTATGGATGCAGTTATCATTCCAGAGAAATTCTGGAGCCGTTATATGATCATGCAGTTCCGGAAGGACGGCAGAAGTATGAGATTTTGCTTGCACACGGCGGGGATGAGAAACATATTCCGATCAAGAGTAGTCAGATCATGACGCTTGGGTATGATTATGCTGCATTTGGACATATCCACAAGCCGCAGATGCTGGTGGAGAACCGGATGGCATATGCCGGATCGCTGGAGCCGACGGATGTAGGTGATACAGGAGCTCATGGTTATATCGAAGGAAAGATCACCGGAAATGGTTGTCAGATCCGTTTTGTGCCACATGCACTGCGAGAATACAGACACTGCGAGGTACAGGTGGATAAATCTGTGACCGGCCATGTACTGAGGCAAAAGATTGCAGATATGATCGAAGAGCAGGGAAAGCAGAACATGTATAAGATTACACTGACTGGTTATCGAGATCCGGATATCTGGTATGAGCTGGATCATATGGATCCATACGGTAATGTGGTGGAGATTACAGACCACACAAAGCCTGCATATGACTTTGAAAAATTAAAAAATGAAAATAAAGGAAACATTCTCGGACAATATATTGAAAGCCTGAGTGGCTATCCGGCCGACAGTCTGGAGTACCAGGCACTCTGTGAAGGAGTGCAGGCTTTGATGGAGACGAGAAGAGGATAGAACCGAAAGATGCAGATTAATGAATTATTGTTAAAAAACTTTGGAAAATTCCATGACCGGCAGATAGATCTGGATGAGGGGATCAACCTGATTCACGGGGAAAACGAATCAGGAAAGTCTACAATCCATACATTCATCAGGGGAATGCTTTTCGGAATAGAAAGAGGGAGAGGACGGGCCGCGCAAAATGATACTTTCAGTATATACGAACCGTGGGAAAATCCTAATTACTATTCTGGTATATTGAAGTTCAAAAGTGGAGAGAAACATTTCCGTATCGAAAGAAATTTTGATAAATATTCTAAAAAAGCGGAACTGATCTGTGAAGAGGACGGTGAAGTACTGTCTGTAGAAGACGGAGATCTTCAGATGCTGCTTGGGGAGATGGACGCAGAACGTTACGATAATACCGTTTCCATGAGCCAGAGGAATGCACAGATGGGGGAAAGTATTGTGGCAGAGCTGAAAAATTATGCGACAAACTATTACACCTCGGGAAACGGAGAAATCGACCTGGCCGGTGCATTGGAACAGTTAAGGGGCAGGAAGAAGATCCTGGAAAATGAGATCCGTATGGAAATGGCTCAAAAGCAGCAGAAACGTGAAAAACTTGAGCAGGAAGTATCTTTTGTCTGGCGTGATGTACATCATCTGGAAGAAGAACTGGAACGTGTAGAAGAAGAACTTGCGTATCGGCTGGAAAAGGAAGAAGAAAAGAAAAAAGAGCGCCAGAGGGAAGAAGAACATGGAAAAGGTGTCATGGATGAGATTCGTCCGGAAAAATGGAGGATCCATCCAATGGAGCTTCTGGTGTTTGCACTGGTTATTGTGATTGCAGTCATCTTGTTCTCGAAACCGTGGAATTATCTGATCGCTATTGTGTTATTCCTTGCGTTCGGCTTATATATATGGAACCGGATGAAAGTTGGAAAAAAACAGGTAAAAACAGAGCCAGAGATTATCCTTGAAGAGATCACGCAGGAAGAGGAGAAAGTTCCGATAGAGAAGTTACGCTGGGAGAAATCGCATATTACAGCGGAATTAAAAGAGAAGAGAATTCAGTATGACAACCTGGGAGAACAGCTCGCGGAACTGGATGAAGTTAATGAGCGTTCCAGGGAATATGAGATGAAACGCCAGGCGGTCCAGATGGCGGCAGATCATCTGGAACAGCTGTCAGAGGAGATGCGGGGATATCTAAAAAGAGATCTGAATGAGAAAGCGTCATCATTCATCTGTGAGATCACAGGTGGAAAATATAAAAAGCTTGTGACAGATGAAAAACTTCATGTATCGCTTATGACAGATGAAAAGAGAGTAGAGATTGAACAGGTAAGCCGTGGAACGGTAGAACAGGTCTATCTGGCACTCCGTATGGCAGTGGGAGAGCTTTTATGTGAGGAAGAGATGCCGGTGATACTGGATGATGCATTTGCATATTATGATGAGGAGAGAATGCTTCAGACACTCAGATGGTTGAAAGAACATAAGAAACAAGTGATCATATTTACCTGTCAGACGAGAGAAGAACAGGTGATGAAAGAAGCCGGACTTGTTTATCACAAGATAGAACTTTAAAAAAATGCTGTCGGGAAATTCCCGGCAGCATTTTTTAATCACGTGCATTCGTAAGGAGCTGCCAGTGGCAGGTCCTGTAGATACTATTAAATCTCTTCACCATTTTTATACTTATTGACAACATTCTGAATTCTTTCGATAGGATTCAGGATACTGCTGATAGAACCATCGTGGTTAAGAGTGTCGATCACGAGGGCAATATATTTGCTCATATCACAGTTAATATAATATGGACGTTCCAGAAGTTCAGGTGTCTGGTAGATCAGGTTGGTAGTCAGAACAGCGTCTAAGATACCTTCTTCATATGCCTGGTCGAATTTCTCCAGACCGTTTGTGAACAGACCGAATGTAGCAGCGCAGAAGATACGTTTTGCTTTGCGCTGTTTTAACTGGCGGGCAACGTCTAACATACTGTCACCGGAAGAAATCATGTCATCAAGGATGATCACATCTTTTCCCTCTACGGAAGATCCAAGGAACTCATGAGCAACGATCGGGTTACGGCCGTCTACCACACGTGAGAAGTCACGGCGTTTGTAGAACATACCCATATCAAGGTTCAGTACGTTGGCAAGATAAATTGCACGTCCTGTAGCACCTTCATCCGGGCTGATTGCCATCATGTGATCGCTGTCGATCTGAAGGTCTTTGAAGGTACGGAGAAGACCTTTGACGAACTGGTATGTCGGACGGATTGTTTCGAATCCGTTTAATGGAATCGCATTCTGTACACGAGGATCGTGAGCATCAAATGTGATGATATTGTCAACACCCATACGGACAAGCTCCTGAAGAGCGAGTGCGCAGTCCAGAGATTCACGACTGCTTCTCTTGTGCTGACGGCTTTCATATAAGAATGGCATAATGACGTTAATACGACGTCCTTTTCCACCTACTGCTGCAATAATACGTTTCAAGTTCTGATAATGATCGTCAGGGGACATATGGTTAATATTTCCTGTCAGGGAATATGTCAGGTTGTAGTTACATACATCGACCATAAGATAAAGATCTTTACCACGAACGGATTCATTAATAATACCTTTTGCTTCACCTGAACCAAAACGTGGAACTTTTGCATCGATTAAGTAAGTGTCTTTCTCATAGCCTATGAAAGCGACATCGTTCTTATGAATATGTCCATCTTCCTTTCTCCATTTTACGAGATAATCATTTACTTTTGCTCCCATCTCTGTACAACCGTCAAGAGCGATCAGTCCAAGTGCTCCTACCGGTATATTCTCAAGATTACGATCGTTACGGCGTAACATCATTAGTACCTCCCAGGTTTAATAATTTTTTTTGGATACGGATATCGTCACCGGTAATACGCAGAATTGTATAATTACTGCTGATTCGTGAGAATGTCCGTTCCGAGTAGATTGATTTTATATCCTCCAATGCAAGGTTGGTAGATATTATGGTTGATTTCTGCCTTAATATGCGTTCATTCAGACAAATGAACAACTGGGATACAGTAAATGAATTCGGCAGTTCTGTACCCAGATCATCAATGATCAGCAAGTCACAGTCATAGATGTGTTCAAATACATCAGAATCCTTGTCCTGTCTTTTACCAAATGTATTCTCTGCAAGGATATCAAAAAGTCCGGCTGCTGTAAAGTAAATAACGGAATAAGCGGAATCCATTAATTCTTTTGCGATGCAGTGAGAAAGAAAAGTCTTTCCGACACCGGTATCTCCATACAGTAGTATGTTATGAAATTCTTTAGAAAATGTATCTACGAAGTTGTGACAGACATTTAATGCAGTTTCCATTGATTCCAGAGAAGAACGTCCGGTAAGCGGATCGATATGATTCCTGGAATAATAGGACAGAGAACAGGTTGAAAAGTTCTCTTTGTCAAGGATATCTTTGAGATTAGATTGCGTATATAAATAATCCACAATCGCTTTTTTGAAACAGTGACATTTATGTGTGCCAATATAACCGGTATCTTTACAATCCGGACACTGATAGTGTAATTCAAGGTAATTGGCAGGAAGACCATGTGCTTTTAGTAAAGCCGGCTTTCTGGCGGAGAGTTCTTTGAGCTCTGATTTTAAAGAAGAAAGAGCAGTCTGATCTCCGTCCAGAAGCAGTCTTGCCTTTTTAACACTTAAAGAGGAGATGGAATGATCCACTTCCTCTAATTCGGGAATGAGGGCGTATGCCTTCTCATAGCGTTTTCTGAGTTGAAACTCATTATCCAGTTGTTTTTGTTCATAAGTACGCATTAAATGATCGTACTGAGAATTGGAAAGTGCCATGTTATGGAAAACTCCTCTGCATTCGCATAATAGAATCTGATATGTATACTTTATTGCTGAACCAGACGACGTTCCAGATCATTCATGTCATAAGAACGTCCGTCGAAATTGTTGAACTTATTGTTCTGGTTAATTGCAGGCTTCTGTGCCTGTTGCTGTCTTTTGCGTTCCTTTGCGAGCTCTTTCGCACGTTCCTTCTCTTTGCGATAATCAGCATCTACCGCATCGATATCTTTTAACTGACGGACATTCTTGTCCTTCCAGCGCTTCAGAATGGAATCGGTATAGTCAAAGCTTGGCTGATGAATGGCATTCATCGTACGGTCACATGCTTCAAGGATTACTTCCAGAGCAAAACCATATTCTTCTGACCATTTGCGGATATAGGCAATCTCAGAAGCGGCAGGACCGCGGCCCTTAATCCCATATGCATTCAGAACGCAATAACAGTTCTTATTATAAAGAAATGAACTTGTCTTGGCAAGATTCACAGTTGTTATGTTTTCTTCATGCCATGATAAGGCCACCTTATTAATATAATGCATACTCTTGTGACCATTTTCGACACAATATTCGATCAGATACTCAATAAGTTCAGCTGACATATTCAGTGTGTCATAAAAATAAGTAATCTGGTCAATATCAGTAGCGGAAAGTGTCTTGCCGAGATACTGTTCGGCAACAAAGAGTAATTCTTTGAATTCTGCACGTTCCTTACGGCTACGGTACTGCTGTATATTTGTTGTAGATGCCGGAACCGCAGAAACAGGGGCTTCGACAGAATCAACAGGGTAATCCATCTGATTTGTCATAGATGGAACGGACGCAGTCATATAGCCGGACTGTACATCGTGTAATTCAGAAGTTGGTACGGATGAACGGACCGTACTTTGCGGAGTCGGATCATCCGGAGTGTCATCCAGATAATCAAGGAGTCCTTCACTCTTCCAGTATCTTAATGCGCGGAGTACATCCTTCTCTGTGCACTCGAGCAGATCAGCCAGCTCGGAAACAGAAAGACATCCGGAGGACTGATTCATATGACGGAGAAGCAGGAGATATACTTTGACATATTCTCCATTGGCTCTGACCATATACTGGTCGATAAATTCATTGTCCAGTACAGTCGCGTTCGTCTGTACATACTTCGTAAGTTTTAATTCCTTCATAATAATTCCCCGTCCTCCCCAGAACTTTTTGTATCTTTCGTTTCATCGTAGACACATTATAGCACCGGGAAGACGGGGAAAAAAGAAATTTTTGAGTCAAAATCCGACTTTTTTGTGGATAAAATTGTGTGGATAATGTGGATAACTAGCGTTTAAGCAGGTTTTCCCCAATGTTTACAACGTTTCCGGCTCCCATAGTTATCAACACATCTCCCTTCTGGCACTTGTCCAGACAGAAGTTTTCAATCTCTTCAAAGCTTGGGAAATAGTAAGCATCGCATCCTTTTTTCTTTAATTCTTCTGCGATCATCTCAGAAGACATGCCCAGAGTATCTGTCTCACGGGCAGCGTAGATGTCTGCGAGGATCACATGATCGGCATGTGTCAGGGCATCTACAAATTCAGGGAATAATGCTTTGGTACGTGTATAAGTATGTGGCTGGAAGATGCACCATATTTCTTTGTGCGGGTATTCCTTGGCCGCTGTTAAAGTTGCATTGATTTCTGTTGGGTGATGAGCATAATCATCAATGACAGTAACTCCATTAACTTCACCTTTATATTCGAAACGACGGTCTGTGCCGTGGAACGATTTCAGTCCTTCTTTGATCTTGGTAAATGGAACTCCGAGAAGGTCTGCAACGGCAATGGCTGATAATGCATTGGATACATTATGATCTCCATTCACCGATAATGAGATACGGTCGATAAATTCACCGGATTTTACCAGATCGAAAGAGGCCTCTCCCTTCTTATCATGAAGGATATTGGTTGCACTGTAGTCAAGAGAGCTGTCATTACCGTAACGGATCACGCGGCAGTCAAGGTCAGCAGTGATTTCTTCAAGATCAGGAATGTTGTCGTTGATAACAAGTGTTCCATCCTTTGGAAGTAATTTCGCAAAGCGGTGGAAAGAATTACGGATATCAGCCAGGTCTTTGAAGAAATCCAGATGATCTTCGTCAATATTCAGGATTACGCCGATCTTCGGGAAGAAATGCAGGAAACTGTTCGTATATTCACAGGCTTCTGTGACAAAATATTCAGAATTACCTACACGGATGTTACCGCCGATAGCCTTTAAGATGCCGCCGACAGAGATGGTAGGATCCAGTTCTCCGGCAAGTAAAATGTGTGACAGCATAGAAGTTGTCGTTGTCTTGCCGTGGGTACCGGAAATTGCGATCGGTACATCATAGTTGGTCATTAACTGTCCGAGCAGTTCTGCACGGGTCAGCATAGGAAGATTCTGTTTTACAGCTTCTGCGAATTCTTCGTTATCAGGATGAATTGCGGCAGTATATACAACAACATCGATGCCGGAAATAATATTAGAAGCTTTCTGTCCGTAGAATACTTTGGCCCCCAGCTTTTCCAGATGATCTGTGAGGGCGGATTCTTTATTATCAGATCCGGAAATAGTGAAACCTTCTTTTAAAAGTATCTCGGCAAGACCACTCATGCTGATACCGCCGATTCCGATAAAGTGTACGTGTACAGGTTTTTCAAAATTAATTTTATACATAATATACCATCCTTTTTTAATAATATAGGTAAAAAGATCATCATAAAAACTACATGTTCTTCATATTATTATAAACATATATCAAAAAAAATCCAAGTCGTAAGTTTTTGTAATAATTTAACAAAAAGTTTGCGAAAATCGAAAAAAAACTGTAAAAATTGTTAGCTACGTAAGAAGAAGTATGGTATAATAGAAAAAGCAAGACTACTGAGAAGGGGTGATGACATGAGAAAGAAGGAAATGATAGCAATGCTGCTGGCAGGAGGACAGGGCAGCAGACTTGGAGTCCTCACAGCAAAAGTTGCAAAACCTGCCGTTGCATTTGGAGGTAAATATCGCATTATTGACTTTCCACTCAGCAACTGCATTAATTCAGGAATTGATACGGTGGGTGTATTGACCCAGTATCAGCCATTGAGATTGAATGCGCATATAGGAATCGGTATTCCCTGGGATCTTGACAGGAATTACGGAGGAGTAACGGTTCTTCCACCATATGAGAGAAGCGGAAGCAGTGAATGGTATTCCGGAACTGCGAACGCAATTTATCAGAATCTGGATTATATGGAGCAGTTTGATCCGGATTATGTACTGATCTTATCAGGGGATCACATTTATAAAATGGACTATGAAGTAATGCTGGATTATCATAAGGCGAATAACGCAGACGTGACGATTGCGGCAATGCCGGTGCCGATGGAAGAGGCAAGCCGTTTCGGTATTGTTATCGCAGATGAAGATGGAAGGATTCAGGAATTCCAGGAAAAACCTGCGGAACCAAAGAGTAATCTGGCATCTATGGGAATTTATATATTCTCATGGAAAGTCCTGAAGGAAGCGTTGGAGACATTGAAGGACGAGCCTGGTTGTGACTTCGGAAAGCATATCATTCCATATTGTCACAATAAAGGCGAGAGATTGTTCGCATATGAATATAACGGTTACTGGAAAGATGTCGGAACACTGGGATCTTACTGGGAAGCCAATATGGAACTGATCGATATCATACCGGAGTTCAATTTATATGAAGAATTCTGGAAGATATATACCAACAGTGAGATTCTGCCGCCACAGTATATTTCGGCACAGTCAGTGATTGAGAGAAGTATTATCTGTAACGGTGCGGAAGTATATGGTGAAGTACATAACAGTATTATCGGATCCGGAGTTGTTATAGGAGAAGGATCCGTGATCAGGGATTCTATTATCATGAAAGATACCAGGGTTGGTAAGAATTGTGTCATGGACAAGGCAATCATTGCAGAAAATTGCCTGGTTGGGGATAATACTACATTTGGCATCGGAAGTGATATACCGAACAAATTAAAACCGGCAATTTATTCATTTGGCCTGGTTGCCGTGGGTGAAAAATCTGTAATACCGGATGGGGTGCAGATTGGAAAGAACACTGCTATCAGTGGAGTAACATCCAAAGAAGATTACCCGAATGGAGTACTGGAAAGTGGAGAAACATTGATAAAGGCAGGTGAACGAGCATGAGAGCAGTAGGAATTATTTTAGCAGGTGGTAACAGCAATAAGATGCGTGAACTGACACATAAAAGAGCAGTGGCAGCAATGCCGATCGCCGGAAGTTACAGAGCGATTGACTTTGCACTCAGTAATATGTCAAACTCTCATATTCAGAAGGTGGCAGTTCACGCATCTTATTGCTGTTACCACCTGCTAAAATAATTCCT
>ERZ809407.2661-NODE-2661-length-11452-cov-47.590155_pt1 | contig 11452 bp, 7 predicted proteins | sample MGYA00520792_ERZ809407 | MGnify/ENA primary metagenome ERZ809407 (study PRJEB31576, sample SAMEA3212665) | Homo sapiens | biome: human-gut; feature: human gut; material: fecal | place: Sweden | collected 2012 ...
CACCATGACATGGAAGTATGAATAAAAATCAGCTATCTTTGCAATATTTGATGCGTAAATACGTTCTTTAGATAAAGCAAAGATAGCTATAAACCAAAAGAACAATGAAGAATATTTTAGGAAAAGCCATATTGCTGGCTTCAGCACTTTTGTTCTCTATCACGGGCACGAGTTGCAGCAATGATGATAATACCACTCCCGAAAAGGAGAAGACATACGATATGAGTGGCTTCGCCAAGGGAGCCGATGTAAGTTGGATTACAGAGATGGAGCAGAACGGAAAGAAGTTCTATAATGCTAACGGTAAGGCTACTGAGTGCATGGCGCTTCTCCGCGACCTCGGCATGAACTCCATCCGTCTTCGTGTATGGGTAAATCCTGAGGATGGATGGAACGGAAAGAATGATGTGGTGGCAAAGGCATGGAGAGCTCAGCAGCTCGGTATGAGACTGATGATTGACTTCCACTACTCTGATACCTGGGCTGACCCAGGAAAGCAGGGTGTTCCTGCTGCCTGGAAGAACTATGACTTCGAGCAGATGAAGCAGGCGGTTGCCGATCATACCAAGGATGTTTTGAATGCCCTGAAGGCAAGAGGCGTCAACGTAGAGTGGGTACAGGTAGGTAACGAGACCACCGACGGAATGCTCTGGAATGATGAGGATGGCGATGTTGCCCTGAAGGTAACTGGCCGTGCCTCTAAGAACATGGCTAACTTTGCCGCTTATATCAATGCCGGTTATGATGCCGTCAAGGCGATTTATCCGGAGGCTAAGGTGATAGTGCATCTCGATAAGGGAAACAACCTGAGCCAATATACCTGGATGTTTGATGGCTTGAAGCAGAATGGAGCCAAGTGGGATGTCATTGGTATGTCGCTCTATCCAGATTGGATTACTGACCAGACCTGGGAGCAGGTTTCTGATGACTGCCTCAGCAACATCAAGACCCTTTCCGGCAAATACAACTGCGATGTCATCATCTCAGAGATCGGTATGGTGTGGAATTCTGAGAATGCCGCTCCATTCCTCAAGAAGATGGTGGATGGCTGCAAGGCAATCTCTACCTGCGAGGGCGTGTTCTACTGGGAGCCTGAATGCAACAGCGGCTGGAACGGCTACGACAAGGGCGCCTTCGACAACAGCGGCAAGCCAACCGCAGCACTCGATGCCTTCAAGTAATCAGGTAAGTTTGCTTTCTTCGCCTCCTTTGGGAGCGATAGAAAGCGAATTTAAAAATGGAATATTATACAGATTTAGAAGAAAAAGATATGATCAAGAGAAGCATTACTTTCATGTCTCTCGCTCTGGCGTTTTCTACCATGTGCCAGGCGCAGAGTAGAAAAGTCATCAATTTGCCATCATGGGATTTCTCCCGCGATGGCAAAGCGTGGTCTCAGGTAGCCGTGCCTCACGATTGGGCTATCTCGGGTCCTTTCGATAAGAAATGGGATCTACAGATGGTGGCTATCGAGCAGAATGGCGAAAAGGAGAAGACCGAGAAGTCGGGACGCTCTGGAGCTCTCCCTTGGATAGGAGAGGGTATGTATAAGATGAATCTTCAGTTGCCGAAGGGCTACAAGCGTGCCGTCCTCGTTTTTGATGGTGCGATGAGTCAGCCTGTCGTTAAGGTGAATGGCAAGGAGGCTGGCAGATGGGCTTACGGCTACAATGCCTTCCGCATCGACATCACACCTTACGTGCAGTTTGGCGGCAAGAAGAATCTCGTAGAGGTTCATCTCAACAATGTAGAGGAAAGCAGCCGATGGTATCCAGGCGGCGGTCTTTACCGTCCGGTTTCCGTGGAACTTTACGGTAACGAGAACTTCTCTACCTGGGATACCTTCGTGCGAACCCTGAAAGCTGATAAGCAGGAAGCCGAAGTGGAAGTGAACGCCCTGCTGGAAGGAAAGATTGGTAAGTCGGGCAAAACGGTCATCGCTTTGCTGGATGAAGCTGGTACCAAGGTTGCCGAGCAGACTGTCTCTGGTACCGCCCCAGCCATCAAGACTACCCTGAAGGTAGCAAATCCTCAGCTCTGGTCTCCGGAATCTCCTTATCTCTATCAGGTGAAGTTAACCCGATATGAAGGAAAGAAGGTGGCTGATATCCAGACGCTGAAGACCGGTATCCGTACCATCTCGGTATCCAGGAATAATGGTTTCCAGCTCAATGGCATTACCCGCAAGATCAAGGGTGTCTGCCTGCACCACGACCTCGGTCCGTTGGGAGCTGCAGAGAACAAGGCTGCACTCATCCGCCAGATCAAGACGATGAAGGAGATGGGCTGCGATGCCATCCGTACCGCACACAACATGCCTTCTACCATGCAGATGGAAATCTGCGACTCTCTCGGTATGATGGTGATGGCAGAGAGCTTCGATATGTGGATTTATCCTAAGTGCAAGAATGGCTATGCCAAGTTCTTCAAGGAGTGGAGCGACAAGGATATGACCAATCTGGTGAAGCACCATCGCAACCATCCTAGCATCATTATGTGGAGTATCGGTAACGAGATTCCTGAGCAGTGGAGCAAGGAGGGTGTGGAGATAGCCAAGCATCTGCAGGATATCTGTCATCAGTATGACCCATCCCGCCCTGTTACCCAGGGTATGGACAAGGCTGAGGATGCCCTGAAGAGTGGTTTTGCCCAGGTGATGGACGTGCCAGGCTTCAACTATCGCGTACATAAATATTATAAGAATATCGAGCAGTTGCCTCAGGGATTCCTCCTGGGTTCAGAGACTGCATCTACCGTCAGCTCCCGTGGCGTGTATAAGTTCCCGGTTCAGGTGCGTGCCAGCGACAACAATCCATACGCCGATGGTCAGTGCTCTAGCTATGACACGGAGTATTGTTCCTGGAGTAATCTTCCGGATGATGACTGGAAGATGCAGGATGACTACAGTTGGGTAATCGGAGAGTTCGTGTGGACGGGCTATGACTATCTGGGCGAGCCGACTCCTTACGATACTTACTGGCCAAGCCGCAGCAGTTACTTTGGTATCTGCGACCTTGCCGGACTTCCAAAGGATCGGTATTATATGTATCGTGCCCGCTGGAACGAGCATCAGCATACCACCCATCTTCTTCCTCACTGGAACTGGAAGGGCAGGGAAGGACAGGTTACCCCTGTATATTGCTACACCGATGGTGTGGAAGGCGAGCTTTTCGTAAACGGCAAGAGCCAGGGCAGAGTTCGCAAGGACAAGTCAAGCCGCCTCGACCGCTATCGCCTCCGCTGGAACAATGTGAAGTATGAACCAGGCGAGATTCGCGTGGTTACCTACAATCAGTATGGCGACAAGGTAGGCGAGGACGTGAAGCGAACGGCCGGAGAACCTGCGCAGATGAAGTTCAGCGTGGAGACTCCAGACCATGAGCCTATCGCCTGCATGGTAGAAGGCTGCACCGATGAGCACAACGTGCTTCTGAATGCCGATGGCAACGATCTGGCTTTCATCACCGTGAGCCTTCTGGATAAGGACGGCAATGAGTGTCCGCTCGCCGATGATGAACTTACCTTCGAGGTAAAGGGTGCCGGAACCTTCAAGGCAGCATGCAACGGTGATGCTACTTCGCTCGATTCCTTCACTCAGCCACACATGCGACTCTTCTCTGGCAAACTCGTTATTGTTGTTCAGAGCAAGGCACAGAAGGGCGACATCATTCTCACCGTAAAGGATGGCAAGCGCAATATGGAAAATTCGCTTACGCTGCAGGCAATATAAAGCAGATTTATTAATGATAAATATAGATTCCCCTAGGAGTAGAAGTTCTTACCCCTAGGGGAATTCTTCGTTCAGCGACGTTGAATGTGTGTTCAGCAATGTTGAATGTGTGTTCAACACTGTTGAACATAGGTTCAGCAGTATTGAACGGAGATTTCTTCTAATGGTAGCAACAACTTCTTCCTATCCTTTCAACAACTTCTTTCTATACTTTGAGTATCTTCTCCTTATCCTTTCATCCGCTTTCCATAGGTCTGGACGGAACTTCTCCTTATTCTATTGTTATTTTTCTCTAATAATATTTGGCATTGTCGTGAATAATGTGTATTTTTGCAGCTATGAACAATTCACTAACCGCTTTATCTAGAGTAAGCATGGCGATAGCTATGCTTTTTATATCCATAGCGCTCCATGCGCAACGTTTCGTCAACACCACCCTGGATGGTGCTCAGGCAGTCTATGCCATTACCCAAGATACATCAGGAGTAGTCTGGCTGGGTACCGACAACGGTCTCTACAGTTATGATGGCTATCACGACTATCGCCATTTTGCTTCCCATACCTTTAGTCATATCCGCATCAATGCGCTCGGCTTCGAGGGCAGCGTGCTCTATCTGGCTACGGGCAGTGGAATGCTGAAGTTTGATACGCAGAAGGGAATCTATGCTTCTGCGCCAGCGATGGAATCTGATGGAGGTAAGGGCAGGAAAAAAATGGCAAGGGAGTTGCGAGTGCTTGATATGAAAGGCAGGAAAGATGCCTTTGGCAACGATGTGTATGCTATCCTGCATACACAGAAGGGACTTCTGGTGGGTTCTCTCGCCGGACTCCGTCTCAACCAGCGCCAGATTCTCCTGACTCCCGGAGCACAGCCGCTGGTGAATGCCCTGGCTTACGATGCCAAGCGCCACTGTTACTGGATAGGTACCGAGGGAGCTTTGTACTGCGCCGACCAGGCTTTGCAGAACTTCTCCAAGATTGCGGCGCTGGATGGAAACTCCGTGAAGTGTCTGGACGAAGACCAGGATGGCAATCTCTATATCGGTACAGATAATGGTCTTTATTGCATGGCGATGAATAACAGTCTGGAGCATTTCGTTCACGACTCGCGCAATGAGGCAACCATCCCCAACAATATCGTATGGTCCTGCTATGTGGATAAGTGGCAGAATGTGTGGATCGGTACCGATCACGGACTTTCCCGTTTATCTACCCATACCTACTATCGCTTCACTTCGCTCGATAAGATTACCTTCTCGGGCGAGGGCAACTGTCTGCATGCTATCCTTCAGACCCGCAGCGGCGACTGGTGGATGGGCGGAACCAACGGCTTGATTCACTATGCAGAGGGAGTGCGCGTTCAGGGTGCAGCTTCTGAATATCAGAATGTGGTATGGTATAAGCAGAACAATCCTTCGGCTCCTCTTGCTCACAACCGTGTGCGCAAGATTTATGAAGACAAGGAGGGGGATGTATGGATCTGTACAGACCATGGCATCAACCTCTATCAGAAGAGTACGGGAAAGTTGCTCAACTTCATCGTCTATGACAAGACCGGCAAGTATTCTACTGCCTGGGCTTATGATATTCTTCAGGATCAGAAGGGCAGGATGTGGATGGCATCTTATCAGGGTGGCGTCTTCGTGCTGGACAAGCAGCGCCTTCTGGCAGCCATCTCACTCTCATCTGCTGCTACAGCCACCTGTGTGGCAGACTATCATTTCTCAGACAAGGGCAAGAACGCCCTTTCGGGCCTGCACATCGGTCAGCTGGTTCTCGATGGAAAGGGAATGGTCTGGGCATCATCTTATAATCATCTCGACCGTATCGATACCCGTACCCTTCGCATCTCCCATATCCCTGGCACTGATGCCATCAATTATCTGATGAAGTCTGACAACGGCAATGTGTGGGTAGGATATAATTCCAGCGTGAAGTGCTATATGGTGAACTTGCCGATGAAGGGCAAGGAGGTGGAAAGCAAGGAATGGAAGATAGGTGCGAAGGTGGTTTCTATGTGTGACGTAGAAGACAAGGTCTGGGTGGTGGCAGGCAATATCTGCAGCGTGCTGGACCAGGGAAACAACAGTTTCCGGTTCTTCATTCCGATGGAGAATCCGAACAATATCTATTATTCCAAGCTGAACCACGAAGTGGTGATGGGTGGCAATGATGGCTTCATCTCCATCCGTGCCGACCTTACCATGCCGAAGGACGACAAGGCGCAGCTGCTCCTGGCGGGTATCGTGGTGAATGGCAGACAGACCCAGGATGCCCTGCTCGATGAGAACATTGAGGGAACACCGGGTGTTTCGCCCGTGGGACTGAAGACGCTGGTACTGAAGCATGATGAGAACAACTTCACGCTCCAGCTGTCTGATTTGCCTTTTGCCGATCATCCTACCGCCGTCTATGCCTACCGTCTGGAGGGTAGCGACCACGAGTGGCATTATCTGGACAAGGGCAATCTTGACATCACTTACAATGGATTGTCGTATGGCGATTATCATCTCACCGTGCATGTGGTGGATGGCGAGGGAAATATCGGAGATGAAGTTTATCAGCTCGAAATCTCCGTTCTTCCACCATGGTATCTCACCATCTGGTGCAAGCTGTTCTATCTTACCCTCCTGATTGTGGGTATCGCCTGGGTCATCAATGCTCATTTCGTAAGAAAGCAGTTGAAGGAGGCGAAAAAGCAGAAGGAGGAAATCCTGGAGCAGGTGCAGGCGCGTATGCTGTTCTATGCCAACCTTGCCGATGACCTGAAGAATGCTGCCGCTCACCATTCGTTCGAGGAAGTGAATCATCTGGTAGTTTCTCATCTCGATGTGAATGCTTCCGACAACGAATCAGAGTCGGCAATGATTGTAGATCTCCATGCTCCTCAGGCTCCGGAAGTTGAGATGGATGAGATGGATAGGAAACTGCTCAACCAGATTCGGGAGATGATAGAGGAGAATATGGTGGATTCCGACTTTAACGTGTCGATGCTTCAGGAGAAGATGGGTATGGGAAACAAGCAGCTTTACCGCAAGCTGAAGGCACTGACGGGTCAGACTCCGGTGGAGTATATCCGTGATATGAGAATGCAGAAGGCGGCAAAATTATTGAAGGCAGGCAAGTTCAGCGTGTCGGAGGTAATGTACACCGTAGGCTTCTCTAACAGCAGCTATTTCTCCAAGTGTTTCTCCAAGGTATTTGGAATGACTCCTACTGAGTTTATGCGCAGTTAAAAAGTATAAGGATTAAAGTTCAAGCGAAAGTATAAGGATTAAAGTTCAAAGTTCAAGCGATATGTTGCCAATATTAACGATTACAGGTTCCGACAGCACCGGTGGCTCTGGTGTGCAGGCGGATATCAAGACGATATTCGAATTGGGAGGTTATGCCGTTTCGGCGATAACCAGCATCACCGTGCAGAATACCCTGGGTATCCAGGAGTTCTTCGATATTCCTGCCGAGATTGTTTCCGGACAGATAGAGGCAATCATGAACGATATGCAGCCCAACATCGTGAAGGTGGGAATGATACGCAAGGTAGAGACGCTGAATGTGCTCATCGATGCCTTGACCAAGTATCGTCCCGACCATATCATCTACGCCCCTTCCATCTGGTCGAGCCAGGGCGATGCGCTGATGACCGAGGATGTGGTGAGCCAGATCAAATACCGCCTGCTGCCCCTCTGTTCGGTAGTCGTGGCGAGAAAGAAGGAGAGCGATATCATTCTTCAGAACTCCCGACTTCTAGAGCTTGCCGAGAAGCAGGGGCTCAGGATTTACCGGCTCGATAATGCCAATTCGCATGGTCTCATCAACCGCTTCTCTTCTGCCCTTGCCATCTATCTGAATCAGGGTAAGAAGATGGAGGAGGCGTTGGCGATGGCGCAGGATTTCATCAATATAGAACTGGCTAGGGAGAGTAATCTGCAGGGCAGGAGTTCTGAACTTTACAATCAGTTTATCTCGCAGGTGAATAACTTCTGCCGCACCTATAGCGATGTGCATTTCTATGCCGACCAGCTGAATGTGAGTGGCCGCTATCTGGCGCAGGTTACCCGCCGCATCTCCGGCAAGACACCGAAGGCAATCATTGATGAATACATCGTGAAGGAGATAGAGCGCGAGCTTTCTACCACCACGCATACGGTGCAGGAGATAGCTAACACCTTCGGCTTCTCATCGCAGGCTCATCTCACCAAGTTCTTCAAGAAGATGAGAGGGGTAACGCCTTCTGCTTTCAGGCAGAAAGGCTGAAAACAGGTGGTTTTTGACCAAAAAGTTAAAATAATTAAGTTAAATTAGAAACACGGACAAATTGAATTTGTCCGGCTCTTTTGTCCGGGTGCTTGTAAAGACTTAAATGTTAGTAACTTATAAGCTGTCGGACAATTTGTCCGGACAAATTCAATTTGTCCGTGTTATTTTTTTCTTTGCTTTTTAACTCTATGTTTTCCTTCTCGGAACTCATAGACTTAGGAGCCATAAAACTATGAGTTGGATTCGTTAACATAATGCTTTCTGGCAACCAAAGCGTGAGATTCTGTTATCTGATGCAGAATGGTTGATAATGCGAAAATACTACTATTATTTAGACCCTATTTTATTATAAATAGAATATATATGCCTGATAATCAGTTGTGTTGTGTTTTTCTGCAGACTTTGTATTTTAGACCCTATTTAGTTCTATTATTGAAAAATATTTTGTATTTTTGCGCCCAGAATGTAATTATACTAAAAATATGAGAAGAAGTATTTCGTTTACGATATTGTTTTTTGTGATGCTTTCGGTGTTGGTATCATGTTATCAAAGTCATAAGAGAGAGTTGGACTTGGCTTATACGTTGGCAGAGTCTAAGCCAGATAGTGCTTTGGCCTTTTTGAACCGTATCAATCAAGGTAAACTCTCTGATGAAGATATGGCGAAGTATGCTCTCACTTATTACATGGCGCAGGATAAGTCGGGCTTGGATGTGGATAATGATTCCTTGATCCACATAGCGTATGATTGGTATGGAGAACATCAGGACGATTCGCTTTATGCTACAACCTTGTATTATATGGGAAAATACTTTCTGCTGAATGATAGTATGGAGCAGGCAAAGGCATGTTTGGAGAAATCTTATTCTATTTCAGACAGTCTTCATAATCTGAACTTAAAATGCTTGGCATTGGATAAGCTGATAGAAGTAGAAGAACAATTGGCACCTGATACAGCATTGAAATATGCAAAGGCTTTGGTGAAGATGTATGATTCGATGCCAAATGTAACTATATATAATAAGGTGGTAGCCCGTTTGAAGTTAGGAGAAAACTTCTTTTACGTTGATAGTTTGAACCAGGCTTTGGAAGAAGAAAAGAAGGCATATAGGATGGCAGCGTCTGTAGGCGATAATAACTTATTGTCTTATGTAAGACAAAATCTAGCGAGTACATTTGAGGAAATGGGAGAAAAGGATAGTTGCCTGTTTTATGCTCGGCAAGCTTACGACTTGAATGGTAATGATAGATTTTCCTGTCAGTTAATGTTAGCTTCTGCTTATATTACTGTAGATTCCATAAAGCAAGCTTTTGCAATATTGGATCAAGCAACTCCTAAAACTGCTGAAGATCATTATTCGGTATTTTATATGCAAAGTCAAGCAGCTGTAAAAGCCCAGGATTATAAAACGGCTAAAACTTTCAGTGATTCAGCATGTTCTTGTTTGCAAGAAATGTACCGGACAGCATCCAAAGCCAAGAATTCCTATTATACTTCTTTTTTGAAGAAAGAAAGTGAAAGGGCAAAAATGCAAGGAAAGACGGAAATACAGCGATGGGTATTTGGATTGTTTTTACTTTTGGGCTTGATTGTTATTTCTTTTGTTTTGTATGCTTATTGGTCGTATCGAAAACTGTCATTAGCTCGCATAGCTCATGAACAGGAAATATTCAGCTAAAAGCAGCAAATGATGGAGAAATTACACCAAGAAGAGCTCTCTCATAGGGATGTGCAATTGTCTGTAATGCGTACCTATTTGCTAAAGAAGATAGAGGTTGTGGAAAAATTAAATTCGAGTGTTCCCAATGAGGGCAAGCATATTGTGCTTTCTGATAATGATTGGACAGAGTTAGAAGTCTTCTTAAATAGTGTAGAGGATTTGTTTGTGTCGAGGCTAAAGAAAGAGCATCCTAATTTGTCCAATGCAGATGTGCGATTAATGATGTTGTTGCGTTTAAAATTATCGCAAAAGACTTTAGCATCTATCTATTGTGTGAGCGAGAAAGCTATCAAGCAAAAGTTGTTCTTGTATAAGGATAAGGTAGGCATAAAAAATGAGCATTTTTCGCTTCGTAACTACATAGAAAACTTCTAGAAATAGGGGCTATATAGTGCTTTTTACTTTTATTCAGGTGTCCTTCTGTATCTTATACTGAAAAAGTTTTATATATAACATTTTGTGAAATTTTTAATGTTAAAAATAAGTATGAAAATTAATAAAATTCTAGTTGCTCTCTCTTTCTTTATGGTAATTTTATGTCAAATTGCTAGTGCTAGAAATATAATAGAAAGGGATATGGGAGCTAACAAAGGTGATGTTCCTGCAAACATTGCTATCCTTGATTCTGATAGTAACGTTGTTGCCAAAAACATGACTGGTATCTCGGATTCTACAGCAATCTCTCTATCTGATGTAGAGGTGATAGCTCATCGCAAAAACATAAAGTTGTCTGGTCATAATTTACTCGTAGACGTAGAGCATGATTCTATTCTTAACCATCAGAATGATATATATGAACTGATTGGTAAGGTTCCTGGTGTCTTACATGTAGGAAATTCGTTCAATGTGTTGGGTAAGGGAGCCCCGGTCTATTATTTAAATGGACGTAAGGTGAGAGATCAAAGTCTTATCGATAACTTACCGGTTGATCAAATCAAATCTTTAAAAATCGTTGCTATGCCTGGGGCGGATTATGACACATCGGGTTCACCTGTGGTTGATATAAAAACTAAAATTTTAGGAGATGGTGTGGCATTTAATGTCATCGGAAATGTCACTCAGGCAAAGCATTTGGCTCATAAAACAGGTTTCTCTTCAACATACAATTCAGGAAAAATAGATTTGTATGGTAAGTATTACTATAGGAGAAATAATGCTTCCGAAAGTTCTGATTATAATAAACAGGTATTGGCTGATACCATTTGGAATAAAATGCAACATATTGAAAGCTTAACGCATTCTGGTAGTCATACTTATTCTGCTGGTATGACTTATCATCTGTCTGATAAATCAGAACTAGGGATGCTTTATAGTGGAATGTACACGGATGGAAAGGTTGAGACTCAGGATACGTTTAGTGTAGTGCCAAATGCTGGACCTGCATATTATCTCTTTGATAAAAATAAAACTAAAAACAACCTCCTTACGCATCATGTCAATATGTATTATGATGCAAGTTTGAATCATGCCTGGCACGTGAGTGTAGTGATGGATTATATTTCTAAAGTATCGAACACTAATTCTGCTTTAAAGGAAAATCATATAGGTACGAGTTCTGAGGTTTCATATATGGGACATTCTAAATGGAATGTCCTGGCTTCTAATTTCCATGCTACCCATGATTTTGGAAAGTGGGGCACTTTGGGTATGGGATATGATTTCAGCTATAGTGAGGGAGTAGATAAGATAGATTATGAACGGTTGAAGTTCGATGGTCGTTTTGAGAATAAGGAAGTTAAAA
>ERZ809407.2666-NODE-2666-length-11441-cov-5.466099_pt1 | contig 11441 bp, 8 predicted proteins | sample MGYA00520792_ERZ809407 | MGnify/ENA primary metagenome ERZ809407 (study PRJEB31576, sample SAMEA3212665) | Homo sapiens | biome: human-gut; feature: human gut; material: fecal | place: Sweden | collected 2012 ...
TCGACCAGAAGGTCGAGGAGACCCTCGTCCAGCCGACGTTCATCACCATGTACCCCGTCGAAGTGAGCCCGCTTGCCAAGCGCAGCCCGTCTGACCCGTACCTCACCGAGCGCTACGAGATGTTCGTCTGCGGCTGCGAGATGGGCAACGCTTTCACTGAGCTCAACGACCCGATGGATCAGTACGAGCGCTTCAAGGCGCAGGTCGAAAAGCGCGCCAACGGCGACGACGAGGCCGAGATGATGGACGAGGATTACGTCATGGCCCTCGAATACGGTCTGCCCCCGACGGGAGGCCTGGGCTTCGGCATCGACCGCTGCGCGATGATGCTCTGCGGTACCGACTCCATCCGCGACGTCATCCTCTTCCCGACGATGAAGCCGCTCGATATGCCCAAGAAGAGCGAAAAGGCCGAGGAGAAGACCGAAACGTCCGCTCCCGCCGTGAAGGCCACCGGCGCGACCGGCATTGTCAAGCCCAAGGGCGCGCACGCCGCCGACGAGGTCGACAAGGTCGAGAGCGAGCCGATCTTCGAAGAGCAGGTCGAGTTCGACACCTTTGCCAAGTCCGACTACCGCGCGGTCAAAATCAAGGAGTGCACCGCCGTGCCCAAGAGCAAGAAGCTCCTGAAGTTCGTCCTTGACGACGGCTCGGGTAAGGACCGCATCATCCTCTCCGGCATCCACGACTATTACGAGCCCGAGGACCTTGTCGGCAAGACCGCCATCGCCATCGTCAACCTGCCCCCGCGCAAGATGATGGGCATCGACTCCTGCGGTATGCTGATCTCTGCTGTCCACCACGTGGACGGCGAGGAGAGACTCAACTTCCTGATGGTCGATGATGACATCCCTGCGGGCGCTAAGCTCTATTAAAATCAAAAGAGCCTTTCCAAATCAGGAAAGGCTCTTTTTACCTTGTTTCCCAGCGCCGCGCGGGAGATGTCCCATTGGCATGGGACTACGCGGGTAAAAGGGGGATTCTCTCACGTGAGAGAATCCCCCTTTGAATCCCCCAAGAGAACGGTAGGGGCGTTTCGACTTCGCCCCTGCACCCCTAACGACCAAAAGGGAGGGGCCTTGCCCCTCCTTTTTGGATTATCCACCCCGATCTTCTGACGGCGCGGCATTGCTGTGCTCGCCACTTTGGGGTGCTGTTTTTTTAGCTTTTTGCTGGGTCGACACTGCTGTGGACATTGCTGATGGGTTCGTCGGGAATGATGTCGTGCGCGATGACCTGCTCTTCTGCGTCCAACAGGGCTTTTTTGAGGACTTCGCGGGCAAGGATGCCTTTGCCTTCATCGTAAAGGTCGATGGCTTCGCTCATACTGCGTACCATCAAGTGGTATAGCGTTTTATAAGTCATCATCTTATCACCTCTACACAATTATAGGTCAATATCACCCTATTATCAATAGGTCAATTTGCCATAATTTCGTTGGGGTGATTAGATGACTCGCATGAAAGAACTGCGCAAAAAGAAAGGCTTCTCACAGGTCAGAATGCAGATGCTGACGGGAATTGACCAGAGCGATTATTCAAAAATCGAGACCGGTAAGCGAAATATGAGTTTTGAACAGTGCCGCCGCATCGCCCTTGCGCTGGAAACCAGCATGGACTATCTCGCCGGCCTGACCGATCAGGATACCCCTTATCCCAGAACAAAGTAAAACGACCGCTCAGGCGGTCGCTTTTTTGCCCCCATAAGGCGGCGAGCGCAGCAATGCCGCCCCGCAGGCAGTCCGCCGCCATGCTGCCGTCACTCGCGCCTCACGGTAGTAAGGCGCGGTTGTGAGTGGTAGCGACTCGCAGGGACTCATGGCGAAGCCATGTACACCGCACCCACACTGCGCAGCGCGTGCAGTTATTCAAGCTGTAATCTGCCAATGTTGGGGTCAAGGGGCAAAGCCCCTTGCGTTCTCTTGGGGGTATAAGGGGGCCATTCTCTCACGAGAGAGAATGGCCCCCTTTTTCCGCGCCCCTGCACGGTGCAGGGATAGAAGCGCGCTATCGCGCTGCCTTTTATGCTGTTCAGCAGAACTGCACTGGCTCAGTAACCTCCTTGAGCCACTCCAGCTCATCCCCACTCAGATACGGCGAGATCGCCGCAAAGACCTTAGCGTGATAAGCATTCAAAAGCTCCACATCGCGCGACGAGAGCAGCGACAGATCAATCGCATCGCGGTCATACGGCACGAGCGTCAGCGGTTCGAGCGCAAGGAAGCGGCCGTACTCGTTGACCTCAGCCTCGCGTACAACGACGAGGTTCTCAATGCGCACGCCGAACTTGCCGGCAAGGTAAATGCCCGGCTCGTTCGAGAAGATCATGCCCTCTTCAATGACGCAGTGGCGCTTCTGGCGCTTCACGTCCCAGTGTACGCGCTCAGGGCCCTCATGCACGCCGAGGACAAAGCCCACGCCGTGGCCCGTGCCGTGGTTGAAGTCGAGGCCCGCTTCCCACAGCGGCGTGCGGGCCAGCATGTCAAGGTTTTCGCCCATGCAGCCGTGCAGGAACTTGGCCGCGCCCAGCTGTATGTGTCCGCGCAGGACAAGCGTGTAGATGCGCTTTTCCTCGTCCGTGAGCGGCCCCAGCGCGATGGTGCGGGTGATGTCGGTCGTGCCCTCCAAATACTGCGCGCCCGTGTCGGCGAGGCAGAGGCCGCGCGGCTCCATGGGAATGTCGGTCTCCTCGGTCGGCTCGTAGTGGACGATCGCGCCGTGCGCGCCGTAGGCGAGGATGGGGTCGAAGCTCTGCTCAAGATAGTGCTCACCCTCGGCGCGAAGAGATTCGAGCTTTTTCGACGCGCTGAGCTCGGTGATCGGCTCTTTGCCGATTGTGTGCTTGAGCCAGTAGATGAAGCGCGTGACGGCCACGCCGTCCTTGATGTGGGCGAGGCGCTCGTTCTCCTGCTCGGCGGGCGTTTTCATCGCCTTCATCAGCTGAATGGGGCTCGTGCGGTCGAGCACTTCGGCACTCTCAGGCACGCTTTGCAGAATGCGGTAGTTGGCGCGCTCGCCGTCGAGCAGTACGCGGGTGCCCGTGGGCAGCGCCGCGACCAAACGGTAGATGTCGTCATAGGGGGCGAGCGTTACGTCGTCAGATTTCAAATGTGCTTCGATCTCTGCGCTCACGGCCTCTCTCTGCACGCAGAGCGTGGCCTTGTCCTGCTCAAGCAGCAGATACGAGAGAAACACGGGAGTGAAGAGCACGTCGTTTCCGCGCAGGTTCAAAAGCCATGCGACTTCGTCGAGAGAGGGGATGACGAACACGCTTGCGCCCATCTCCTTCATCTTGCCGCGCACCATTGCGAGCTTTTCCCTGCGCGTCAGGCCTGCATACTTTACGTCCAGCTCCCACACCGGCTCGCACGAGAGTGCGGGGCGGTCCGCCCACACAAGGTCGACAAGGTCCTCGTCGCCCGCAAAGCGGATGTGCTTCTCGCGCGTTTTCTCGCCAATCGAACGGGCGAAGTTGTTGCTGATCGTGCGCGAGTCGAAGCCGATCCAGCCGTTTTCAGGAACGTGGTCGCGCAGGAACGCGGGGATCTCAGGCACGCCGGGCTGGCCCATGCGCATGAGCTCAATACCGCTGCCCTCTAACTGCTGCGAGGCCTGCAAAAAGTAGCGGCCATCCGTCCACAGCGCGGCGGCGTCCGGCAGCACGACGAGCGTACCGGCAGAGCCGGTGAAGCCAGAGAGAAATTCGCGCGCCTTGAAGTGCGCGCCGACATATTCCGAGGTGTGGAAGTCGTCGGTCACGACGACGTAGGCATCGATATGGCGCTTGGCCATCTCCGCGCGCAAAAGTGCGAGCTTTTCGACAGGTTTCATCACAAAATCACTCCATTTCTTTGATACGATAGCCCTTGCCTTATTCGGCAAAGCTCTCCGTCAGCGTGACGAGCACGTTCGTCATGGCCTCGAGGCTGTCCGCGGGGATCCACTCGCGCACACCGTGGTAGTTGTAGCCGCCGGTGGAGAGGTTGGGGCAGGGCAGCCCGTCCCAGGACAGGCGCGCGCCGTCCGTGCCGCCGCGGATGGGTACGCACTGCGGCTCGACGCCGTTGGCGCGGAAGGCGTTTTCCGCGCGCTCGATGAGGTGGAAGTGGGGGAGGATCTTCTCCTTCATGTTGTAGTAGCTGTCATTGATCTGGGCCTCGGCTGTGCCGTTGCCGTAAATTTCGTTGATGCGCGCGGCGCAGTCGGCGAAGAGAGCCTTTTTCTCCTCAAAGCGCTCGCGGTCGTGGTCGCGGATGATGTAGCGCAGCATCGCCTCGGTCACGCTGCCGCTCATCTCGGTCAGGTGGAAAAAGCCCTCGTAGCCGTCGGTTTTCTCCGGCACTTCGTCCTCAGGCAGCATCGCGTGGAAGGCCATCGCCGCGGTCGCGGCGTTGATCATGACATTTTTGGCGCTGCCGGGGTGGACGCCGACGCCGTGCACCGTCAGAACGGCGGACGCGGCGTTGAAGTTTTCAAATTCGATCTCACCAAGCGGGCCGCCGTCCACGGTGTAGCCGTAGTCGCAGCCGAGCTCCTGCACGTCGAGCCCGTCCACGCCGTTGCCGATCTCCTCGTCGGTCGTGAAGATGACGCGCACCTCGCCGTGTTTGACGTTTTTCTCAATCATCGTCTCGACCGCGGCCATGATCTCGGCGACGCCGGCCTTGTCGTCCGCGCCGAGGAGCGTCGTGCCGTCGGTGACGATGAGCTCTTCGCCCACATGGCTTTCAAGGCCGGGGCAGAGCGCCTCGGTGAGGGAGACAGTGTCGTTGAGCTTCAGCTCGCCACCCTCGTAGCGCACGAGGCGGGGCTTGACGTTTTCGCCCGAAGCGTCGGGAGCGGTATCCATGTGCGCGATGAGCGCGATGACGGGCGCGTCCACGCTCTCGCTCGCGGGGAGCGTTGCGAGCACGTTGCCGCAGTCGTCCATGTGGACGTCCTCGAGCTTCAGCGCTTCAAGCTCCTGCATCAGCGCGCGGCCGAGGTCCTTCTGCCGCTCCGTGGAGGGCGAGGTGCCGGTGAATTCGTCCGAGGTGGTGTAATAGGTCACATAGCGCAGAAAACGCGATTTGGCAGATTCCATTTTGGGGTACCTCCTTGCAGTCATGCTGCGTGATATTTCACGCTCAGTGTACCACAAAAGGGGGCGAACTGTAAAGCCGCGGCGCACCGATCCGCGCAAAAGTGAAACGGTGCAAAAGATTCTTTTGCTTGACAAAGGGCGGCAGTTGATAATATAGTGTGATACATATTAAATAAGAAACTGGGAGGGAAGAGGAAAAATGAACGTGGAAACCATCACGAGCCGGCAGAATCCGCTGATGACGCACCTGCGCAAGCTCGCTTCCTCCCGGTCTTACCGCAAAAAGAGCGGCGAATATCTCTGCGACGGAACAAAGCTTCTGGACGAAGCGCTCAAGTGGGGCGCACCGGTCCAAACGGCGGTGTTTTCTGACGGCGTGGACATTCCGGCGCTTCCCGATACCGTGCGCGCCGTGCGCGTGAGCGGAGATCTGATGCGCTCGGTGAGCCCGATGGAGACGCCGCAGGGCGCACTGTTTACGGTCGCGCTTCCCGAGACGAAGTTGCCCGAAACGCTTGCGGGTAAGCACTATCTCGTGCTGGACGGCGTGCAGGACCCCGGGAACGTGGGGACCATCCTGCGCACGGCGGACGCGTTTGAGTGCGACGGCGTGTTCTTAGTCAACGCCTGCGCCGACCTCTTCAATCCCAAGACGGCGCGCGCCACGATGGGCGCGATCTTCCGCCGCGAGGCGTACAGCGTCACGCCGGAGGAGCTTTTCGCGCTGCTCAGTAAAAGCGGCGTCCCGCTCTACGGCACGGCGCTGCGCGAGGACACCGTGCCGCTGTCTGACGCGAACCTGTCCAAAGCCGCTGTCGCCATCGGCAGCGAGGGGCGCGGACTGTCGCAGCAAATGCTGGATGAATGCGCCAAGACGCTCAAAATTCCCATGAGCCCGCGCTGCGAGTCGCTCAACGCGGCCATCGCGGCGACGGTCGTTCTGTGGGAGATGTATCGCTGAAACAAACAAGGAGGTGCTCTTCATGGCGGGCCTTAAATACTGGGTGTGGCTCTCGGAGGTCAAGGGACTGACAAACCGCTCAAAGCTTCTGCTGCTCGACTATTTCGGCACGCCGGAGAACGTCTACTATGCCGACGAGGACGAGTACCGCCTCGTCGAGGGCATCGAGCCGCGGCAGATCGCACTGCTCGCGGAAAAATCGTTGGAAAACGCCGACCGTATCCTCGGCGCGTGTTCGCGGCTGGGGCTGCGGCTTCTCACGATGCAGGACGCGGACTATCCGATGCGCCTGCGCAATATCTTTGAGCCGCCGTGCCTGCTCTATGTCAAAGGCCAGCTCCCCGTTATCGACGAGGAGGTCGCTGTCGCCATGGTCGGCACGCGCAAGGCCTCGCCCTACGGCATCGAAGCGGCGGAGAAGATCGCCTACGGCCTGTGCAAGCAGGGCGCGGTCGTGATCTCCGGCGCGGCGGCGGGCGTGGACAGCGCATCTCACCGCGGCGCGCTGCGCGCGGGCGGAAAGACCATCGCCGTGCTCGGCAACGGGCTGGACATTGTCTATCCCGCGGAGAATGAATGGCTGTACCGCGATATCGCGGCCTCGGGTGCGCTCATCAGCGAGTATCCGCCCGGGACGGCGGCCGAGGCGTGGCATTTTCCCGTGCGAAACCGCATCATCAGCGGCCTGAGCCTCGCGACCATCGTGGTCGAAGCGCCGGAAAAGAGCGGCGCGCTCATCACGGCGAATACCGCGCTTGAGCAGGGACGCGATGTTTTCGCCGTTCCCGGCCCGATCGACGCGCCATTAAGCCGCGGCTGCAACCGTTTGATCGCGGACGGCGCGGCGGGCCTCATCACCGACAGCTGGGATGTGCTGCGCGAGTACGAGGCCATCTATCCGCATAAAATACTCGGCGAGCGCGTGGAGCTTCCACGTACGCTCGGCTATCAGGCGCGCGAGGAGCAAGCGCGCGCCAAGCAGGCCGCGGCGGAGGAAATACTGTCGCTGCCGACACTGAATTTGAAAACCAACGACGCGGGGCTGACCGACGATCAGATCGCCATTCTGCGCACGCTCAAAGACGGCGCGCTGCAGGTGGATGACCTGATCGAAAAGACGCAGATCCCCACGCGCCGTGTTCTTTCCGCGCTCACGATGATGGAGCTCGAGGGCTACGTCGAGCAGGGCAGCGGCAAGCATTTTTCTTTGACTGTCACACTACTGGAGGAATAATATTCATGGCAAAAAAGCATCTGGTGATCGTCGAGTCTCCGGCCAAGGCGAAAACCATCGGAAAATATCTGGGCAGGGAGTACGAGGTCAAGGCCAGCATGGGCCATTTGCGCGACCTGCCCAAGAGCAAGCTGGGCGTCGATATCGAGCACGACTTCGAGCCCGTCTATCAGCCCATCCGCGGAAAAGAGGAGCTCATCAGCGAGCTCAAAAAGGCCGCCAAGAGCAGCGACACCGTGTATCTTGCAACGGACCCGGACCGCGAGGGCGAAGCCATCTCGTGGCACTTAAAAGCGCTTTTGAATCTGGACGATGAAAAGGCCAAGCGCGTGACTTTCAACGAGATCACGAAAAAGGTCGTCTCCGAGAGCATCAAGGAGCCGCGCGCCATCGACCAGGATTTGGTCGACGCGCAGCAGGCGCGCCGTGTGCTCGACCGCATCGTGGGCTATCAGCTGAGCCCGCTTCTGTGGAAGAAGGTCCGCCGCGGCCTCTCCGCGGGCCGCGTGCAGTCCGTCGCCGTGCGCATGGTCGACGACCGCGAAAAGGAGATCCAGGCCTTCGAGGCGCAGGAATACTGGACGCTTGACGCCGACCTCACCGACGAGGCGACGCACAAGACCTTTGAAGCGCACTATTACGGCAAAGACGGTAAAAAGGTCGAGCCGACCTCGGGCGAGCAGGTGGACGGCATCATTGCCGACATCGGCGACAAGCCCTTTACCGTGACGAATATCAAGCGCACGGACAAGCAGCGCTCCCCGTCTCTGCCGTTCACCACTTCCACCTTACAGCAGGAGGCCTCGCGCAAGCTCAACATGACGCCGCGCCGCACCATGGCCATCGCCCAGCAGCTCTATGAGGGCGTGGACATCACGGGCGAGGGCACGGTGGGTCTCATCACCTACATGCGTACCGACTCGCTGCGCATCTCCGAAGAGGCCATCGCTGCGGCGAAGACGTTTATCCTGGGCCGCTACGGGCAGAGCTACTATCCCAAGACCGCCCGCCACTACAAGGCCAAGGCCGGCGCGCAGGACGCGCACGAGGCCATCCGCCCCTCGAACGTCAACCTGACGCCCGAGCAGATCAAGGCCGATCTGACGGGTGAGCAGTACCGCCTGTATCGCCTGATCTGGAGCCGCTTTTTGGCCTCCCAGATGGCGAACGCCGTGTACGACAGCGTGAGCGCGCAGATCATGGCGGGCGGACACGAGTTCCACGCGAGTGCCAGCAACCTGAAATTCTCCGGCTACACCGCCGTTTACGAGGAGTCTCGCGATGACGACAGCAAGGAGGAAAAGGAGGGCACGCTGCCGCCGCTCGTCGAGGGGCAGGGCTTGACGCTCGAGGCCTATACGCCGCTCCAGCACTTCACTCAGCCGCCCGCGCGCTACACGGACGCGACGCTCATCCGCGCGATGGAGCAGAACGGCATCGGCCGCCCGTCGACCTACGCGCCGACGGTCTCGACGATCTTAGACCGCGAATACGTCATCAAGGACGGAAAATACCTGCGTCCTACGCCGCTCGGCGAGGTGGTGACGGGCCTGATGGAAGAGCGCTTCCCCGACATTGTGGACATGAAGTTCACCGCCCGCATGGAGGAAAAGCTCGATACCGTCGAAGAGGGCAAGACCGCGTGGAAGGACGTCATCCGCGACTTTTACGGCGGCTTTGAGCGCGACCTTGAGAACGCCGAGAAGGCGCTTGAGGGCGTGAGACTCAAGGTCCCCGATGAGGTCAGCGAGGAGAAGTGCGACGTCTGCGGCCGCAACATGGTCATCAAGAGCGGGCGCTTTGGCCGCTTCCTTGCCTGCCCGGGCTATCCCGAGTGTACGTTCACCAAGCCCCTTGTCATCGAAATGCCGGGCCGCTGCCCCAAGTGCGGCGGGCGCATGATGAAGCGCACCGGCGTGAGCAAGAAGACGAACAAGCAGTACACGTACTACGCCTGCGAATTCTCCACCAGCAGCGATCCCGAGAAGAAGTGTGACTTCATGACTTGGGATGTGCCGACGAAGGACGACTGTCCCGAGTGCGGCCAGACGATGTTCAAAAAGGCGGGCAAGGGCTTTAAGCGCCCGTACTGCATCAACCCCGCGTGTTCGCGCTTTGTGCCGGAAGACCAGCGCGGCTATGTGAAAAAGAAGACCACCGAGACCGCGGAAGAGGGCGCGGAGAGCGCCGAAGCCGCCGATGCGGCGGAGACCGCGGCAAAGAAGACCGCCGCCAGGAAGACGACGGCTAAGAAGAGCACCACCGCAAAGAAAATGAGCACAAAAGCGGCGAGCACCAAGAAGACCACGACGAAGACCGCCGCAGTGAAGAAAACGACAAAGAAGGCCGCAGCCGAGGATGGTGCAGAAAAGCCCGCAAAAAAGACGGCGGCAAAGAAGACCGCGACCACGAAAAAGGCGGCCGCTAAGAAGACGACCGCCAAGTCCGCGGCCAAAAAGACCGCGGAGAAAGAAGAGAACTGATGCAAGTAACTGTGATCGGTGCCGGCCTTGCCGGCTGCGAGGCTGCCTGGCAGCTCGCGCAGCGCGGCATCGCCGTGACGCTGCATGAAATGAAACCCGAAAAGACCACCCCCGCGCACCACACGGCGGATTTTGCCGAGCTTTGCTGCTCGAATTCGCTGCGCTCGGACCAGATCGAAAACGCGGTCGGCCTTCTCAAAGAGGAGCTGCGCCGCCTCGATTCGCTGATCCTTGCCTGCGCGGACGCGACGCGCGTGGAGGCGGGCGGCGCGCTGGCGGTCGACCGCTACGGCTTTTCAAAGCTCGTGACAGAGAAGATCCGTTCGCATCCCAATATCACGGTTGTCCCCGGCGAGGTGACGGCCATCCCCGAGGGGAACGTCATCATCGCCTCGGGCCCCTTGACGAGCGACGCGCTCGCCGCCGCCATCGCCGAAAAGATCGGCGACGGGCACACGCTGAACTTTTTCGATGCCGCCGCGCCGCTCGTGACGTTTGAGAGCGTTGATATGGATTCGGCGTTTTTCGCCTCGCGCTACGACAAGGGCACGGCGGACTACATCAACTGCCCGATGACGGAGGAGGAGTACGATGCCTTCTGGCAGGCGCTCACGACCGCCGAGGAAGCGAGCGTACACGGCTTTGAGGATAAAAACGTCTTTGAGGGCTGCATGCCCGTCGAGGTCATGGCGCGCCGCGGACACGATACGCTCTGCTACGGTCCCCTCAAGCCGCGCGGTCTGCGAGACCCGAAGACGGGGAAAGAACCCTATGCCGTCGTCCAGCTGCGGCGCGACAACGCGCAGGGCAGCGTCTATAACCTTGTCGGCTTCCAGACGCATCTGCGCTTTCCCGAGCAGAAGCGCGTGTTTTCGATGATCCCCGCGCTGCATGATGCGGAGTTTGTGCGCTACGGCGTGATGCACCGCAACACCTATCTCCGCTCGCCGGGGATGCTGGACCGCTACTATCGCCTGATCGCGGATGACCGCATCGCCTTTGCCGGGCAGATGACCGGCGTGGAGGGCTATATCGAGTCTGCGGCTTCGGGCTTTCTGGCGGGCATCGAGATGGCAAGAAGACTCGAAGGCAAACCGCCCGTCGATTTCCCACGCGAGACGGCCATCGGGGCGCTGGGGCTTTACATCAGCGATACGACGGTCTCGGACTTTCAGCCGATGAACGTGAACTTTGGTATCATGCCGCCGCTGGGCTACCGCGTCAAGGGCGGCAAGCGCGTGAAAAATGCGCAGCTCGCCGCGCGCTCGCTTGAAAAGATCGACGCGATGCGCGAGGACGTGCTGAGTGACAGGAAAGGAGAGTGACCCCGTGAAGATCATCGTCGACGCCATGGGCGGCGATTTCGCCCCGCTCGCGCCCGTCAAGGGCGCGCTGATGGCGCAGGAGAAGTACGGCGTGGACATCGTCCTGACCGGAAAAACGGAAGAGATCTTGAAGGCCCTGCAGCAGTGCGGCTGCAAGGAGCTCCCCAAGGGCATGGAGATCGCCAACGCGACCGAGGTGGTCGAGATCTGCGATGATCCGGCCACGGCCTTTAAGCACAAGAAGGATTCGTCCCTCACCGTGGGGCTCAATATGCTCCATGCCGGCGACGCGGACGGCTTTGTCAGCGCGGGCAGCACGGGCGCGCTCAGATCGGAAGAGCGTCGTGTAGGGAAAG
>ERZ809407.2667-NODE-2667-length-11439-cov-6.624385_pt1 | contig 11439 bp, 8 predicted proteins | sample MGYA00520792_ERZ809407 | MGnify/ENA primary metagenome ERZ809407 (study PRJEB31576, sample SAMEA3212665) | Homo sapiens | biome: human-gut; feature: human gut; material: fecal | place: Sweden | collected 2012 ...
CGGCCAGCGCAGCGAGAACCGCGTGCAGGAGATCAGCTCCATCACCCGAAACCTCAAGATCATGGCCAAAGAGATGAACGTGCCGATCATCGCTCTGAGCCAGCTGTCCCGTGCGGTGGAAAAGCAGGGCAACAACTCCAGCCACCGCCCCCAGCTGTCGGACCTGCGCGACTCCGGCTCCATCGAGCAGGACGCCGACTGCGTCCTCTTCCTCTACCGCGACTCCTACTACGCCAGCCAGAACCCCGACGGCGCGGAGGTGGACGCCGACACCGCCGAGTGCATCGTGGCAAAGAACCGTCACGGCGAGACCAGCACGGTGCCGCTGGGCTGGGATGGCGCCCACACCCGCTTTATGGATGTGGACTTCAAACGCTGATGAACTACGAAGAGATCTTACAGACGGTGCGCGGCTTCTGCGCCCGGGAAAAGCTGCTGGACGGCAAAAAGCATCTCGCGCTGGCTGTTTCGGGCGGGGCCGACAGCATGGCCCTGCTCTGCCTCATCCGCCCGCTGGCCGAGGAAAGGGGCATCGCCCTCACGGTCTGCCACGTCAACCACGGCCTGCGGGGGGAGACGGCGGACCGGGACGAAGCCTTCGTCCGGGAGGTCTGCGCCCGGCTGGGCCTGCCGCTGCGGGTGTTCCACGCCGCTGAGCTGGAAGCCGAAGCAGGAAAGCCCCGGGCAGGGGAGGACTGGGCGCGCCGCCTGCGGTATGCCTGCTTTGAGCGGGTGCTGGCCGACGGGATAGATGCCGTCGCAACTGCCCATACTGGGAGTGACCAGGCCGAGACGCTGCTGTTCCGGCTGGCCAGAGGCACCGGCCTCCACGGCGCGGCGGGCATCCGGCCCAGCCGCCCGGGCTATCTGCGGCCTCTGCTCTGCCTGACGAGGGCCGACACCGAGGCCGTCTGCCGCGCCTGCGGCGAAGGCTGGGTCACCGACGAGACCAACGACGCCGACGACTACGCCCGCAACCGTCTGCGCCACGGCGCACTGCCCGCCCTCTGCGGGGTCAACAGCGCCGCTGAGCACAATCTGGCCCGCTTCTGTGAGAAAGCCGCCAAGGCGGACGAATACTTCGCCCGGCAGGCGGATGCGCTGCTGGCTTCGGCCCGGGCAGCGGACGCAAAAAGCCTGCCCGGCGGGGCGGGATACGCCCTGCGCAGCGGCCAGCCCGTGTGGATGTCAGAGCCTTTGCGGCAGGCCGACCCGCTCATCCTCGACATGGCTCTCCACAGCCTTGTGGGGCCGGTGCGGGACGCGGAGGAAAAATATATCCGCCTGCTGGCTGACCTTGTGGAAAAGGGCAGCGGCGCGGTGCAGCTCACCGACGCCGTCCGCTTCTGCGCCCGGGACGGCGTGCTCTGGCGGGAGGAAGCCGGTAAAAACACCCGCCGACAGGGCGAAAAAGCGGACGGTCCGAAATTTGAAGTATCCCTGCCGGAGGGCGGCGATTATCCGCTGCCCGGCGGCAGAAAGCTGCATATCCGGGTGGTTTCGGCCTGTTTTGAAGAAAAAACACAGGGTGTTCATAAAAAAGACTTAAAAAATCAGGCAGATTATGCTAAAATAAACTCGATATGTCCTGTTCTGCGGCTGCGCTGCCGTCAGCCCGGCGACCGCTTCCGTCCGGCCGGGCGGGGGGTAGACCGGGAGCTGCGCAAATGGATGAACGAGGCGGGCATCCCGCCCCGGGAACGGGACACGCTGCCGCTGCTGGCGGCAGGCAGACAGGTGCTGTGGGTCTGCGGAGAGGGCTTTGCCGATGGGCTGGCCCCCGGGCCGGACACCGGGCAGCTGTTGCAGGTGGAACTAGAAAATTTTGGAGGAATCGAATCATGAGCATGCATGACGATATTTTGAAGGTCCTCGTTTCGGAAGAGGAGCTGAAAGCGAAAGTGGCTGAGCTGGGCGCTCAGATCAGCAAAGACTATGAGGGCAAAAACCTCGTCCTCGTCTCCATCCTCAAGGGCTCGGTGGTCTTTATGGCCGACCTGATGCGCGCCGTGAGCATCCCGTGCAGCATCGACTTCATGGTGGTGTCCAGCTACGGCGGCGGCAACACCACCAGCACCGGCCTCGTCAAGATCATCAAGGACCTGGACGGCGACCTCTCCGGCAAGGACGTGCTCATCGTGGAGGACATCCTCGACACCGGCATCACCCTGTCGAACCTCGTGCCGATGCTCAAGATGCGCAACCCGAACTCGGTGAAGATCTGCACCATCCTCGACAAGCCCAGCCGCCGCAAGGCCGACATCGCCCCGGACTACGAGGGCTTCGCGGTGCCGGACGAGTTCGTGGTGGGCTACGGCCTCGACTACGACGAGAAGTACCGCAACCTGCCCTACATCGGCGTACTCAAACCCAGCGTCTACGAAAAGTAAGAAATAAAACCAGAACTGGAGTTGATCCTTTTGCAACCTAAGAGACCTCGTATCAATCCGCTCATCCTCGCACTGGCGCTGGCCGCCGTGCTGATGGTCTGGTCGGTGATGGGCAGCGGGTCGGGCAGCACCAGCGGCTCGACCATGAGCTACTCCACCGTCGTCCATTACTTTGAGCACAATCAGGTCACGTCCTTCACGCTGGACCGCAACACCAGCGTCATCACCCTGAACCTGAAGGAAGGCGACCTGCCCCTGCCGGACGTCTCCTCCACCCAGAGCACGGTGCAGTCTACCGGCGGTCTGCTGAGCGGGATGTTCTCCTCCTCGTCGGAGTCCACCGGCGCAGTGCAGGAGGACGACGGCACCGTCACCGTCCGCTATAAACTGCCCTACGCCTACGTTTTCATCGAGAACGTGGACAAGTATATCGAGTCCTACGACGCGGCGAACCCCGACGCGCCCATGACCTACGACTACACCTCTCTCAAGGAGACCATCCCCTGGATGGAGATCATCTTCTATCTGGGGATGCTGGGCTGCACCGGCTTTTTGCTGTTCTCGATGATGCGGGGCGGCGTCGGCGGTGGCGGCGGCATCATGAATGTCGGCAAAGCCAAGGTCAAGGACGAGCACGAGAACAAGAAGACCGCCACCTTTGCCGATGTGGCCGGTGAAGACGAAGAGAAGGAAGAGTTGAAAGAGGTCGTGGAGTTCCTCAAGAGCCCCGACAAGTTCAACTCTCTGGGCGCACGCATCCCTCACGGCGTGCTGCTCGTCGGCCCTCCGGGTACCGGCAAGACCCTGCTGGCCCGCGCCTGCGCCGGTGAGGCCGGTGTGCCGTTCTACTCCATCTCCGGCTCTGACTTCGTCGAGATGTACGTCGGCGTCGGCGCATCCCGTGTGCGCGACCTCTTCGACAAGGCAAAAAAGACCATGCCCTGCATCATCTTCATTGATGAGATCGATGCTGTGGGCCGTCAGCGCGGTGCCGGTCTCGGCGGCGGTCACGACGAGCGCGAGCAGACCCTGAACCAGCTGCTGGTCGAGATGGACGGCTTCGAGGCCAACGATGGCGTCATCGTCATGGCGGCCACCAACCGTGCCGACATCCTCGATAAGGCCCTGCTCCGCCCGGGCCGCTTCGACCGTCAGGTCTACGTCGGCCTGCCCGACGTCAAGGGCCGCGAGGAGATCCTGAAAGTCCACACCAAGAACAAGCCCCTCGCCCCGGATGTCTCCCTCAAGGTCATCGCACAGCGCACCGCAGGCTTTGCGGGCGCTGACCTCGAGAACCTCGTCAACGAGGCCGCTCTGCTGGCTGCACGCCGCAGCCGCAAGGCCATTACGATGGAGGACATCGAAGAGGCTTCCATGAAGGTCATGGCCGGCCCCGAGAAGAAGAGCCGGGTCGTCACCCCCGAAGAGAAAAAGCTCACCGCCTACCACGAGGCAGGCCACGCTGTGGCGGGCTTCTACTGCAAGCACCACCCCCGTGTGCATGAGATCACCATCATCCCCCGCGGTCAGGCCGGCGGCTACACCATGTATCTGCCCGAGAAAGACCGCAGCTACGTCACCAAGGGCGAGATGTTCGAGGACATCGTGTCCAGTCTGGGCGGCCGCGTAGCCGAGCAGCTTATCCTGGACGACATCTCCACCGGTGCGTCCAACGACCTACAGCAGGCGACGAACATCGCCCGCCAGATGATCACCAAGTACGGCTTCTCCGAGCGCCTTGGCCCTGTGGTCTACGGCACCTCTCAGGAGGAGACCTTCCTGGGCCGCGACCTCGGTCAGGGCAAGGGCTACAGCGAGACCACCGCTGCTGAGATCGACAGCGAGATGCGGGACATCATCGACGAGGCCTACGAGACCTGCCGCCGCACCCTGACGGAGCATATCGACCAGCTCCACGCGCTGGCACAGGCCCTGATGGAGCGCGAGAAGCTGAACGAGAAGGAGTTCAACGCCGTGATGGCAGGCGAGACCCTGCCCCAGCGTGAGGACCCCGACGCAAAGCCCGCAGAGTCTCAGCCCGCTGTCCAGCCTGTGGAACAGGCCGAGACCGCAGAGGCTGCGGAGCCTGCCGAACCTGCTGAGGCAGTGGATGCCGCCCCGCAGGAAGCTCCGGCCCCCGAAACGCCGGATGAAGGCGAAGCCAACCAGTAAACCAAGAGAAAGGGGAGAGTGTTGTGGAGGAAAATTTTGAACCGGTCGCGCGGACACGGGCCAACTATTACACCCCGGGCAGCCCGGTGCAGTTCGTCTGCGTGGAGCTGCTCAAGGGCGAAGTCAGCGGCGAACACGCGGTCTGTCTGACCTTTAAGAACATTTCCCGCGTGACCCTGACGGCACTGGAGATCCACTTCAAGTGCAAGGGCGTGGACGGCGTCATCCTCTGTGAGGACGAGTTCGAGTACCGTGACCTTACCGCAAAGCCCGGCGAGAGCTTCGGCATGGACGATGCCGTCTTTGTCACCCAGAAGGCCATCACCAGCGTGGACGTCACCCTGCGCAATGTCTACAGCGGCAGGAAGGTCGTCCACCTCGAGAGCATCAAGCGGGTGCGCCTGCCGGCCCCCCGCCGCCTGAGCGTCGAGATGCAGAAGGCCCTCGAAGCCCGGATGAACCGCACCGGCATGAAGTTCATGCCCCAGGTCTTCGAGAACGGCTGGTACTGCGCCTGCGGTGCCTTCCACCCGAAGGAAGAGGACACCGTCTACTGCTCCGAGTGCGGCAGTGACCGCATCCTTTTGCAGAACGCGCTGAACACCCTGCTGCAGCCGGAAGCCCCGGTGCGCCAGCCCGAGCCGCAGCCTGCGGCCCAGCCGGTACGCCCGGCTGCGCCTGCGGAGGAGCCCACCCGCATCGTGGGTGCAGCGCAGGAGGAAGCCACCCGTATCATCCCGCCCCGGGCGGCGGAGCCTGCGCCCGGCTATGCGCCTGCCGCTGAGATGGACGCGACCCGCGTGGTGTCCCGCGCCCCGGAGCAGGAGGCGACCCGCGTTCTGTCCCGCCAGCCGGAGCCGGTGCGCCCGGCCAAGTCCTTTGCGCCGGACGAAGAGGTGGAGAAGTACGGCACCCGTGTGGTACCCTCGACTCCCGCCGCCGCGCCGTCCCGCCTGCAGGCAAAGCCGCTGGACGAGGAGGACGACTGCGAAGAGGAAGACCCCCGCGACAGCATCGCTGAGACGCTCATCCGCTGGGTGCCGCCCATCACCGCCATCGTGTGTGCGGGCATCGCCCTGTGCGGCTTCGTGTATTCTCAGTTCATGATGTAAAATAGGATGTACGGCGGAGGAGGCAGAGGCTTCCTCCGCTGTTTTGCTTGCGAAAAGGCTCTCCCTTTGGGAGAGCTGGCGCGGAGCGCCTGAGAGGGCAAGGCTGCTCGCCGGGAGGCTCAGGCACAGCGACAGTATCGCTCTGGCCGGAGGGGCTGCTGATCGCAGTGCTGGTGACTCTGCCCTGACTGGCTTGCCCTCTCCGTCACCTGCGGTGCCACCTCTCCCAAAGGGAGAGGCTTTAGTGGGAAGCTGAAAACTAGGAGAATGATTATGTCAGAAGAATATCTGCAGGCCGCGTTCGAGATCAAAGCGGCCTGCGACGACATCAGCCGGAAGCTGCTGTGCTGGCACTGGGAGGAAAAGCCCGGCGCTCACAGCGTGGACGCCCTGCTGAAGCATCTGGCCCAGCGCCAGAAGGAGAGCCCCGACTACTACGAGCGCCTGCCGGAGCTGAATGGCCGCACCGGCTGGCAGCAGCTGGATACCACCCTCTGTATGCGGGTCCTGCTGGACCCGGAAAAGGACGCCGCCCGGCCCCTCGACCTGCTGGGCAGTACGCCCCACCCGGCAGCGGCCCGCCGCGCCTGCAACGCGGTGCGGATGGCCCGCAACGAGGCCGCCCACGCCTCCGACAGGACCGCAGCCGCACAGGCGGCGATCCGGTTCAACGAGGCCGTGGAGGAGCTGGAAGCGGGCTATGAGGGAACGGCCCTGACTACCGGCGACCTCGAGAAGTATTACCGGATGGCGGAGGACTTTCTGTCCCGCTGCGGCGCGTCGGAGACCATCGAGCCTCAGAAGAAGGCTGAGGACGAAGCGCCCCGCCGTCAGAAGTCCCAGAAAAGCGGCAGCACATCCCGCAAGCGCCAGAGCAGCGGAAGCCGCACGACCTCGAAGGGGACATCAGGCCGCAGCCGGAACGCTTCTGGCCGGAACAGCCGCAGCCGCCAGAATATGCAGACCATGGCCCGCCGCAAGAAGCGTCAGCGCACCCAGAGCCGCGCTCTCACCGTAGTGCTGCTGGCCGTCGTCCTGCTGGGCCTGCTGGTCCGGGCATGGACGATGGGGCTGATGAAGTGATACGCTCTACTGAGGTAGATTATGTGAGAAAGTGACCAAAAAATAACGTACTATAATTATAAAACGTCACTTACGCAGCTTGCGTAAGTGAGGGTATCTGCGTAAGTGACTCACTTACGCAGCAGGGGTCACTTTGTCACCTTGCGTAAGTGACTTTTTGGACGATGCTGCGTGTGAAAAGTGTCACTTCCTCAGATAACGCGCGGGTCTCAGAGAAAGTTCTCCGCAGTCCGACCTCTCCGTCAGCGCTGACGCGGCCAAAACTGCATACAATAGCCCTATAACCGTTTATATGGGAAAGGAAACAGGCAATGGAGCTGAATTTTTATACCCTCTGCGTCCTCTATCTGGTCTACTCGTTCCTCGGCTGGGTAGCCGAGACGGTGGTGGCGACCATCAAGGGCCGCGCCTTCGTCAACCGCGGCGTGGCGTCCGGCCCGTTCTGCTTCGTCTACGGCACGGCGGCTGTGCTGATGGCGGTGGGCTTTGCCGACCTGCGCTCGACGCCGGTGGCCCTCTTCCTCGGCTGTGCGGCCAACGCCACCGTGGTGGAGTGGGTGACGGCCAAGCTGCTGGAGAGGATGCACCGCCGCCGCTGGTGGGACTACTCGGATAAAAAGTTCAATCTGGACGGCTACGTCTGCCTGCAATACTCGGTGCTCTGGGGTCTGCTGGGCATGGCAAGCGTGCTGTGGGGCAACGTCCTGCTGCTGCGGCTCTGCGCGATCCTTCCGGGCTGGCTGCTGCATATCGGCGTCTGGGCGGCGATGACGCTGGCCGTCCTCGACCAGCTGGGCGCAGCGCTGGCCGTCAACCGGTACGCCGCCAGCCATCCGAGGCTGGAACAGCTCAACCTCGAGCTGGAAAAGCACTCGGACAAGCTGCGCCAGCGGCTCATCGCCCATGTGGAAAAGCGTATCCAGCGGGCTTACCCGACCATCGTCCAGCCCGAGCCGACTGCTCAGAAAGAAAAGGCCCTGAGCTTCGGAGACCTCGTCTGGCTCTTCGTCATCGGGGCTTTCCTCGGCGACGTGGTGGAGACGCTGTTCTGCCGGGTGACGGCGGGCGTCTGGATGAGCCGCTCGAGCCTCGTGTGGGGACCCTTCAGCGTGGTGTGGGGGCTGGCGCTGGTCATGGCGGCGGTCCTGCTGCGGGGCAGCGAGGAGCGGAGTGACCGCTCCATCTTCCTGTTCGGCTTCGTGATGGGCGGCGCGTATGAGTATATCTGCAGCGCCGTGGGTGAGCTGCTGTTCGGCGTCATCTTCTGGGACTACAGCGGCTTCAAGTTCAATCTGGGAGGCCGTGTCAACCTGCTCTACTGCTTCTTCTGGGGCATCGCGGCGGTGGTCTGGATCCGGTACGGCTACCCCCTCGTCGCAAAGCTGATGGCAAACCTGAAAAAGCACATCCTGCCCTGGATGACCGTGGTGCTGACGGTGTTCATGGCCGTGAACATGGGGCTTTCGGCACTGGCGCTGGCCCGGTACGACGCCCGCACCAGCGGCATCGCCCCGGCGAACCGACTGGACGTCTTCCTCGACGAGCACTTTGATAACGCCCGGATGGAGCGGGTGTACCCCAACGCCAAAAAAACCGGCTGACCCGGCAGCCATAAATGCAAAAAAAGCACTGCACCCGCCCGCTTTTGGGGAGTGCAGTGCTTTTGGTTTGTTCAGCCCTTACTGAGCGGCAAAGACCTTTACCTCGTCCTTGTCCATGAAGGCAGCACCGGCAAAGCCTGCGGCTTCCAGCTGGCCCAGCTGCTTGCCGAGCTTCTTGCCCTGAGGCAGGACGGTGACGTTGTAGGTATCGCGCAGGGCAGCGGCCCTGCTCAGGACGGCGGTGAAGTCGGCGTCCTTGCCGTAGAGCAGTGCGATCTTCTGCTTTGCGCCGGGGATCTGATAGCCCTGCTCGAGCAGGATGCCGCAGACGCGCTCAAAGCCGATGGAGAAGCCGACTGCCGGCACCTGAGTGCCGAGGAACTTGCCCACCATGTTGTCATAGCGGCCGCCGCCGGCGACTGCGCCGCTGAACTGCGGGCAGGTGATCTCAAACACCATGCCGGTGTAGTAGCCCTGACCGCGCACGAGGCTGGGGCAGTAGGCCACCTGATAGCGGCCGGCGGCCATGGCGTTGGCAGTAGCGAGGACGTACTTGAGGTCGTCGGCGATGGCGGGGTCTGCGCAGCGGGCGGCCACGGCGTCCAGCGTCACCTCACCGGCGGCGATGAAGTCGGCCAGTGCGTTGACCGCGCTCTCGGGCAGCTGCTTCTCGAGAAGCTCAGCCTTCACGCCGTCGGCACCGATCTTATCCATCTTGTCGAAGGTGATGCAGACGGAATCCAGCGTGTCGGCGGCAAAGCCCATGCTCTCCAGCATCCCGCGGAGGATGCGGCGGTCGTTGATGTTGACGGTGAAGCCGTCGAAGCCGATGCCCAGCAGGGCGCGGGTGGTCACGTCGATGAGCTCGACCTCGGCGTTGGGGCTCTCGTCGCCCAGAATGTCGATGTCGCACTGGACGAACTCGCGCAGACGGCCCTTCTGGGGGCGCTCGGCGCGGAAGACGCGGTCGGTCTGGATGACCTTGAAGGGGTGGGGGAGCTTGTCCTTGTTGGCGGCGTAGAAGCGGCTCAGGGGCAGGGTCAGGTCATAGCGCAGGCCCATGTCGGAGAGCTCTTTCGGGTCGCCGGAGTTCAGGGCGGCGGTGAGCTTGTCGCCGCGCTTGAGCACTTTGAAGATGAGGTTCAGGTTGTCGCCGCCGTCGGACTTGTCGAGATTCTCCATATCCTCCAGCATGGGGGTGGAGATGCGCTCGAAGCCGGATGCGCGGTAAGTCTCGAGAATTTTGCCCTGAATGTAGTCGCGCAGGGTCTGCTCGTTGGGCAGAAGGTCGCGCATACCTTTTAAGGCCTGAGTTTTCATAAGATAGTCCTCTTTCTGTATAGCCCTCTCAGTCGCGGATGGCAGATACTGAGCCGAACCTCTCAGTCTGCTTCGCAGACAGCTCCCCTACTAGGGGAGCCTCTGGCGAAGAGATCAAGTGTTCCGAAATGCCAAAGCCTCCCCTCGATAGGGGAGGTGGCACGGCGGAGCCGTGACGGAGAGGTTCAGGCACAGAAGCAACGTGACGAAAGAGATGATTTTTATAATACTCTTCTAATTATAAAGGATACTGTCTTTTTGTCAATCGAAAAGGACACACTATTCTCTGAGGTGATGCACGAAATGCAGAAAACAAGACCCTGGGCCATCCTGGCGGCGGGCGCGGCCATCCAGGTATTGACAGGCCTGCCCGCTGCGTGGGGCGTGTTCCAAAGACCCGTCATGGAGGAATACGGCCTCAGCGAGCAGGGGGCAGGCTATGCCTTCGGGGTGCTCATCGCATTTTTCGGCATCGGGTGCGTCATCGGCGGCTTTCTGCAGGATAAGCAGGGGCCACGCTTTGCAGCTTTGTGGGGGACGGGCCTGCTCTGCGGCGGATTCTTCGCGGCGGCGGCTCTCCCGGCAGAGAAGGGGAGTGCTTTTTTCGGGGTGTTCAGCATCCCGGCAGGGCTTGGCACGGCCTTTCTCTATCCGTCCATCCAGTCCTGCGCCCAGAAGTGGTACAAGGGCCGGAAGGGCCTCGCCACCGGCGTCATCGGGGGCGCAGTGGGGTTGAGCGGAGCGTTCCTGACCGTCTTTGTCCGCACGGCGCTGCGGGGCTTCGGGCCGGTGCAGGGCATCCGGGGCGCGTTCTGGGCGCTGGGTGCGCTGACCCTGCCGGTCTGCCTCGCGGGCAGTGCATTGCTGACCGACCCGCCGCCCGAAAAACCTCAGCCCAGTCGGCAGGGAAAGGCTAAGGCCGCGCCGCCCCTCGACCTCTCGCCCCGGCAGATGCTTGGCACGCGGCAGTACTGGCTCTGCGCCGGAGCGGTCTGCTTTTCCACCCCGGCGGTGCTGCTGTTCAGCCCCATCATCCTGAAGCTTGGGATGGAGCGGGGGCTGGACGAGGGCGCCGCCCTCTGGGCCGTGGTGCTGGGCAGCGTGGGCAGTGCGGCCGGGCGGCTGCTGATGCCCCTGCTTAGCGACAAGATCGGCCGCCGCCCCACCGACCTCATCCTCTTCGGCGTGTCGCTGGGGCTTTCGGCGGTGTTCCTGTTTGCCCGGGGGTGGGCCGTCGTGGCGGTGTATGCGGGGCTGACGTTCTGCTACTCGGCGCTGGCGGCGGTTCTGCCCGCTCTTTCCACCGATCTGTTCGGCCTGCCCCACGCCGGGGTGAACTACGGCTTTCTGGCGCTGGGGCAGAGCGTGGGAAGCCTTTTGTTCCCCTGCATCGCGGATCTCTGGGGATTCGAGCAGGGACGGCACATCCTCGCCATCGCGGGTGCGGCGGCGGGCTTCGCCTGCATCTGGGCCGTCACGCCGGTGCGGCGGGAGCCGCAGAAAAAACCGAATTGAGAAGTTGCGCTCCTGCGCAGAAAAACGAAAATGGAAAAAAGATTGCGAAAAATTTGTCAGAAATGACTTGCAAATTGGGCCAACGTCCTCTATAATAAAATTGTGCGTGGTAGTACCGGGAGAGGCGCTGAAAAGAGAGCGGCACGGCCCGGTCAATGCAAGGCGGCAGGGGAGAGAAGCTTCTGCCGCACGGCATCAATTTGTCAAAAGGAGAGTATGATTATGACCTATTCGCAGCAAGTACAG
>ERZ809407.2678-NODE-2678-length-11377-cov-7.812666_pt1 | contig 11377 bp, 8 predicted proteins | sample MGYA00520792_ERZ809407 | MGnify/ENA primary metagenome ERZ809407 (study PRJEB31576, sample SAMEA3212665) | Homo sapiens | biome: human-gut; feature: human gut; material: fecal | place: Sweden | collected 2012 ...
GCTGCGCCGTCGGTAAATATTTCCTTGCGTGTCCTTGCCTATGGTGCAGTCTCCGCGACCGGCTGGTAGCCGCATCGCTGTTCCGAGTGTTTCGGCAGTGTAAAGCTCCGGCGCAGGAGTATAAAGTCTGCAACAAATCAATGGGACATTTCCAGGTTCTCGAAAAGGTCTCGACGCACATCGCCGAGCTGCTGGTCTTGAAAATCGAATCCATGACTCAAACGTGGCAAAAGCCGTGGTTCTACGGCCAGGGTCTTCTTCCCTGCAACATCACGGGTAAGAGGTATGCTGGCACGAACCTTCTGACGCTGCTCATGCTTACGGAAGTCAAGGGTTACCGGACTCCGGTATTCCTGACCTTTCGTCAGGCCAAAGAGCGCGGCCTGACGGTCAGGAAGGGCTCCAAACAGTTCCCGGTGGTATTCTGGAAGCCTTTTTACCAGGCGAATAATCCGACCGACGGTCAGCGCCGGTATCTTACGGTCGAGGAATACAACGCCCTGCCCGAAAGCGCCCGCGCCGAGTATGTGCTGCGCTTCAGTTTATGCTATTATCCGGTTCTGAACCTCGACCAAACGGATTTCGAGGAGCGCTTCCCGGAACAGTGGCAGAAGCTCCTGGAGCGTCAGTCGATGACGCCACGTCCGTCGGGGAGCGTGCACCCCGTGCTTGAGCGGCTGCTTGCCGCGCAGTCGTGGGTCTGCCCGATTCTCCAGAAGTCGGGAGATGCAGCCTTCTACTCTCCCTGTGACGATAGGATCGTCCTGCCGCGCCAAGAGCAGTTTCACGACCTGGAAGCCTTCTACTCGACCATGCTGCACGAAATGAGCCACTCGACCGGCTCGGCGGGCCGTCTCGACCGCCATTTGGGCGAGCCGTCGACGGCGGCTTACGGCCGCGAGGAGTTGGTCGCAGAGTTCTCGGCGGCCCTGGTTGGCCTCGGCCTGGGCGTGTCGAGCGGCATTCGGGCCGAGAACGTAGCTTACCTGAAGGATTGGCTGAGGGAGCTGCGCGAGAAACCGGTCTTTATCTTCTCGGTATTGAGCGACGTGCAGCAGGTCGTTCGCTTCTTCGAAGAAGAGCTGTGCATGAGGCTTTTCGACACGGCTCCGGCCGAGAATGGGGCATAGGGGCTTCGGCCCCTTTTGTCGCGGGCTTTCTTTCGGCGCCGGCGTTCGCCGGCGCCTTGATCGCTCCTAAAAAGCACGACTTGCAGGGCGTTGCAAGTCGCGCTTTTCTCCACGTCGCGGCAGTGCACCCCTCGCGTTGCGAGGGAGAGCGGTATTTTCTCTCTGGGTCTGACCGGGCTGCGTTTTTACCCGGCCTCTGTCAGAATTCAAGTTTTCTGCGACCTGAAGGGTCACCCCATACGCGTTGCCTTCAGGCCATTCTGATACAAAGTAGTGACCCTGCATTTTGCCGGGCAATGAACCCGGGAAATATTTTCTTAGAAGTCCCTTCGGGAACTATGTTTATGATGAAAAAATTTACCCCGGCAGGCCGGGGCACTCTGAAGAAATTTTTTCAAAAATATTTCCCGGAACCCTTGCGCCGGTTCAGCGGTAGAGAGCGGCCGCCTATGCCCATTCCAGAGGAGCGGGCGGCCGCTCCATGTTCATTACAAAATGTCAGCGTCCCATACGAGTATCAGAAAGGCTCTGAAGGCAACGTGTAAGGGGATGACCCTCGTTCTTTGAAATCTTGAAAACATCCGTCGGCAGGGAAATCACAGCCCGGCAAACCTTCGAGAAAATGATAGTTCGATAGAAAGGATAAAGGGCGTGACGAGGATGTTAGCGAGTTTTCGACAACAAGTTCTTTGACGTATTAACCAGCTCCGCTCGATGTGGTCGGCGGATGGCGGGGAGCGAAGCCCCAGCGGAGCGCAAATACAAACATTTTAAAATTTTAATGCTATGGAAATATCACTGGATGATTATTTAGGGCAACGAGGGCTGAGGTCTCCGATAAGTGGGTACATGGATGACAAATGGCGAAACATGCGCTTAACGGCTCGGGGGCAAAAAAGATTCGAGAAAGAGGCGGAGGCTGCAATTATTGAATACAGCAAGCTACGCAAAGCCGCCATAGACGAATATAACAATTTGGTGAAATCGGGCGAGATAATCCCGCCGCATGAAACGAAATTGGAAGCCCTCTTGAGTGTGGCCAGAGGACACCCGGATAACGAAGGAACACAAGCAGCCCGTAGGTTGCTGAAAAAAAGATATGGTATAATATCCTGGTAATATGCCGCATAATTCAAATTCTTAAAAAATTACAGCTATGAAAAACGATTCTAACAATGCAGCAAAACAAATGATTGCCCGGTATCCTGACCTGAAACCGTACCCGAAGAGTGCCGCGGAGAATCTGCGCCGCGAATTGCGGGCCGTATTTCCGCAAATTACATTCTCGGTTCGTTATAAATCTTTTTCCGGAGGTGATGAGATAACAGTATCATATGAAGACGGGCCAAAGGTTGAAGAGGTCGGAGGCGATCGCTAATAAATACGCCTATGATTCGAGTCAATGCGATGCTATGACCGATTATTACGATTACCGTCCAACGGAATTCACCCGAATTTTTGGCGGTGCAAAGTTTGTGCTGATTCGCCGAGATATGAGCGATCGTGTACGTGCCGATCTGTGTTGCAAAGCGGTAGAGATCGCTCCGGATCTGGCCGACGGTAGAAACGTACGGCGCGAAGAGCTTTTTAGTCCTGGCGAAATGTGTGCCAGTGTCGAATTATTTGAGGCTACTCGCGGGTTGTGCTGGGTTTCAGCCGATTCGATAGCCCGTAATTTATTCAACAAAATGAGTTTTGCGTAGGTAAGGCAGAGATTATTTTACGATTCGAAAACCGGAGCGGGCGACGTCCCGCTCCCTAAATCAAACGATTATGGCACAGGTAGCATTATTAACGAAAGGCATCGTTTACGACACGTCCAGACAGGTCGTGACATTGCACCAGGTGGTCGAACGCTTCATGCTTGGGGACTCTCTTTGTGAGAAGTGCATCGTCACCGAAATCATGTTCGACGAGCATGCCGGCTATACCTACACGCTGATCGGGCTCAAGTCGCTCCGGAACTTCCGCACGCATTTCATCTTCGATGAACACGAGTCGGCCAGCGGATTCTTCGCGGATCTCGCTTACCCGACCTTCTTGGCGGCCGAACAGGTCGAAGAGGTCATTGCCCGTGCGGCGGCCGCCGAGAAGCAGCGCCGCGAGGAAGCAGCTATCGCCCAGCGGCGTTTGCATCGCGGGGCTCTTGTCGTAGACTATTCAGCGAAGGCCCTGGCCATCTTTACCGACGAACCTTCCGATGTGTTGGTTCTGGAGCGTATCAAGGCCAAGCGCAACTCCAGTCTGACTTATCAGGGCCGCAAGGTCGCCGGCTGGATCTTCCCGAAATACCGTCAGGCCCAACTGGCGGCCGTCATGTCGTTGTAATTAAATTCTGCAAATTATGAAAGTAGGTACGAAAAGCCTCCTGTTCGGAGCACATAACATCTTTATCCATCCTTTTCTGGTCTTCATCGCTTGGTGGCGGTTGTACGGATTCCCGGCTGATCCCCGGCTCTGGGTTGCGTTTATCGTCCATGACTGGGGCTATCTGGGCAAGCCGAACATGGACGGCCCGGAAGGCGAAACGCATGTCGAGCTGGGGGCTCGGATCATGCGGATCTTCGGCCGACGCTGGGAAGAGTTCACGCGGCATCATTCCCGGTTCCACTCCCGACGGGACGGCGCTCGGCCCTCGCGGTTGTGCTATGCCGACAAGCTCGCCCTGTGTTGCGAATGGGAGTGGTTCTACCTGTTCCGGACGCGGATCACGGGTGAGCTCGGGGAGTACATGGCGCTTTCGGCCAACGGCAAGTATAGCTGTAAGGAGTATATGAACCGCTCGATCGAGACGCCGCAGTCGTGGTATAAGGCGGTCAAGAGTTTCACCTTGCGCTACGTCGCACAAAACTACCGGTATGGACATCGTTAAGACCATCACGACGAAGATCCGGCGGCATAACTTCACGTTCCGCGAAGGCCGCCGGATCTACTACGGCCTGCAAATGGATACGACCCGTCTGGTCTGGGCTCGGAACCTCTGCGAAGGCTGGCAGATCGACATCGACGGGCGGCGGATCACCGTCGATTGCGTCCTTCGGGAAATCACGGTCGGCAATGGCGAAATCATCAACTACTGACACCTTGCGGCGTATAGGTCAGCCGCTATTTTTTACTATGCGAACGATTGTTATAACACACGACGGATTTTGGTATACGATCGAAGATTGGAATTTTGCCCGATGGAAATTGCATGAGAGTACGCAGGGCCGTTATTATTGCGACATGCATGGAATTAAAGTCACCTTTGAAAGTGTGGAGCATTTTCTGGAACTCATGTATGGCCATAGCCGGGTCGGGGAGTTTGTCAACTATGAAATCGAAATCAAGGAGTCCGGACGGTAACGATTTTTGTTTTTCTTCCCTTCACTATTCAACACGGCAGCCCGGCCATCACGGCCGGGCTGCCGATTTCTCCTGTTTAAAAAAAGCTATCCCAATGAATTCAAACGATAAAATCCGACTTTTGTACATCGACCTTTTCTGCGGTGCGGGCGGCACCTCGACCGGGGTACACCTTGCGCGGCACGGCGGAGATCCTTGCGCCAAGGTGATCGCCTGCGTGAACCACGACGCCAACGCCATCGCGTCGCACGCTGCCAACCACCCCGATGCGCTGCACTACACGGAGGACATCCGTACGCTGGAGTTGGGGCCACTCGCGGCCCATGCGGCCCGGATGCGCCGCCAGTATCCGGATGCCTTCGTCGTCCTCTGGGCCTCGCTGGAGTGTACGAACTTCTCGCGGGCCAAAGGCGGCCTTCCGCGCGACGCTGATAGCCGCACGCTGGCCGAACACCTGTTCCGCTACATCGAGGCGCTGAACCCCGATTACATCCAGATCGAGAACGTGGAGGAGTTTATGTCGTGGGGTGATCTGGACGAGCGGGGCAAGCCCGTCAGCAGGGATGCCGGGCGACTGTACCGGAAATGGATCGACAACGTGCGGGGCTACGGGTACGACTTCGGCCACCGCATCCTGAACGCCGCCGACTTCGGGGCGTACACTTCCCGCCGGCGGTTCTTCGGGATCTTCGCCCGCCGCGGCCTTCCGATCGTCTTCCCGGAACCGACTCACACCAAGAACCCGGCACAGGGCGACCTGTTCGGTCAGCAGCTTCGCAAGTGGCGGCCAGTGCGGGAAGTCCTCGACCTTGAGGACGAGGGCGAGTCGATCTTCGACCGGAAGCGGCCGCTCGTGGAGGCATCGCTTGCCCGCATCCACGCGGGGCTGGTGAAGTTCCTCGCCGGCGGGCGCGAAGCGTTCCTCGTCAAATACAACTCGATGAACCAGTCCGGGAAGTATGTTGCACCCGGCATCGACGAACCGTGCCCGACCGTGGCGACGCAGAACCGCCTCGGCGTAGCCAAGGTGTACTACCTCTGCAAGCACTTCGGCGGGTCTCCGGAGGGGAAATGCACTGCCGTCGATGCGCCCGCGGGCGCGATCACCTGCCGCGATCACCACGCCTTCGTCTCGGCCTACTACGGCAACGGGTTCAACTCGTCGATCGAGCGGCCGTCACCGACGGTTACGACGAAAGACCGTTTTCAACTGGTGCGTCCGTTCTTCGCCAACTACTATTCCGGCGGCGGCCAGACGTCAGGAACGGACGGCCCGGCTCCGGCCGTCATGACGAACCCGAAGCAGCGGCTCGTCACGCCGTGGATCATGAACACCAACTTCAGCAACGTCGGCAGTTCGCTCGATGCTCTGGCCCAGACCGTGACTGCCAACCGCAAATGGCAATACCTGATGAACCCGCAGTTCGCCTCGGCGGGAGCCGCTACCGATCGGCCGTGTTTCACGCTGATTGCCCGGATGGACAATCGGCCTCCGCGGCTGGTGACGGCCGTAGCGGACGGCAAGGAGCTGCCCTCGTTCATCAGGCTGGAGGACGAAACGTTGGTTTACGAGATTTACCCGGAAGATACGCCGATGCTGGTGCGGATAAAGGAATTCATGGCGCTGTACGGACTGGTGGACATCCGGATGCGGATGCTGCGCATCCCGGAGCTGATGCGGATCATGGGCTTCCCGGAGAACTACGTACTGATCGGCACGCAGGGCGAGCAGAAAAAATTTATCGGCAACGCCGTCGAAGTGAACATGGCGCGGGTTCTCTGCGAAGCTCTGGTGGCGAAACTTTACGAGTTGAACATCGTGCCGCAGCGGTTTGCGGCGTAAAATTTGTTTTCTTCCCTTCACATATCAACATCCCGGCCGGAGCCTCATGGCCCGGCCGGGATTTATTAAGAGGGGTGTTGTTTTTGTCGGTATATCTGAGCCGACAGGTGGCCGGGTTGGATCGTTATAGACTGCGCGGCCATCGCGTCGGGTCAGGTATGCCCGACGACTCGCTACGCTCGCATGCGCGATGGTCGCTTAGAGCGGTTTTGCTCGACATTATGCCCCGGCAGCTTGCGCATGCCGGGGCATTTTTGTGTTGTCCGCATGCGTCTCCTTTTGGAACCGGGCCAAAAGGAGCAAAAGCCCGCCCGCTTTCTTTGCCTACGGGAGCCAAAGAAAGCGGGGCAAAGAAATCTCCGGGTCGCCCTCGGCGCAGCACGGCCACAATGCGGCCGTGCTGCGCCGGGACGTGCCCCTACCTGCGCCGATCGGCGCAGAGAGCGGAAGCCTCCGGCTGCGGGCACGAACCCGATGACTTCGTGCCCTTCGAAGCGCGACCCGCTCGTCGCGCCTCTCCTTTCGAGCTCCGTGGAAGGGCTCAAAAGGTTCGGTTCACTCCTCGCTACCCCCTTCCGTCCCCCGCAGGGGAGACCTCCTTTTATCCTGCCAGCGCGATAAAAGGAGCAAAACCGCGTCCGCTTTCTTTGTCTTGAGGACACAAAGAAACCGGAACCCAAGAAAAGTCACTCACCCCGTTTCTTGGGCAGGTAGCGGCAATGCCCGCTACGTGCCCAAGTCCTCGGCGCAAAGCCGGCGCGGCCTTCCGGCCCAAGGCTTCGCCGCGTGTCTGCGGACGCAGCCGAGGCGTGTTTCGCAACCCGGATTCGGTGAATAGCTTCGGTTTTATCTTTCTTCCCTTCACTATTCAACACCCCGCCTCGGCGGGGCGGGCACCGGAAAACTCCGCTTTGCGGAGATTTCCGGTGCCGCGATTTGCGCCTTCGACAAGCTCGGCGCAAATTATAGGTATTTGTCTGTACGCCGCCATGCGCTCCGCCGGAGCCTCGCTTTGGCGGCTGACAAAGCCCCCCTTTCTCCCCCGAATGGGGGATTCCTTCTTTCGTGAAGAAAGAAGCAAAGGGCGGACAAAATCGACGGGGGCCGATTTTGTCCGCGGGCGGCTATTTGCCGCCCACCCGGCTACGCCGGAGATCGGTAAAAAAATGTTACCGGCATCTAAAATTCCGGGCGGTTATTCCCGCCCGATGCCCCGGCTCTGCCGGGGCGAATTTTACGGACAACGGGCTTCGGAAAATTCTGGAAATTTTCCATAGCCCGGTGCCCGCCCGATGCCTTACGGACATCCGGATTTCAACGGACGAAGGCGCGATTACGCAAGCGCAATCTTACCCGAAGAGGGGCATTACGCCTTGCCCCTCTTCGGGTCGCCTTTACGTCCGCCGAATTCCGGCTGATCCTGTAACATTTTTCTGTGAACAAGCGGGAATCACGCTGAAGCGTGATTCTGTTTTATTGAGCGAATGTGTAATTTATTGATAATCTGTTGTATATGTAATTCTGTTTTGTGGCTTATCATGCAATTTTGGTTACATTTACGTGACTTCAATGATGTATATGCCAGATTATTAGTGTTATATATGTAACATGCTGCGTAACTTTGGCAGGATTAGGCAAGTTTATCTTGCGGTGTAAAAAATTCTTGAAAAAATTATTTCTCATTCCCAAATAAACGTAGCCCCGATATTCAATTTCATGTGATTAATCACATGAAAATCAGTTCTTGCTACCTCTTTCTATAATCCTTTTCTTTGCTCATGCTACAAAGAAAATAATAGGAATAATGAAAGCGAAAGTTGATAAACCAACCTCATGCACTGTTCGCATTTCTAAGGCGGCCAAAGGCAAATTAGAGATAATCGCAGAACGTAAAGGTGTATCATTGGGGAATGCGGTATCGCTTATCATCTTGCATTATGCGGCCAATAACCTGGACTATGAAGTTTCGGTTAATGATGCATACAAAACCATTCTCAATAAACTTACAGGAGTTGATATAAAATTTTCCAAGATTATTGGTCCTGTTGAACGTACCGAAGATTTTATCAAAAGTTTGGTGCGCGAAGATCGCCGCAGTGCTTCCGGATCATTCTCCGGCGCTTCTCTGGATATGGATGCTCCCGATGTTCCCGCTCCCTCTTCCGACGATCGTTTGCCTCGCTCGTTCGGACTCTTGGAGCGTCTCTTTTCCGCTGCCACCAGTACGACGGATTTTGAAGGTCATGCCGCCATGCAGATCCGTTTGTCGCAATCTGATTTCAACCAGCTCAAACGCGAATACGAGGAATTATGTACGTCACGCAGTATGTAGACAACACCCGCTACGGTCAGAGTTCCGTTGCCGAATACGCGGGTTATCTTGAGAAAGAGAGCCTTATCCAATCACAGTTGGATGAGACCTCCTCCCGCCAGTTGTCTGCATACTTGGACAAGCAGAACGATGTGGTCCGGGTCGAAGGCCGAGAGTATTTCTTCAACGGCACGGGCAATACCTACGATACGGAGGATGTCGTGAAGAACATCGATGCGAATGTCCGCGGGCTGAAGAAGAAGGAAGCCCGCTATTATACATTCTCGATCTCTCCCTCGAAGGACGAAATCGCCCATTTGCGCCGTACGATCGCCGACACGAAGCAGACGCTCCTCGAAGCTGGTGAGGCGATCCCTGCGAGGCTGGAGGATGATATGATGCGAAATTATCTGAAGGATTATGCCATACAGTGCATGGATGCCTATGCTCGTAACTTCGGACACCCTGAGATCCACGACAACCGGGACCTGATGTGGTTCGGGATGGTTGAGAAGGACCGTTACTGGAAGAGCCATGATCCCCATGTGCGTAACAATTCCCGGATCGACAAGGAGATCGCCCGTCTGGAAAAGCAACTCGGCGGTGGAAAGGATGATTCCGTGCAACGCCGGATTGCAGATCTCGAAGCGCAATATGTTCGGGAAAGCCATGTCCGCCTTGGCGGGCGTGACGAGATTCTGCGGGCTATGATGCCGAAAGCCGGTGACAACTGGCATATTCACGTCACGGTGAGCCGTCGTGACATCACCAATTCGATCAACCTGAGCCCCAATGCGAACGGTCGTGGGAGCAAGAAACACGTTCTGAACGGCAAGGCCGTTCGCATCGGCTTTGACCGCGAAGCGTACAAGATCGAATGCGAGCGTCTTTTCGACCGGCTCTTCGCACACCATCGGTTGCAGACCGAGAGCTATGAGGTATCCAAGCGCCTTCGGCATATGTCCGGATTCACCTTTGAAAAGCAGTTGGCTCAAGACCGTGCGACTCGCCGGGCGGAGGCCGCGGAGTTCCGGCAGCTGGTGAGCGGCGGCTATGGGGAGTACTACGAATCCTTGCTTCAGGCCGAGCGGCTGGATGCACGGCAGTTGATGCGTCTGAAGGGGCAGTTGGTCCGTCAGCTTCGTCTGCTGAATCCAGTGTTGGATGCAACCGCTCTGATGGATTCGAGTGTCGAGGAGTTGCAGGAGGAATTGAATCGTGTTACTATGGATCAAGACCTTTCGCTTCCGCACTGGGGCCAAAGTCTGGGTGTCGGCCTCGGAGACAAGGCTGTCGAGGTTTCGGGTCTACGGGGATACCATCCGGTCCGGACTGCGCATAAGGTCCTGCGCAAAGGATTGGCCATGCGCCAGGCCGTCGATCGCCGTCGGGACGTCTTTGATCAGTGGTCGGAGATTTACCGGAATGCTTGGCATCGGGAAAACTATGTATTTGACAGTATTGCTACCCGTCGCAATACTGACTGCCTGTTCGCGCAGACGGAGTATCTGGAAGAGGTATTTGAGGGCGATTCGGTACTTCTGGAAAATGCCGTCCGTTACCTGACGGATACCGAGCGGCAGTTGGTTGGGGAATATGTACAGTGTTTTTGGCCTGAGCGCCAGCGTGAGATTCTGACATCCTTTGCCCGTGAGACCTTTGGGGCCGACGGCGCGTATGTCAAAGACATGAAGGATTTCGAGAGCATGGTCCGGGAGCGGTTGCTTCCGGAAGATGCCCGGCGCTGCGTTGCGGAAGCCGTAAGCCGTTGTGAGCAACCTGCGACCTTCGATGCGCTGCGCCTTGAGATCGCAGCCTGTCCTGCGGACCGTGCGGCGGAGTTGACCGTGCAGCTGGAGAATTTCCAGACCGAACGGATGCAACTCATGGAGCAGCTACGCAGCGTGCTGGCGGAGCAAACACTGGGCGTTCACGCCAAAGAGGAGTCGTTGCTGCGCTTGGCGCTTCAGGACCGTAATGTGGACAAGGCTTTGCGGGACCTTCGGGCGGGAGTAGTGAAGATCTACGAAAAGAAGCACCCGGAACTGAAGCCCCGGCAGCTCCAGAAGCAGCTGAAGGAGTTGTTCGCGGAACTCTCCAAGATCCGCGTGAAGCATCAGGCGGATTTTGCCAAAACCATCGACACGTTTATTCGTGAAGAACTACCGGGTTATCACCTTCTCATCGAGAAGCAAACCCAACTTGAACAACTGATCCGGGAGACGACTCTCGATCCCAATAAATGTGCTGAGCGAATTCTTGAGATGAATAATGAACTGGCCCGCGAGGTATCGCCCCATGCGGAGCGTCTCTTCGAGCAGCATAGCCGGCTGTTGTTCGGGCCGGAAGTCCGGTTGCGTAACGAGCATGACTTTTCGGTGTATGTGGATCAGAATTATTCTCCGGAGCAGGCCCGTCACTACAAGGACTCCCTGAAGGGTGTATATGCCCGGATCGAGGAAAAGCGCCGGGAGGTTATTCAGCGTCTTGTCCAGGCAATCCCCCAAGAGGACTTGGAGAAGATACAGCGGCAGCAGAACTATCTTAACCGCTACATCAACAAATATTTCTCGGCTGCGGAATCCAAGACGAAGAAAGAGGCTTTGCAGCGGCGTGTATCCTCTTCGTGCCGTCGTGCTGTGGGTCCGGTTCCGGAATATAAGGTTTACGGAGCCGTTGCTCAGCGCGATGTGTCGGTGCAGGCTATGGCGAAGGCCGATCAGGTGAAGATGGTGCAGCCGGTCACTC
>ERZ809407.2683-NODE-2683-length-11357-cov-4.091311_pt1 | contig 11357 bp, 3 predicted proteins | sample MGYA00520792_ERZ809407 | MGnify/ENA primary metagenome ERZ809407 (study PRJEB31576, sample SAMEA3212665) | Homo sapiens | biome: human-gut; feature: human gut; material: fecal | place: Sweden | collected 2012 ...
GTCTTCTTTAGTAGAACCTGTAACGAATTCGTTACCGCAGTTACATACAACCTTTGCCTGATAGTAATTTGGATGGATTCCCTCGCGCATCTTATTCACCTCTTCCAATATATGTTTCATTAATTAATTATATTCAATAGTTATCTTATTTCAAACAGCGTTCTTATTATACCATAACAGTATGTAGAGTGCAAGAACTTTTTACTTCTTTTTAATCAATTGTTTTTAATTAAATTTATTGTGGTTTTTAAAAAGAATCTTTCCTGCCCATTCCATATCTACTTTCATAAAGCTGTCCATAGAATGTTCTTTAATTGCATCTTTGTACTTGTCCTCCACCTGACGGTAAAACTCTCTTGTCAGCGGAATCTTCCCTATTCCTTTTTTCTGGAAAAAGACTAAAAAACAATAGTTATCTCTATTATAATCAAAAAGAATATTCAAAAGTGTGTCGTCTTCCATTTCCTTTTTCATCTGGTCAATATACATGATTTTGATAATCTCAATCACACGATCATCTAAATGATTATCGGCAATCATAATCTTTTCTTTTAAATCATTAATATTATCTACAAGACGTTTATCTATACCCTTTTCCTGTTCAAGCTCCGCAATCTCTGCTTTAATCTCTGCATTCATGACCGGTGCCATGTAAATCATAATATTTCTTTGGCTATCCACATATAAACTGTCATATGTAAGCGGTGCCATATACTCACATTCTTCACAGCTAAACTGGTACAGCCTGTTCTTCATAATTTCTTCTTTTAATTTTGCCTTCTCTGTTACATTAATAACCTTATACTTTTTAAGGGAATGCTTATGCCCGCACTTTGGACATTCTAATTCTTCCATCGCATAACTTGTCAGTCTTTTGCCTTCCATACTACATTTTCCTCCAACACCTGCAGATATATTTATAAAAAAATTAAAAAGATATCTGCCTTTTCTAACTCTTATAATAGGCTGATTTTGCCATGCAGTCAAGAAAGAATATGCTTCTCACAAACCACATATTTATCTATTTGTAAAGACAAAAAGGACTTCCCGGAAGGAGGAGGCATCCGAACCTTCCGGGAAGTCTCTTTTAGTTTAAACACAGATCATATTTCCTGTTTAACGAGTTACAATCTTTTGTTTAGAAAGCTTACTGAAAATTTGCTTGCCATTATACTTTACATAAGAACGTACTTTGAAACGATATCTTCTGTAACGTTTAAAGTTTACATTGTTTGTTGTAATCTTTACAGAAATTGTCTTTTTCTTTGCATTTTGTACAACTTTAGACTTTCTATCGCGGGTAAATTTCTTCTTTTTACTGTCATACTTATAATATTTTTTACCCTCAATCTTTCCAACAAGTTTAAACTTCTTCGTCTGCCACATGTACTCATAGAGTTGATATCCTTTAACATTACGTTCTGTTTTAAGCTGAATTGCTGCCTTTGTCGTTCCATCTTTCTTTACAGATGTAATCTTTGGAGTCTGCGGCTTTGTAACAGCAGATGCACAATTAGATACCTGTCCATAAATTACTTTTTTATTCAAAGATACACCATATGCTTTTACAAGATATCTGTATACCGTTCCCGGCGTACGCTTCTTATCTGTATAGGCAGTCTTCTTTGTATTAGCAATCACAGCATATTTCCTTGTCTTTGCATTATAGCGATATACTATGTAGCCCTGTGCATCTTTTGCCTTGCTCCAGCTAAGTTTAATCTTTCGATCACCTTTCGCTTTTGCTTTTACTTTTGGCGTTCCTGGATGAATATCTACATATGTCGGATCTTTAGCTCCACAGTTCTTGCAAATACCATTCTGATAGTTGTGACCTGTTGCCGGAAGTAAAATATCTTTCCACTGTACCGCCTTCATAGCTGCTTCTTCTAAGAACATTTCCTTGCAATTTTCATCCTCACAGATCCAGTATTCCTTATTTCCTGCTTTTGTACAGGTTGGATTTACCTTATCCACCTTCTTTAAGGTATGTTTGTGGGCAGTAATATCTGTCTGGATTTCTCCTGTGATTCCTGAAACGGTTATCACATAACTTCCATCCTCATTCTTTTGTACTTCTACTAAGGTACAGTTCTCTGGCTGTTCTTTTCCTTCTGAAAGCTTATCAGCCAGGCAGTCATATCCGTTAATAACCAGCTTATCAATACGGATATATTTATTATCTGTATCTGGTGCTACCTTGAAGGAAAGCGTTCCATTTTCACGGATTTCCGTGTCTGGTGTTGTATCATCTGGTGTTCTCTTCATCTCAGAAAGTGCATAGCCTTCACCACTGACTGGAAGTGCGTATCCTTTATACTGTGTAAACTGTACAGTTACATGTACTTTCTTGTCGAGTTTTTCAATGACACACGTATTGGAAAGTTCATTTTCTACTTTCTTACCATTCACATACCAGCCTGCTACCATAAAGTCTGCACTCACTGGAACTGCCGTAAATGTAAGAGTTTTTCCACCTTCTACTGTGGTTGTCTGATCTTTTTTAAGCTTAAGGTCTGTGTTGCCAGCTTTCGCATTAAGAGTTCCTGCATTAGAAGCAACACCTTCACTTGTTTCATCAACTTCGTAAGAAACTTCATACATTGTAGCTGCATCAAATATTGCTTCTACACTATGCTCTTTCTTAACTTCGGAAAGAGTCAGTTCAGAACCATCTGCACTTATGCTTATTCCCTCTGTCGTATCTGTGACTTCTGTTCCATCAAGCTTCCAGCCTTTGATATGACAGAATTTATTGGATACTGCAGTAAACTTGATACTTGTTCCATATGCTGCTGAAATTTCTCCATCGGTCTTTTCCTCTGTATCTTTACCAACAAGAAGTTTACCCTGCTCATTGTTTACTTTATAAGTTACTTTATAAGACGCAGGAACAAGCCGTACAGAAACTTCTGTATTCTTCTTTACTGTCACTTCATAGGAAGTGCTGTGGCTGTCAATTACCTGACCGTCTACTTTCCAGCTTTCAACGATATAGTCTGCATCCGGTTTCACAGTAAATGTATATTTTTCATCGCCATTTACTTTATCGCCACTTGCAACTTCGCCTGCCGCTCCCCTTGCTGTGAGCGTTCCATTAGAAGGCTGTGCATAAGTTAATGTAAACTGGTCTTTCTCACAAACTGCCTCTACTTTATAAGAAGCAACTTCTGGTGTCTCTTTTGCACCACTTGGAACAGTAAATGTAAATGTATTTGCATTTTCTCCGTCTACAACCTTTCCATTTACTTTCCAGCAGCTTACTTTATAAGCTTCTTTTGGTGTTGCACTAAATGTCACCTTACTTCCGCCACGTATATCGGCTTTATTGCCTTCATATTCTGTACCTGATGTATCCTCTGCTTTCACTGTACCGTTTACTGCGCTCCAGCTTACTGCATAATCAATCTGTACGAACTGTACGGTGATTGCGGCTCCTGTGCCGTTCTCATCAGCTGTGTAAGTATACGTATTGCCTGTCTGTCCATCAACAACCTTTCCATTTACTTTCCAGCAGCCTACCTTATATCCGGTATCCGGCTGTGCTGTAATATCTACCGTTGCTCCGGAAGCAAGGACAAATCCAGTTTCAATATTGGCAATCTGATCTACCTTTCCTGCTACTGCACTGACAATCTTTCCGTTTGCTCCGGCAGCGATTGTTGTGTCACTTCCTGACTTCTTAAACTGTACGGTTACTGTATAGTCTTTTTCGACATTTGCAATCGTTAATGTGGAATCTGTAACTTTGATTCCATCTTCTTTCAAGACCTTACCGTTAACGCGCCATTCCTGAACAGAATAATCCTGATCTGGTGCTGCCGTAAATGTCAGTGTACTTCCTTCATATACCTTTTCGCCAGTAGTAAGCTTGTCAATCTTGTAAATGTCCATCTGCTTTCTATCTGCCTTTGCGGTTAAGGTTCCGTTTGCACTCTCACCTGAAGCAATTACAGGTTCATAAGTTACTTTATGTGTTCCAAGTGCTTTAAATGCTCCTTTTACGGTTACATTAGCTATTACATTCTCTACCTTGTAAGACTTCGTGTCTGTTGTGTTTCCAGATTTATCTTCATCGGTATATTCTGTTTCTACTGATGCACCTAACGCATCCTCATCAACGACATAGCCTTTTTCCGGTGTTAATGTAACAAGCAACTGTGTACCATTTGGAACATGATCTCCATTTGATACCGATATATCTTTGTTAGCGGCATCTTTGTAGATTACTGTAAGAGTTCCATTCGAGATACCGGATGGTATTGTCACAACCGGTTTTTCTTTGATAGTAACAACGACTTCTGTATTGCTGTCAAGTGCGTCAAGGCTTGCTCCTGATAAATCTTCGCTTGCCTTCACGTTCTTACTCCAGCCAGTGACATAGTAATCATTGTTTAAAGTGAGGGCAAATTCTATCGGAATATATGCGGAATGACTTTCCCCACTTGCAATTTCCTGACCATTGCTTGTCGCTGTGAGTTCTGCAATCTTTTTATCTGTTACTATTGTCTCACTAGGTTTGCCGTCATCTAATACAACCTTATACTTTAAGCTGTATTTCTGGGCGATGGTAATCACCGGACGAATATACAGATTTCCACTGATATTGTAAAGGGTAAATGTATTACTTCCGCCGCTTAACGCTGCATCTTCCCAGGTCTTACCATCCTTACTTGTCTGCCACAGTTTTACCATATGATTTGTCTTATCTGCTACAGATGCTGTAAAGGTAAGTGTTGTTCCTTCTTTAATAGAAGTAAGATCTGTTACCGCTTCTTTTGTCTCTGCGTTTATTGCTGTTACCTTCGCAAGAGAAGTATCGGTCTTTCCATCTTCATCTGCTACACTGGTAATTACTTTGTAGGAAGCTGTGCTCTTCTTAAAGCTTACTATTACATTTTCATCCTTGGAAATATCTTCAAGAACTAATGTTGTTCCAAGATAATCCTCGTCTTTGTCCTGCCATTTGTAAGTCTTTCCATCTACTTTCCAGCCAGATACGATATATCCTTCTTCTGGTTCTGCGGTAAATGTCACCTTGCTTCCCTGTGTAATCTTAGTTCCAGAATTAATCTTCTTATCATTTTCATTAACGGCTGTTAAGGTCCCACCTTTACCATCTACACTGTAAGTAATCTCATGAGAGGTACTCTTGAAGCTCACTTCTACTGTAAGAACGCCATCTTTTGTATGACCTGGATTTGTTGATGCGGTCTGTGATGCCGGATTAAATGAAGCTACATCTAAGATCTTTCCGTCTTCAGAAATACGCATTCCCTCTGGTAGATTCTTTGCATCTACTGCGTAATCCGTTCCGTTGATAATCCACTTAGCTACACCATAGCCACTGTTTGGTGCCACTGCAAAACGAAGTCTCGTTCCTTTGGTCTGGTTACTTCCAGATGCCATCGGATACCAGTTATCCGCATAACGTCCAACAATCGTACCATTTTCTCCACAGGGAAACTTCACCTGTGCACTATCTGGTTTTACAGTAAAGCTTGCACTTTCAAATACTGCTGTGTAATTATTCTGGAATGCTTTTACTTTATCCGTTACCGCGCCATTGCTGTCCGTCTTGTAGGAAAGTATAACATCAAACTTACCGGTCGCTGTTTTATCGGTAAAATATCCACAGTTCACATTAAGAACATCATTAAGGTTCACTCCCGAAATTTCCGGTTCCACCTTTAAAGTAATGTCAGAAGCACTAGACGGGGTTACACCATTTTTAATTTCCGGTGTAATTGTTACTGCTGCTTTTGTTACCTGTAAAGCTGCCGCTGCAAGTTCTTTCTGTGGATCAATCGTATCTCCATCATAAACGCGGAAATTATAGCTTGCCACTGATAATGGCTGTTTAACTTCATCCACTTTCTTTCTGTCTTTTTCTGTTGTTTCTACCGTATAAGTAAGATTAGTCTTTTCTGACTTCTTCCACTCCCCAACAGTCTGTGCCTTTGCCGCATCTGAGGAAACGGTAATGGCTCTTTCCTGAAGCTCATAACTAACACTTCCACCATAGGTCATGGTTCCTGTCAAAGTCTTCCCTGCACTGGATAATACAAGACGGTATTCTGTTGTGTTTGTCTCGTACGTTCCACCTGCATTATAATACTGTGCCTTCGTTGCCGATGCTGTATAACCGGATTTGGCAAGAACATTTACCTGAATGCTGTAGAGACCACTCGTAGCTGCTGTCCATTTTGCGGATGCTGCACCATTGGCATCTGTCGTTGCACTGATTGTCTCTACTCCATTCGTCTGTGTATTTACAATCTTAAATTCTACAGATGCACCTGCCGCTGCCTTACTGTTGTCCTTTTCTGTTACTTTTGCACGAAGAGTTAAGCTATCCCCAGCCTGTGTCGTATATACAGGTGTCTCTACTGTATTAATAACCTGCTTTGTCACAAGCGTAAGCTTCGCCGGATCAAAACCAGCAAGTTCTGTATCTCCTACTGTGTAAGTTTCTTCTACATCCTCCTGAATAGAAGTGATTGTATATGTTGTCGTTTCGCCACTACTTATCGTTACAAGAGCAAATCCGTACTGACTCTCATTTTCATAAGTAGTCTCCTGCTTTCCATTCACTGTACTTGTATCACTTACTGTATAGGTTTCATTTCTTCCAACAACAACTTTCGTATCTGCCTTGTGGTAAACATCATATAATGCATTTTTATCGGCATCTGATAAAGTCACAGCACTTCCAGGCGTATTCGGTGCAGAAGAATCATATGTATAATATCCATTATTTGACTTCCAGTAATATGTGATTCCTGTCATAGATTCCAGACGGCTGTCTGTTGATGTAACTCCACTGCTTCCTGTATTGATACCTGCTCTCTGTTTTCCGGTAATCTTCGCCTGAAGATAATAAGTAACATCATTTTTCGTTACAGTTACAGAATCCTTTCCACTGTTAAATTCTGCCGGAACATCCGTAACTGCAGCGCCGTTTAGATTCGTATAGGAATATTTTTCAGCAACTGTAATCTTATCACCTGCAGTGTACGTATCGCCGGTCTTAGCCACCTGATAATATACTATATTGTCATTCTCATCTTTTCCAACACCGTAATACTTCGGAGCCGTTTGGTCTCCATCTGTATACACTGTTAACTCTGGCTGCGTACCTGATTTTTCTATCGTAATATTCTTTGTTGTCTTTATCTCTTGCGTTGTTGTACCTGTCTTCTTATTATAATTGGACTTGCCGGCATACGGTTTGGCAAGTGTTCCATTTCCCGTATTATCATGTCCGGTTATCGTAAGTTCTGGGGCAACTGCAGTTTCACCAACTGTAAGCGTCGCTGCCTTACTGTAATATTCAATAAGAGAGCTGGCACTTGTGTAACTTACGCGGAAAATACAGCGATATTCTGTATTATTATCTGCTTCTGTAAGATCATTAAGTGTAAGCTTACTGGATTTTGCTCCGTCAATCGTCTGCCATTTACCACCTTTTTCTCTTCGCTGCCATTTGTAATTAGTTGCTCTGTAATCAGAAGCTGTACTGGATAGATCCGCCTTAAATACAGCACTTCCACCAATCTTTACACTTGCATTTTCCGGATTAGTGATCGTGACAGTTCCCATCTTCTCCGGAAGTGTCGTAACGATAAGCTTCTCACTGAAAACAGATTCTCCAGAGATCGCATCCCCTTTCTTTCCTTCTTTATAAGCCTTAATCGCGTAAGTATAGGATGTATCTGGTTTTAATCCTGTAACTTCGTATGTACTCTCTGTTCCATCGACTGTTCCGATCTGAATATCACTTCCATCAGAATAAATCTGATAAATACGATATTCATCAGCTCCTCTTTCTCCTGCATCCCATGTAATCTTTGCAGAATCAGATGTTACACTCTCTACTGCCAGATTTTCCGGTGGAGACGGAGGTGCGATAACATTCGTAAGCACATAACCAAGAACCGGTATTTCTGTACCATTTACCTTTGTTGTCCAATGTGCAAATTTCCAGTTAAAATCATAACCTTCTACCTGTTTACCTGTAACTGCACCCGTCTTTGTAATCGCCTCTGTATTAATCGTAGACTGCGATTCCGAATAAGTTGTACCGGCACCGCCGCCTGCTTTTACTCCAAATACAAGTCCATAAGCAGTAAACGAAGCATTCAGGTCATAGGTAAATGTCTTTTCCTGTTCTGTCTCTGTTGAAAATTCCTGTGTTACCGTTCCTTCCTTTCCATACTGGGTAGTTATTTTGCTTTCTGCCACATTATTAAGACCCGCTGTACTTGAACGGTAAGAGAATGGATTGCCCGGTGTGGCAAGTGTTCCATCTGCGATTTCTTCCAGTTCATAGCTTTGAGCTGCCTCATTATACTCATCCACCGGAAGCATACTTGTCAGCAGAGTACCCTGTCTCGCAAGTACCATCGTATCTTTTGTTCCTTTAATTTCATACCGATATGTTGTAACCGGTCTTCTGTAAACAATAACCTGATTTTCTCCCGTATCATTGGAGTAATTTAAGGAAAATTTCTTTGTCGTACTCGTAGCAGTCTCCCAGGTATATCCCTGTTCTACACTCGTCTCAAAGCCGGCACCGCATACAAAGCCGGCACAGATATCATCAACAGACCACTCAAAACCAGCTACGATATTCGTGGTAAGTCCCTCTGCTGTTGATACAGAAGTTCCCTCTCCATTCTCCTTACCATAAGCTGTTTCACTATTGCCGATATCTCCCTCGTCTACCTCAGAAAAATATGGAGTTGATTCAAGAAGTGCAAGCACTTCCGGCTCTGTATATGTTAAAGATACGTCTTTAATTCTTGCGATCGTACTGTCTGAGTCAATATCTGGTGCACATAAAGATGTGTACGCATTCCCCTTCTTACTAATACGATATCCTGTTGAGTTACACTGCCAGAAAGATTTACCTGTCTTTTTGTATGTATAGGTCTTATAGAAATATTGATTTTTTGATGCTCGTTTCTGACAGGTTGTAAATACAATCTGTTCCCTGCCTTCTTCATTGCCGGAAAAATTACCGGATACTGCATCCTGTACCAATCCATTTGTAATGATAGAGGTACCAATTCCATTATCACTGTGATTAAAATAATCCGTACGGTATTCCTCATTAAGACCTTTCCCTGCTTCATAGGTATATATCGTATCCATAATCAGTACAGAGGCTTTTGCGTTCACACCATCTGCAGCAAAGGTATCTACAACGACCAGGGACTGCACGTCATCTCTGTAATGTCCATCCTTTGTAAATCCACTGACCTGTGGCTGTCCATTACTTCCTATTGCTGGTACTTCACTTTTCGCATACGTTCCTATTGCAGAATTACCTTTTTTAGTTGTTTTACTACAAGATGTTACATATGCACCGATATCATGGGTCAGATCTGCATCTTTATTTGTTTTCTTATCTACCCATCCTGCTGTGATAATCTCCGGATAGTCCGCACCGCTGCCGGTCATAACAAGATTACCTACAGAAGAAGATGCCCAGCGGAGTCTCTGATTACCATTATTATATCCTTTGGTATCTAACTCAAAAGTTTTATTCCAGTAAGACTTTTCTTCCTCTGTGATATTATCATAAATAAACATTCTCGACTGGCGGTTATTTACATCCGCCTTCGTATTATTCATTCCTGCTGTGACAACAAGCTCATCTACGCTATCTTTGTCTGTATCTGCTGTTGTCATCTGAACAACTGGTGTATTTCTGAATACTTTTCCGTTATTTGAATGTTTTGTTGCTATATTCCCTGTACCTAAAATATCAAATATATTGCAGACAGTTCCTGTTTTCTCTAACTGCATATTACTTCCGATAGAGAACTCCCACAACTGAGGCTGTTCACTATCCGATTCCATCAACGGAGCATAGGCTATAACTGTATCCTTTCCATCTCCGTTAAAATCGCCTGCTGCTACAGAAACAAATCCTGTATCTTCAAATGCATCTGCTTGTTCCAGATAGTCAAGAGTTTTTTCCCCTCCAATAGCATAAGTATTACTTACTCTGTTTCCGTCTTTATCTGCAATACAAAGCTCCAGACGCTTTCCTCCAAGCCAGTAACCAAGAACAGCTACATAGCGCTTCTGCCCTTCGCCCTTTGCATCGACAGGTGCCGTATCCATAATGGTAAATCCGTTTTTGTTCCCTTCCTCTTTTTTACCTGTCCGAGTTCCGTCTGTTATGCTTCCAATGGAACCTTCTTTATGATCTCTGTCATTACTGTTCTCATCCTGCGTTTTTGCTGTCGTTTCCGCTGCTTTCGCTGGTAAAGTTACCTGCGGAAAGAATGGAATGATTAAGGCTAACACAAGAAAAATACTTAAAAATCGTTGCTTCATACTTTCTCTCTCCCCTTTTTTTGATACTTTTAGTCCCATTTTTAATTTTACAAAAAACACAAAAATGTCAATATATTTGTGCAAAATACCAGTTTTTTGAAAAAAATTTACTTGTGTGGCGAAAGAGAGGCCAAAGTCAGCTCCCAAAGAGGGGATAAACTTATATCTGTGGTCTTGGAGCAAGGTTCGGACACAAGCGTGTGGAGCGAGTATCCAAACTGCCACGACTAAAGTCACAGATATAGGTGCTATTCCCTCTTGGGGAGCGTCTCCCTGTCAATCAGAAAAGCATTGTTAACTTATTTTTTATTTCAGGTTGACAATTTGTTCTACTTCTTTTATAATGGAGCCAGTTTTATTTTTAACAATACATTTTAGAGAGGAAATTATCATGTCTGCTATTACTACTACAAAGAAAAAATCTTTTACAACATTCCAGATGACACTCATCGCTGTTATGGCTGCCATCACCTGTATTTTAGGACCACTCTCCATCCCGATTCCGATCAGCCCCGTTCCGATTTCTTTAACAAATCTGGCAATTTACCTGACTGTATGTCTGCTTGGCTGGAAGTTTGGAACAATAAGTTATCTGATCTATCTTCTTATTGGTATTGCAGGACTCCCTGTTTTCTCCGGTTTTAGTTCTGGTTTTGCAAAGCTTTTAGGACCTACTGGCGGATACCTGATCGGATTTATTCCAATGGCAATCATCTGTGGATTTGCTTTTGAAAAGTTTTCTAACCGCGGAATGCAGATTGTCGGTCTTGCCATCGGTACTATTGTTGCTTACATTTTTGGTACGGCATGGCTTGCCATCGAGGCACACCTTACCTTTTACCAGGCATTGCTTGCCGGAGTAATTCCATATATCCCTGGTGACCTTGTGAAAATCATTCTCGTTGTCCTTGCTGGACCGATTGTTAAAAAAAGATTACAATCTGGCGGCTTTCTTTTGTAAGCACTATTTTTTCTAATACTTTTTCAAAATATTTTGCTATACATTT
>ERZ809407.2686-NODE-2686-length-11344-cov-27.450084_pt1 | contig 11344 bp, 11 predicted proteins | sample MGYA00520792_ERZ809407 | MGnify/ENA primary metagenome ERZ809407 (study PRJEB31576, sample SAMEA3212665) | Homo sapiens | biome: human-gut; feature: human gut; material: fecal | place: Sweden | collected 2012 ...
CACCTGTAAAAGTAGCCCCTCAAAAAAAAACTGAAAAACGGAAAGAATTACCATTAATTTCATCTGTTACTCCCCGGTTGGTTTTTCCAGATCAGAGCATTGTTCCTAATTTGAGATTCCATCCCCAGCCGTTGGAACCGGTACATCCGGCTAGTCCAAAACTAGCTATTAAAACCAATTTAATATATGATATTACAGCTACTGTAAATTTAGGCATTGAGTTTGCCCTGGCTGATAAATGGACTATGGATATATCGGGAAACCTGAATTATTGGAATTTTTCTTCAGATAGCCGTAAATGGAAACATGTGCTGATACAACCAGAATTACGTTATTGGCCATGTGAGCGTTTTAGCGGTCATTTTGTAGGTCTGCATCTTCATACAGCCTTTTTTAATGTAGGTAATTTACCTGCATTGGGAGGACTTGTCAGTGAAAATATGCAGCAATACCGATACCAAGGTTATCTTTATGGGGGAGGATTTTCCTATGGATACCAATGGATATTGAACAACCGTTGGAGCATAGAAACTTCAATAGGCGTAGGATATGCCCATGTTGAATATGACAAATACCCTTGCGGAAGTTGCGGAAGAAAAATTAAAAATAATTCAAAAAATTATTTTGGTCCCACAAAAGCTTCTATATCCTTGATATACAGTATAAAGTAACATTCCCGCTTTTCTCATTAACTTTATTTTAGATTTTTTCCTCCAAAAAATGGGAAGAAAAATTCAATTTCTGCATCAAGTAAATATAGGGCTTACATTACACTGGGCCAATCAAGAAAAAACTTTTTATATTTCTGAAAAATCTAGTGTCATGTACAAAACAAAATTGGAATTGTGAAACACATTTCAAAAATAGGAAATAAGCGACTTCAATTAGATTTAGTTATACAAAACTGGCAATCAAGGTTTTACCATCTAACCCAAAGTACTAAATCTGATGAAAGTAGTTTTCCTCCTCTATTATGAAATAGAGGAAGAACAACTACAAGAATTACCAATTGTAAAGATACAAAAGTTTTCACGATTTTTAAAGAACGAACGATGTTATTTTCCTATTTAACAGTATTTTAGACATCACGACAGAGGTTTTTTAATTAAAATTTGCAACTTTTCTATTTACTTCATCCAACACACTTGTGTCAAATTCTTTCAGATATATTCTTGTCATATCTTCAGATGAATGTCCTAATCCTTCACTAATGACAGAAACAGGAGTACCCAGTTCTTTAACCAATGTCGCCCAAGTATGGCGCGCAATATAAGTAGTGAGAGGATAATCTAGTCCGACCCGTTTTCCCACAATCTTAAGACCATAATTGATACGTTGCAATGCCAGTTTATATTGGACGTATAAAGGGCGTGAATCATCCACATCCAAAATAGGAAAAACATAGTCCGAATCATTCTTGTATTTATTTATCAGATCTTCAATCTGTGGAATAAGGGCAACACGAATGGGCTGTTTGCTTTTCTGGCGGGAAAAGTTGATGCTACCGGCAACAATACTACTTTTCTCCAACCGGATGATATCAACAAATGCAGTACCTTGACAATAGAAACTGAACATGAAGATATCACGAGCTAGCTCAAGATGGCTCTCTCTTTTGGGGATAAATTCAAGTTTGGCTATTTTTATCAATACATCCCGAGAAATAGCCCGCTTAGGCGTTTTACTTATGGTAGTTTTCGTCACTTTGAACGGGAAAGCGCAAGTAGGCTTAAATCCATCAGCTATAATACGGTTGTATATAGTCTTCAGGTTTCTCATATAATATGCCACCGTATTTTCTGAAATACCGGCTCCATTCAGATGGTCAGCGTATGACCGGATCAGCTTAGGTGTAATCTCAGAAACACTGACATCATTACCTTTCAGGAAAAGCCGGAACGAGTTCCTTGTACTTTTGTAAGCATCAGCCGTTCCATCGAGTCCCGCATCACGTTTGGCCTGAATCTGCTCTTCCATAACCTCCAGAAACCAAATTTGCCTCTGCCTGACAGGTCTGTCGCACAAGTCACTTACCGTATATTCTATACCCTGTGCTTCATAGGAATCTATTTTTGCATAAAGCTCTTTGCGCTTTATATTAATAACATGGTTGATTTTTTGCGCTTCCCGTTTCGAAATGGTACTTTCCTCTGAAAGAGATACCTTTTGTTTCTCCTCATCGAAATCGGACTCCATAATCCGACAGCCTGTATAAAGTATCTTTTTCTTTCTTTTGTGCAGGACTTGCAATACAATGGGATAAGTGCCCGATTTATGTTGCCAGTTTTTGTTTAATACTACTTTTATCGTTGCCATACAATTGGTTATTAAATCGTTAGTTCAAAAAAAACATCGAAAGTAATAAAACCGTTTATACGTTTAAATACATTTCGCCAAAAATATGGCAATTTTAAGAAGATTAGTTGATTACGATACACATTCCCCCTACCCGGAACTTAAAGTACTGATGAAAAAACAGGCACACACAGAGTTATATAAGCGTAACAGCTATCCTCTTTTGGCAATGGGATTATTCCGGACAACACAAAAAAACATTAAAAGCCGTTTTCTGCACATCATCCGCAAAAAACAGCTTTTACAATAGAAGCAATAATGAGATTTCTTTAAACACTCATGTTGCTACATCTATATTTTATAGGGTCAAGAATATAAAAACGGTCGAACTATATTCAAAAAACATTGCATAATGTATGATTAACATGAGCAATGTCTCTTTTCTATACTGTCCCTCTCAATCTATTTCGATAGTATTTTCTATTCGAAGGATATAGTTCGTTTCTGCAAAAAAGTTTTCCATACGCACCGCTTGTCCGCTTCTGAATCGGGGCTTCGCACTGTTGGCTATATATGCCTTCTTAACGGTAAAAGCATCCGGTTCCCCTTCGTCCTCAAAACGCTTGATTGTACGCCGGAGTTGTTTCTCTGCGTCCTTAATCCAGTTAGTTCCTTTAATATTCCTGTCTTTCAGTTCTACGAAAATGATTGTTTTCTCATAAAACAAGCACCCGTCACAACGGTTATCCATTGTACCGTCAGGCTTCAAAAGCTCAATACAGTGATCGACAGGTACAAACTTCACTTCAGTCTCATAGTAGTTGTCTACCACAGCTATCCAGTTCTCACCCTCGCCCTCAGCTATATATGCTTTCTGTTCCGACGCAGGAGGGTCACAAACCCCAAATCGTCTCTTACTGGATGATGCAATATGCTCTTTCGGAAAAAAGTCAATCATAAGGTCTGTTGGATTTCTAATAATTCGGCAAAAGTTTCATTGGCTTCCTCAAGCATATTATTCAGGAAGTTATCATCGGATGGCAATCCTTGATAAGTCTTCAACAGAGATATGCTACCGTCTCCTTCATCCAATTCATAAATAGCAATATCTGTCGGATTCATAGATGAATCTATCGGATAAACTGCGTTAATCTGTTCCAGCACGTCATTGTTCGAAGCAGATTTCTCCTTGAGCATACCGGCTTTGACAGCAATCGTCAGGACATTAATCAGGTACGGACTATGTGTAGTTATAATAAGCTTATTTGCTTCCAGTGAATTATTGAAAGCCAACAAGCTCTGTATGATTTTCCATTGCGAGGACGGGAAAAGGTTCTGTTCGGGTTCTTCCACAATATTAACAAAAGCTGTCTTATTAAATTGAGCGGACAAGGCCGACAGCGCAATACGCCTTTGCTCATCAGTCAAGCTTTTGTCTGCCCAAATGGATTTCACCCCCTCATTGAATCGTTGTGACTCGTCTTGGCTCATCTTCTGCGGATTTTCCACCTGCCCCTTTACCCTATTGACAAGATACCACGAAACCAGGAACAAAGGAACGAGCGATTGAAAGCCGCTGGATGCCTCGGACAATTCCACGGTATAATCTTTGCCGGACACATTTATCACATCACCTAACTTATCATATTCTATACTCGCCTCATTGATAGGCAGGGACAAATGTCCCTTTATGGCATCTTTGGCATTGTTGAATTCAGTGAGGTATTCAAGCAAAGAGTCAGGCAAAGCTTTAAGCGACTTTACTTCTTTTATAATACTGATGAAATTTCTTTCGGCAGGAACATACATAATCTGCGGCAAATGGTATTCCTCCATCGGACGCTTGGTTATTTCAAAATTCCCCTTGCGATATTTCATCGAATATGCTTCACCCTCATATTCTAACTCTGCCATATCCTCATTCTGCTTATTATAAAAGTAACGCTCGATACGATGATAACCGCAATAAGTACTCCTGAACTTCTCTGCTGAGAAATCCGCTATGGCATAATCACTGCGGACCAAAGCTTTTTCAATCCACATAAACGTAGAGATCAACTTTGCCACACAGTTTTTTCCGCTTCCCTGGTTGCCGATGAATACAGAAACATTCTTGATATCCAGCCAACCGTCGTTATCCAAACGCCCTTGTCGGATAGGACCGAAATTTTTGATTCTAATTCTTGCCATACCTTTCTTACTATCTTGTCTATATAAGACATTCTTATTAAAAAACTCATCAGCAAAGATACTACATTTATTGAAATTACTCCGATAAAAGCCAACCGGTTCATGGATATAGCATCAAAAAATCTTCTTTCACATCTCCCGAATGCACCCCAAAATTGCTTTTTCCCTATGTTTTTCCACTTTTTTGTTTTTTTATCCCTCAAATTGGGTAGAAATATCCAATTTGTGCATCAATATAACCAAGAAGACTTTAAATAACACGTAAAAACGAATCATAGCAAAATGGAAAAAGAAACTTTAGCATTAGCTTTTACTTGCATGTCAATGTTTGCGACTGAACATAATGATGACAACGACAGTAAAAACGACAACACTATGCGCAACCTACAGAAATTAACCAAGGATATTACCGATAGGTTTCCTTCTATTTCAATGCCGGTATCCGAACTTTACAAACAGGAAGAAATTCAAAAAGGACATAATCAATCCGAAGAGATATGATGTAAATACAAAACGAAAAGATAACTGTCCCCCTATCGGTTTTCGCATCAGGTTTACTGACCCCATTGCGGACGGTTGTCGGCGTGGGTCAGTTCACTTTTTCGTAATCAAACCCTTCCGGTTGCTCCTGATTGACAAGAATATCCAATGCTGCCCCTTCTGTCCAATCGGATTTAGTTTTTAATGTCACTAATTTTTCGTCCAAATTCAATGATTCTATAACCCATGTTATATAACGGGCATTTATCCACGGGTGATAGTTCTTTTCCGAATCGTTCCTTGGCAGTGAATTTGCATAGCTGGTGAGAGCGGAAACACTATTTACTTTCGCAGCATCAAGTAGTACTCCAATTGGTTTTCCCAGTCCGAGAAATTGGGGTTGTTCGCCATATAAATCACCCACGCCATCCAAGCTGACACTGAAATCAGGTGTCGTCTTGTCTTTGTTCTTTTTATAAATTTGATCTACCCCGCCACCAAGATAGCTTTTACTGTAGATGTGAACTCCTCCGCGAGAAATACAATTTTCACACAGTTCATCCACCGCAAATGCTATTTGCATGGAAGCTCCCCCTATTTCGAGAATACCATACGGAGCCGGTGCCGAAGTAAATGAGTTTTCAGGTACCGAAGTATTAAATTTTAATTTCCCGTTTTTGTAATTAGCCGCTATATACGCATAAAATCCTTCATATCGTCCCGAAATGGTCATGGCTGTATCTAAACGGAAACCATTAAGCTCTGCTGTTTGACTGTTCAGCTTTTCGTAGATTGAATCAACTTTAGCTTTGGGTAGCATTCTCATTCCGGCAGTTGCCAGGATATAGAGAGGTATTTGTTCCACAGTATCCTTTCTGTTATACTTACTTGTCATTGTACTCAGGAAAACGCGGAGACTGTCACTATGATTAGCAATACTGGATAATGCTCTCCCTTTCGAATTGGCTTCCTGTTCCGGAGACGGATATAAAATAGTAAAATCCCCGCTGCTTTTCTCAATTTCATATACATACAATCTGGAACCTGAACTACCGGCATCAATAATTGCAACTTTTTGCGCCGATAATGTATTCGCAATGCTTAATAGGAGAATTGTCGTTAATGCAAGCGCTTTTGCTTGGCATTCCAATAAATTTTTCATGTGTTTCTAAAATAAGACTTTCCTACTCTTTCGTCGGTTTTTCGGAATCCACCGTTTTTTTCATATCGTTTTATTAGTTTGCACTAGTAGAAATGGGGTATTTTTCACCTTAACACATACACATAGGGCAGCCCCATGCGCATGTGTTATTAGCAATTTTATTCTTTCAGAGCTTCATCAAGGTCTATTTTCAATGCTTTTGCCACTCCTGTTCCATAAGCGGGGTCAGCTTTATAACAGTTTCGCACATGGCGCTGTTTGATGAACAATTCTGCATCGCCCATAGCTCGCGCTGTGTTCTCAAACAACAACTGCTGTTCTTCAGCGGGCATTAGGCGGAACAAATCTCCCGGCTGGCTGTAATAGTCGTCGTCGTACTCTCGTTCATTATAATTATAAATATCGCCATGAACCTTCAAGGGCGGTTCTTTCTTCTCCGGTGAATCTTGCCATTCGCCGTAGCTGTTCGGCTCATATCCTTTTGCCGAGCCATAATTGCCGTCCACTCGCATCATGCCGTCACGATGGAAAGCATGGAACGGACAACGAGGTTTGTTTACAGGTATTTGTTCCGCATTCACACCGAGACGGTAGCGTTGAGCGTCACCGTATGCAAAGAGCCTTCCTTGCAGCATCTTGTCCGGAGAAAAGCCGATTCCTTCTACAATGTTCTGGGGATTGAAGGCTGCCTGCTCCACTTCGGCAAAATAATTCTCCGGATTACGATTCAACTCCAAAATTCCTACGTCCTGCAACGGAAAATCTTTATGTGGCCACACTTTGGTTAGATCGAAAGGATTGATACGGTAGTTATCCGCTTCTTCTTCCGTCATCAACTGGATTTGGAATTTCCACCTGGGGAAATGACCTTTTTCTATGCTTTCATATAAATCCCTTTGATGAGATTCACGGTCTTTGGCAATAATGGCTTCTGCTTCCTGATCGGTCAGGTTTTTAATACCTTGCAACGTCTTCAAGTGGAATTTCACCCAGATACGTTTGTTCTCCTTATTGTAGAAGCTATAAGTATGGCTACCGAAACCGTGCATGTGTCGGTATGAATAAGGAATACCGCGCGGACTCATCGTGATAGTAACCTGATGGAGTGCTTCGGGTAACAGGGTCCAGAAATCCCAGTTATTGTTGGCACTGCGCATATTAGTGCGTGGGTCACGCTTTACGGCATGATTCAAATCGGGAAACTTCAAGGGGTCGCGCAGAAAAAATACTGGAGTATTATTACCTACCAAATCCCAGTTTCCTTCTTCCGTATAGAATTTAATGGCAAAGCCACGTATATCACGTTCTGCGTCTGCCGCTCCCCTCTCCCCAGCAACGGTAGAGAATCGTACAAAACATTCCGTTCTCTTCCCTATTGCGCTGAAAATGGCAGCACGCGTATATGGGGTTATGTCGTGAGTTACGGTAAATGTACCATAGGCGCCTGATCCCTTAGCATGCATCCGCCGTTCAGGAATCACTTCACGGTCAAAATGTGCCAGTTTTTCTAAAAACCATGGGTCTTGCAACATCATAGGACCACGTTGGCCGGCTGTTTGGCTGTTTTGGTTGTCTGCTATCGGACGACCGTTTGCTGCTGTTAGTTTCTTCTCTTTCATTTTTAAAGATTAAAAGTCATGTTAATTAATAAATTAGGCAATATCGTTAATCTGCATCGGCTCTTTATACTTGTTTTTAGAAGGTTTGTCGATATAGAAAGAACGTTTCACTATGTTCTGAAAGTATCTTATGATAACCGAGAAAGGGAAACCTTCTCCATATCTGTCGGGAGGTTTCAGGGAATGTGAAAAGTTTCGTAACACACATTTGAAAGTTTCAGAAAGCTCTAAAACCTTACTGAGATTGTCCCCCACCTATTAATAATGATTTCTTTACCAGTATTCATTAGGGAGGGGAAATAATAGAACTCCTTATTATTCAGAATGTCAGAGAATGATAGAATTAAATTTTAGCTTGCTAAAGTTGATACTAAAATCAATCAACTTTATTTAGGATAAAACACCCTGCTTACAATGGATATTTGTTTTCCAAATATAGTTTTATCAATGCAGCATGAGATAATGGTTTATCATTAAATATATCCTCATTCGTTTCATAATCCAGCAATACAATGTCATTTGATACTATTAACTCTCTCAATTCGTTTATCTCATTTCTCAGAATATTTTCCAGTACCCAATGATATGTCGGTAAATAAATTAACTTTTTAGCCTCTATATATCCCAGTAGTATTTTATTATCAATTCCCTTTTGGTGCCCCAAAACTCTTCCATGTTTTCGTACGCTCCTTTTAAGATTTTTCATATTGCAAATGAAAAATTTAGATTCATCAATACCTTCATTTTCAAAAACCTTCAATCCTTGCCAAATACCTTCTACAGAACACGCTTTCACTTCAGGTGAGAATGGAACCGGAATATTTTCATGAGGAAAAAAAGGACTGAATTTAATCCACTTATCAGTAGATTTAGAAGTTACATCCAACACAATCGCATTAGGATATAAATTTGATATTTTCTTGCTTCTTCTATTGATTATATAAATATTATAACTCATATTGTTTTATCATATAATTCATTTCACTTTTTCCTATCCACTCCTCTATATACGGTACACAATATTTACATATTGTATTTATCACATTTCAATTATCAAATAATTTATTTGCTAATTCTGATAATTTCATTCCAGCATCCTCTATTTCTTCTATCTCATTTTCAGGAAAATAATCACTGCTCACAAAGAAATCATTAGAAATATCAACAAAGCAAAGAGCTATTTTTTTAGGTATATTATCTTGCTCTTTATAATAGCTAATTGCTTCTTCTACAGCGTTCACCAATCTTTTAAAAGCCGATTTATCGAAAAAATGCTCATTTCTCAATTTACAAGGAATTGAATTCTCGCCAATCAACTCCTGTTCTATTATTTTAATAAAAGACTTCTCCATTAATGACATGTTTTAAAATTATTAGCATCAACTTCTTCAAGAGCTTCTGCAGGTACATGACCTACCAACAACACTTCTTTCGATTTGGAAGGGAAATTAGCTGAACCAGAACCAACACCTGCTGCTAAAGCTTTCTCTCTTGTAGAAATATCTATTATTTGTACATTACTACCCAACTTGTCTGTATCAATTGCAACCATTCTTTGTCCAGGTTGATGCCACGTGTCAGCTAGATAAGTAGGATCTTTACTGGTTGAAATAAGCTGTGAACCCTTATTTCTTGAGCCACTTGAAACATGTCCATGAATAGTCATTCCCCTGCCCGGCTTCTTTGCTCTCAAGCCCTCTGCCGGATTTTCATCAGCCCTCAACAGTCTATAAAGTATCTCTAACCCCCATATATCAAGCCAGATATTCACGTCCTTGACATATCCATATAACGTTGGATTATTCCCTGCCAGTCCTATCGGGTCCTGATTTAAGTAGTTTCCGGTTGAACTATCGTAGTACCTGAATCTGTTATAATACAGCCCAGTTTCCTCATCCTCATATTGCCCTTGATACCTGAAGAGACTGTAACTACGAAAAACATTTCAGTGTCGTCCGACACCTAAAGTCCGATAAACAGTAGGTTTAAGAGTTGGACACCGCAGTTTGACTTACTGTCCTACTATGATCTTACAGTATTCAGACTGAAATAGTTAACCGGTATTAGGAAAAAATACAGAACACGATTTCTTATCAAAACGATTTTTTAAAATATTTTCAACACCATCAAATAGATTACTACCATATAAATAAATTATATTATCATAATCTCCCCAAATTTTTTCATTTTCATCTATCCATATGGTTATATAGCCAGGATGTATGTCTCCCAAATAAACAACCTTCTTTACCTTAAATTTCTCAGCCTGTGAATTTAGAAAAGCCTGTCGATATTTATTTATTTTTTTTGCATCAAAATACAATATTTTTTCGGACCCAGTTTCAAATCTAAGTTTCATATTGTAAAAAAGAGCCATTCTTTTTAGCAAAGTATCTGTCATTGGATAATCGTATTTAGAATAATATTTTTCCAATTTATCCAAATAAGTTTGTTCCATTAGCTTAAAATTGAACTCATCCCAATGATTTCGTTTTAATATACTAAGAATTGAATTAGGAATTTCCATTTTTTTTACATTTTTAGTGTTTACCATCAAAATCACTTTTAACATGTGCACCTTCAGTTGTAACTTGGCAGTTATCACATCTAACTCTAGGGTTAAGGGTTTCAACTTCTACTGTATAAACATCTAAGTCTGAAATTTTTTCTCCTTTTAATGTTGCTTTATTGACAGAATTGAATTCTGCACAATTCTCAATATCCCATCCCTGTTTAGTATCGAAATCCATTCTACTTTTCATTTCAGCACTTATTTTTGGAGATTCTACACCACTATCTCCATAATAAACTCTACCTGTCTTCCGGCTCACTGAAGCAGAAGTCATTCTGGGAGGATTAGTTGTACTTTGAAGTTTTCTAGCTCTCTGTATAGCCCGTGCCCGAGCCTTTCCAGACATAGATTTCGAAAGCCCGAAGACATCTATTTCTTCATTAACGTCTCCAACATATCCAAATAAACAGAAACCTCCGACTAACCCTATTAGATCTTGACTGATATAGCTTCCTATATCGCTTGAATAGTACCTGAACCTATTGTAGTACAATCCCGTTTCCTCATCCTCATACTGCCCCTGATACCTGAACGGACAATCACTCAAAGAACTCCCTTCAAAGGTACGGACTTTACCGTATATATCCAGTGTACAGTCCCATGTTTTTTCACCATGATGGTTATACATCTGAACCGGTGTACCTAAATAATCGGTTACGATGGTAAATTGTTCATCTTTCGTGATTTTTGCAGCAGGAACAAACGTCCCGTCCTCAAATACCCAAGTTATCAGGTTTTCATCATCCGCCTGGATGGGCAACAATGGTTTCTCCCTGTCCTTATGCTTCGTTACGCATTCATGCAACGGCGTATTGCCGTCCCACACCCAACGGGTTACGTCATAAAGATAGCTTTTGGTTAACCGCCTGCCCAACGCATCGTAGGTAAATAGCACTTCCGCCCCGTCCAAACGGGTCACTTTCCGCAGCATACCATTCGAGTGCCAGTCATACTGCCACCCCATGCCGCTACCACGGTATTCAATACCCAATGCCTTGGCTCGTTGTTTCTTATCTATAAAGAGCA
>ERZ809407.2693-NODE-2693-length-11337-cov-4.685517_pt1 | contig 11337 bp, 9 predicted proteins | sample MGYA00520792_ERZ809407 | MGnify/ENA primary metagenome ERZ809407 (study PRJEB31576, sample SAMEA3212665) | Homo sapiens | biome: human-gut; feature: human gut; material: fecal | place: Sweden | collected 2012 ...
TCAGACGTGTGCTCTTCCGATCTCGTAGGCTTTCAGGTTGGCTGCATCCAGCGCAAGGATATCGGCAGAACCTGCGTTCAGCCGCCCGGAACTGGAGCTGCGGATGAAATAGCCCGTCTGCGGGGCCGTGATCTGGGACGGATTGCCCAGCTGGGACTGCACCGTGGTGGCCTGCTGGGTCAGCGCGGTGATCTGGTCAGAGAAGCTGGCCACCTCGCCGGTGATGACCCAGAGCTTGTTCTGGGCCAGAATGTAGTTTTCCTTCTCCGCATCGGTATCCTCGTAGTCCCCTGCATCCAGCGAATCCATCAGGTCGTACAGAGCAGCGGAACGGTTCTTGCGCAGGGATTCCAGCTGCACCGAAGTGGTGTTCTGGGAGCGCTGCAGCAGGTCGATCTGGTCATTGATCTGGGTCAGCTGCTGGCGCAGAGAAGCCTGCGCTGCATCGCTGTAGATCTCAGCCACCGCTGTGCCTGCCGAAACACGCTCGCCGTCTGCCACCAGATATCCCAGCGTGCCGCCGCCAGCAACGTAACTTTCCTCAAACAGGAGCACGCCTTCGGCATCCACGGTGTCCTCCACCGTAGCCAGTAGGGCAGTCTCGTAGGTATTGGGCGGAAACAGCACCTGCATTGCCTGATAGCCCACATACAATGCCGCCAGCAGCAAAAACACGATAACGACAGCGGCCAGCGTTTTCAGTGCGCCGGAGATACCCTCGCGGTTTTCTTCCTGCATATCGCTCATCCTTTCGCTAAAAATTCTTTTGTGAGATGTACGGCCTGTTCCCGGACATCCGGGGCCGAGGCATCCAGCCAGCAGATGCCCTCCATGTGGCGGAACCAGGTCAGCTGGCGCTTGGCATAGTTGCGGGAAGCCTGTTTCAGCTTCTCCACACAAGGGGCAAGCGCGCTCTCCCCCGCAAAGTAGGGGAAGAATTCTTTGTACCCGATGGCCTGGGCCGCTGTCTTATAGGTATCCCGGTGTTCCCACACACGTTTTGCCTCGTTCAGCAGATCCTGCTCCATCATCAGATCCACCCGCAGGTCGATGCGGCGGTAGAGCTGGGCGCGCTCCGGGAAATCCAGCCCAAGGATCAGAGAACGGTAGGGCTTTTCGGGCGGGAGTGAGTCTGCTTTCTGCTCACTGAGCTTTTTGCCGGTGGCGCGGTAATGTTCCAGCGCCCGCAGCACCCGGACATGGTTGTTCGGGTGGATGCCCGCCGCCGCTTCGGGGTCCACCGCCTGCAGCTCCGCATACATGGCCTCCGGACCCTTTTTATTCAGTTCCGCGGCCAGCTGTTCCCGCAAACCGTCCGGCGTTTTCTCAGCGGCAAAGCGGACACCATACAAAAAACTCTGGACATAGAGCCCGGTGCCGCCCACGAGGATGGGCAGATGTCCTCTGCCGGAGATCTCATGCTCCAGCGCTCCGGCCAGCGCGGTGAAATCCGCCACGCTGAACGGTTCATCAGGCTGCAGGATATCCACCCCATGGTGCGGAATGCCGTGGGTCTCCTCGGGGGTCACCTTGGCGGTGCCCACATCAAGCCCTTTGTAGATCTGCATCGAATCGGCGCTGATGATCTCACCGCCAAACTGCTCGGCCAGTGCAACACCCAGCGCGGTCTTGCCGGAAGCCGTGGGGCCGACCACGGCCAGCACCGGGTGCTTATCGTTACACGATCCGTCCAAACTGTTTTTCCAGCTCCTTCCGGGTCAATTTAAGGACACAAGGCCTGCCATGGGGGCAGAAGGGCGGCACCTCGCCCGAGAGGATCTTTTCAGCCAATGCCATCAGCTCCTGCGGGGAGGTCTTATCCCCCGCCTTGATGGCCGCTCGGCAGGAGATGGAATGGAGCACCCACTCGGTCTTTTCGCTCAGGGCATCGCGGCTGCCCTTGGAGAGCTTATCCGCCAGCTCCACCAGCAGATCCTCGGCACTGCCCTGCTCCACATCCGCAGGCACAGAGCGCAGAAACACGCTGTTGCCGCCAAAGTCATCGATCTCCAGTCCGGCGCTTTCCAGCAGCTCAAGGTTGGAGAGGAGGGCAGTCTTTTCCTCCGCTGACAGCTCCACCACCAGCGGCTCCAGCAGCAGCTGGGCCGGAACATCCCCATAGTTTGCCGCCAGCTTCTCGAAGAGCTGGCGCTCGTGGGCGGCGTGCTTATCAATGATGCAGATTTCTTCCCCGCGCTCAGCGAGGATGTAGGTCTTGAAAATCTCACCCACATAGCGCAGAGGAGCAGGGCCTTCCTGCACGTCAAAGCCCAGCTGTTCCGGCGTATCCTCGGTAGCAGAGGTCTGCTGCGGAGCTGGGGCGGCAGGCATTTCTTCCTTGGGGGCAGGATCCCATGCCGCCATGTGGTCCTGATGTTCGGGCAGATCTGCGCCGTCCGGCTCAATGTCCAATGCACCTTCTCCCAGCGCTGCGGCAAAGGCGGGTGCTTCAGGCTCACTCTCCGTGGGAGCTGGTGCCGGGCTGTGCAGGGTGGCATCCTGCCGGATGGGCAGGCCCGATGCAACCGTTGTCCAGCTGTGCTCTGCCGGCTTTTCCTCGGCAGTGCCCGGTGCAGGCAGGATATCCGGGTGGCTTGCAGGTGCCGGACGGGACGGCGATGCTTCTGCCGGTGCCGGAGTGAAGCTCCGGAAGCTCCGCTGGGGCTGAGGGGTATGTTCATGGAGCGTTCCCGGCTCGGCCTGGCCCGGAATGATGGCAGAAAGCCCTGTAAAGTTATTCTTCTTTACATCATTTTCTGTTGTGTGATCGCTTGTTTCCGATTTGTTGGATTCTTCATCTTTTTTATCCTCTTCAAAGGCGAAGCGCCGCTCTCCGGTGCCCGGTTGGGCCAGTGCCAGCTTGACAGCGTGATAAACGAGGTCAAAGATATCGTTTTCCCGGGCAAAGCGCACCTCAGTCTTGGCCGGGTGGACATTGACGTCCACAAGGTCAGCAGGCATTTCCAGAAGCAAGATTCCTCCAGGGAACTTGCCCTGCATCGTGGTGCCTTTGAACGCTGTTTCCATGGCCGCCATCATGGTGCGGTTGCGGACATAGCGCCCATTGATGTAGAAATACTGCATACTGCGGCTGGCGCGGCAGCTCCTGGGCTGGGTGATAAGCCCCCACACCCGGTAGACCCCCTCCTGATTGTCCAGCTCCATGAGGTCACGGCTGAATTCCCGGCCCAGCACCGCATAGGCGGCACTGCGCAGCTTGCCGTCACCGGGGGTGACATACTGCAGCTTGCCTTCCCGGACAAACTTGAAGCTGACCTCGGGGTGGCTCAGGGCCACATGGGCCACAATATCCGCCACAAAGGTACCCTCGCTGGAATCCTTTTTGAGGAACTTCATCCGGGCCGGGGTGTTGTAGAACAGATCCTGCACCCGGATGGTAGTGCCCACGCCGCGTGCACCGGGCTCCAGCGGATAATCCTCGCCGCCTTCGATGCGGTAGACGGAGGCACACTCGTCGTTCTCAGTACGGGTCAGTACTTCTACCCGCGCCACGCTGGCAATGGAAGCCAGCGCTTCTCCACGGAAGCCCAGGGTGTGGATATGGTTCAGATCATCCTCCGTCCGGATCTTACTGGTGGCGTGGCGGATGAATGCCGTAGGGATATACTCTGCTTCAATGCCCGAGCCGTTGTCGCTGATCTCGATCAGCTTCACGCCGCCTGATTCAATGGTCACGGTGATCTGGCTTGCCCCGGCATCAATGGCGTTTTCCAGCAGCTCCTTCACCACGGAAGCAGGCCGCTCCACCACCTCACCGGCTGCAATGAGCTCCGCCGTGTGCTTGTCCAGAACATGGATGACTGCCATATTCGTTCCCTCCCCTGTTTTTTAGGATTTTTCAGGAAATCAGCCGTTCAGGCTGCCCTTCAAGGTCTTTTTCAGTTCGTACAGGAAATTCAGCGCTTCAATGGGGGTCAGCGTTTCCACATCCAGCGCATCCAGTTTTTCCAGCACCTCGCTGGGCACTGCGGGAGAGTTATACTCCTGCAGCGCATCAAAGTCCATCTGCTCCACCTTGTTCTTGGGGGCAGTGGCTTCCAGTGCGCGCAGCACCTCGTGGGCGCGGCGGGTCACGGTGCCGGGCAGACCGGCCAGCTTTGCCACCTCAATGCCATAGCTGTCATCGGCAGGGCCGCGGACGATGCGGCGCAGGAAGGTGATATCCTCACCCCGCTTTTTCACCGCAATGTTGTAATTTTTCACGCCGCTGATGGTGCCCTCAAGGTCCGTCAGCTCGTGGTAATGGGTGGCAAATAGGGTTTTGCAGCCCAGTCCCTTGGCAGGGTCGCTGATGTGCTCCACCACGGCGCGGGCAATGCTCATGCCGTCAAAGGTGGACGTGCCGCGCCCGATCTCATCCAGCACCACCAGACTGCGGGAGGTAGCGTTCTTCAGGATCTCTGCCACCTCGGTCATCTCCACCATAAAGGTAGACTGACCTGCCGAAAGGTCATCCGACGCGCCGATGCGGGTAAAGATGGCATCCACTACACCCACATGGCACTCTCTGGCCGGAACAAAGGAACCGATCTGTGCCATCAGGGCAATCAGCGCATTCTGGCGCATATAGGTCGATTTGCCCGCCATGTTAGGGCCGGTGATGATGAGGCAGCGATCTTCGCCGCAGTTCAGGGTGGTATCGTTGGGTACGAACAGACTGCCCTTGAGCATCTGCTCCACCACAGGGTGGCGGCCCTCCACGATGGTCAGCTGGTCGCTCTCATCCACAGTGGGGCGGCAGTAGTTGTTTTCTGCTGCCACCTGAGCCAGAGCGGCCAGCACGTCCAGCTCTGCCACGGCGTTGGCTGTACGCTGGATGCGGTCGAGCTGGGCACCAATGCTTTCCAGCAGCTCATTGAACAGCCGGTGTTCCAGAGCGATCAGCCGCTCGTGGGCACCCAGGATCTTATTTTCCAGCTCCTTGAGCTCCTGTGTGATGTAGCGTTCGCCAGTGGTCAGGGTCTGCTTACGGATGTAGCTCTCCGGCACCTGTGCCTTATAAGAGTTGCTGACCTCGATGAAATAGCCAAACACGTGGTTATAGCCGATCTTCAGCTTGGGGATGCCGGTCTCCTGCCGCAGGCGGGTCTCGAGCTGAGCCAGCACGCCCTTGGTGTTATCGCGGATGGAACGCAGCTCGTCCACCTCGGGGTGGTAGCCCTTGGCGATGACACCACCATCCTTCAGGGTAGAGGGTGCGTCAGGGTCCACAGCGGCATAGATCTTGTCCTTGATATCGCTCAGCGGGTCGATCCTGGAGACGATTTCGCTGAGCTCAGCGCAGCCGCAGCTCTCGGCCTGCTGGCGCAGGCTGGGCAGGCGCTCACAGGTCTGTGCCATGGCATAGATCTCTTTGGGCGTGGCCGAGCCGTAGACCGTGCGGGTCATCATACGCTCCAGATCAGCGATGTAATGCAGTTCTTCGATCAGATCGCCGCGCTGTACGGTCTGATTGACCAGGCTTTCCACAGCATCCAGACGGTGGTTGATGGCATCGCTGGAAAGCAGCGGCTGCTCGATCCAGGTGCGGAGCAGCCGCTTGCCCATGGCAGTGCTGGTCTTGTCCAGCACCCAGAGCAGGGTCCCCCGCTTCTCGCGGCCCCGCAGGGTCTCGGTGAGTTCAAGGTTGGCCCGCGTCACAGGCGAAAGCTGCATATACTGGGCTTCATTGTAACTGATGACGGTCTTCAGGCGCTCCACACCTTTGATCTGGGTGGTGTGCAGGTATTCCAGAAGCGCGGCCATGGCAAACCGCACCAGACCTTTTTTATCAATAGAGGTCGTCTCATCCCAATTGCGTCCAAACTGGTTTTCCAGCGAGATGGCCACCAGACCCGGGGCGTAGCGCTCCTCTTCCACCAGCTCTACAGAGCAGGTCATATTCTTTTTGATATAGCCGGTCAGCTCACGGCAGTCCAGCATTCCGGGATTCATCAGCACCTCGCTGGGATGGTAGCGGCAGAGCTCCGCGATCACGGCAGGCACGATCTTCTCCCGTTTCAGCTCGGTGATGTGGGCCGTGCCGGTGGAAACATCGGCAAAACAGATGCCCGCCGCATTCCCTTTCAGAAAAATGCTTGCAATGTAGTTGTTTTTGTCATCCTGCAGCATACTGCTCTCGATGACAGTGCCCGGCGTGACCACCCGGATGATATCGCGCTTGACCAGTCCCTTTGCCTTGGACGGGTCCTCCATCTGCTCACAGATCGCCACCTTGTATCCCTTGGCGATCAGGCGGGCCACATAGCCCTCGTAGCTGTGGAAGGGCACGCCGCACATGGGGGCACGCTCTTCCATGCCGCACTGCTTGCCCGTCAGGGTCAGGTCCAGCTCCCGGGAGGCGGTCAGCGCATCGTCAAAGAACATCTCGTAAAAGTCGCCGATGCGGTAAAACAGGATCTCGTCCTTATACTGCTTCTTGATGTCCATATACTGCTGCATCATGGGCGACAGTTCTGCCATAATCGTTCACCTTTCCTGCGGGCTATACCGCTTTGCTTCTTTCCGTCGGTTTGCAGTAAGTAACTGCGAATGGAAGGAAAACGCGGCCTGCGATTTGCAGCCGCGTTCTCATTTTACCTGTTAGTGGCAGCCTCCGCAGGTGGAGCAGCTGCCGGTGCAGGATTCACTGGGCTCCTGCACGGTCATGGGGTCGCCGCCGTTCATTGCGGTGTTGATGATAGCATCAATGTAGTTGACCAGGTTCTCGCAGTCGCGCTTTGCCTCGTTGTAAGCAGTCATACCCTCGTCAGCCATGATCTTGCCATACAGGTCGTTGACTTTGGTGTTCAACTCGGCGATGCGCTCATCACTGCGCTCGCTCTTGCTGATCTCGTTGTTCAGATCCATGCGGGCCAGATTGAACTCCCCGATGAGATTCTGCAGCTCCTCATCCTTGTCGTTTGCCTTGCGGGCCTGATCCAGAGCCAGGTAACGGGGGTCAGTCTGCAGTGCCATGGCGGCGCGCTTGAACAGATCGATGCAATCCATAATCAAAAATCTCCTTTGATGTGTTTGTTTTTATAGTTAGATTATCATTGGGGCCGGTGTGCCCCGGGATCACGTTTCCAGTTCGCCCAGCAGGACGGTGGCGCGGGCACCGGTCAGGTGCACCTGTGCGTAGCTGCCCATCAGAGCGGGGTCAGCGGCAAACTCCACGGTCAGGTTGTTGTCCAACCGGCCGGAGAGGGTGCCATCACTGCGGCCATAGCCTTCCACCAGCACCCGGACAGTCTGGCCCACCTGCTGCCGGACCAGATCCATTGCGATCTCGTCCTGCACCTTGAGCAGGCGGGTCATCCGGTCAGTTTTTTCCGCGCGGGGGGTGGGGTCGGGCATTTCCGCTGCCTTGGTGCCGGTGCGCTTGGAGTAGATAAAGGTGAACAGCTGCATGTAGCCGACTTTCTTCACCAGTTCCAGCGTGTCCTGGAAATCCTCCTCCGTTTCCCCGGGGAAGCCCACGATGATATCGCTGGAGAAGGTGATGCCGGGCACCTTTTTGCGGGCGTACTCGATCAGCTCCATGTACTGCCCGATGGTGTAATGGCGGTTCATCTTTTTCAGCAATTCATCCGAGCCGCACTGCACCGGCAGGTGCAGGTGCTTGCACAGGTGGGGCTGGGCCGCAATGGTGTCGATCAGCTTGTGGCTGGCATCCTTCGGGTGGCTGGTCATAAAGCGGATCTGGTAATCGCCGGGCACAGCGCAGAGCAGATTGAGCAGATCAGCAAAGTCCACCTGTTCTTCCAGGCCCTTTCCGTAGCTGTTCACGTTCTGGCCCAGCAGAGTGATCTCCTTGTATCCTGCTTCCACCAGCCCCCGGAACTCCGCCAGGATATCGCCGGGCTTGCGGCTCTTCTCACGGCCCCGCACATAGGGTACGATGCAGTAGGTGCAGAAATTGTCGCAGCCGTACATGATAGGCAGCCAGGCGCGGAACTCACTCTCGCGCCGGATGGGGATGTTCTCCACGATGACCGGGCGCTGGGCAGGCTCCATCAGCACGCGCTTATGCTTCTGCAGCTTCTGAGCAATTAGCTGGGGCAGCGTATCGATGCCATCCACGCCAAAGACCAGATCGACATAGGGATAGCTCTTGCGCAGCTTTTCCACCACATGTTTCTGGTTGGCCATACAGCCGCACAGGCCGATCATCAGGCCGCGCTTTTTCTCCTTCAGGCCCTTCAGTGCACCCACATTGCCGAACACGCGCTGCTCGGCGTGCTCACGCACGGCGCAGGTGTTGAAGAGGATGAGGTCTGCATCCTCGGGCTTATCGCACAGGCCGTAGCCGATATCCACCAGCACGCCCTTGATGCGCTCGCCATCGTTGACGTTCTGCTGACAGCCATAGCTGTGTACAAAGGCCAGCGGCGGGGTGTCGTAAGCCGCACGCACCAGCTCCGCAGCCGTTTCGTTGTGTTCAAAGTTAATGTATTCCAATAAAAACCATCCTTATTTTTCAAAAGCTCTTTTTAGTATACCCTCTTTCTGCCATAAGGGCAAGTGGGAAACCGCAAATTTCAGAATCCTTCGGGGTAATTCAGCCTTCTGCCTGCTTTTTGGCGCATGCTTCACACAGGCCGAACAGCACCACAGCGCAGTCCTGCACCACAACATCCTTCTGGCGGCGCACCAGCCTCATCACCTGTTTCTCGTCCACATCGGCATCCACCACGCCGCCGCAGGCTGTACAGTAGAGGTGGCTGTGCCAGCACAGGGTGTGATCAAAACGATCCGCCCTGCCCGGAATGGACACCCGGCGCACCATGCCTGCCTCCACCAGACTGTTCAGGTTGCGGTAGACAGTGCCCAGGCTCAGGCCCGGGCACTCCGGGGCCGCCTTATCAAAGATTTCTTCGGCGGTGGGGTGGTCGCAAAGCTGCTCCACGGTGTGCAGCACCAGCTCCCGCTGTTTGGAATAACGCATCTTCCTCTCTCCTTCTCTTCCCTTTATACGTTCTCTTCGCCCTTGATCCGCGCCCAATATGCGCGGGAGGCCTGCTCGTTCTTGTTTTCCCCAAAGGTGTAGTATTTTGTATTCTTGAGCACATCCGGCAGATACTGCTGCTCGACCCAGTGGTTGGGGTAATCGTGGGCATACTTGTAATTCTGGCCCTTTACCAGTGCATCCTCGCCGTCATAGTGCTTGTTCTGCAGCTGGCGGGGAATGGGCCCGGTACGCCCGGCCTGCACATCCGCAATGGCAGCGTTGATGGCATCGTGGGCACTGTTGGATTTTGGGCTGGTCGCCACCAATACCACCGCATCCGCCAAGGGGAGCCGCGCTTCGGGCAGGCCCACCGCGTTGGCGATATCCACCGCTGCCTTTACGATGGGGATGATCTGCGGGTAGGCAAGGCCAACATCCTCGCAGGCGCACACCATGAGCCGACGGCAGGCAGAGGGCAGATCCCCGGCTTCCAGCAGCCGGGCCAGATAGTGGAGCGCTGCATCCGGGTCGGAGCCGCGCATGGATTTCTGGTAAGCCGACACGATATCATAGTGGTCATCGCCGTCCCGGTCGTACCGCATGGCAGTGCGGCGGGTGACCTGCTGGATCATATCCAGCGTGATGTGTTTTCCCTCCGGTTCGGGAGCCGCCGCCGTCACTGCAAAATCAAGGCACCCCAGTGCCTTGCGCAGATCGCCGCCCGCGCTCTCGGCAAGATAGGCACAGGCATCGTCCTCCATCCGGATGGGCGTACCCTCGCTCTCTGAAAGCTTTTTCAGGGCGTTCCGCAGCCCCTGCTCCACATCCGCAGCTGTCAGCGATTTAAACTCAAACACGGTGCAGCGGGAAAGCAGTGCATTATAGATGTAAAAATATGGGTTCTCAGTGGTGGAGGCGATCAGGGTCACCGTGCCGTCCTCAATACACTCCAGCAGGCTTTGCTGCTGCTTCTTGTTCAGATACTGGATCTCATCGAGGTACAGCAGAATGCCCCCCGCCCCGGCCAGTGTGCCGATATCCTTGAGCACCGCCTTGATATCCCCCGTGCCGCAGGAAGTTCCATTGAGCTTGTGCAGCGTCATGCCGCTGTTCTCGGCAATGATGCGGGCCACGGTGGTCTTGCCAGTGCCGGACGGGCCGTAAAAAATCATGTTGGGGATGCGGCCGCTCTCGATGGTGCGGCGGAACACCCGCCCCGGGGCCAGCAGATGCTGCTGGCCGCAGACTTCGGCCAGCGTTTTGGGGCGCATACGCTGCGCCAGCGGTTCATTCATCGGGCGTTCCCTCCTGTACTGCCCTGCTGTTCTGCATGGGCCTTATATAAAAATAGTATACCTCATTTTTACACGAACAGCAAGAGCAATAATGAAAATCATTCTCAGATGGATGTCACAAACCCCATTTACAAAAAAGTCGAAACATGCTATTATCATAGTAATTTACGGGAAACGAGGGGTTCAGATGAAGAAAGCTGCTGCGGCAGAAGATCTCTCTGCCAAAAAGGAGCTGGCGCTCCAGGTCATCGACCGGCTGAAAACAGAATATCCAGATGCAGCCTGCACGCTGGATTACGACCACGCCTGGCAGCTGCTGGTCAGCGTCCGGCTGGCAGCTCAGTGCACCGATGCCCGGGTAAACATTGTGGTACAGGACTTGTTTGCAAAATACCCCAATGTAGCAGCGTTGGCTGCGGCAGAGCCCGAGGAAATTGAAGCCATCGTCAAGCCCTGTGGGCTGGGCCGCAGCAAGGCCCGGGATATCTCGGCCTGTATGCGAGTGCTGCGGGATAAATACAACTGCAAAGTGCCCACCACCTTTGAAGAGCTGCTGGCACTGCCCGGCGTGGGCCGCAAGAGCGCCAACCTGATCATGGGCGATGTGTTCTGCAAACCCGCCATCGTCACAGACACCCACTGCATCCGGCTGTGCAATAAAATCGGGCTGGTGGATGGCATCAAGGAGCCGCAGAAGGTGGAGATGGCCCTGTGGAAGATCATTCCGCCGGAGGAAGGCAGTGACCTGTGCCACCGCTTTGTGATGCATGGCCGTGCTGTCTGCAACGCCCGCAAACCCGAATGTGAAAAGTGCTGTCTGAACGACATCTGCCGGTACGCGGCAGAAAACGCCGTTCCTACAAAAGAAACCAAGGAGGCTTCTGTATGATCACATTATCTATCCTGATCGTTCTTGCCCTGATCTGCGCTCTGGTGGGCGTGCTGATGGGCCTGTTCTCTCTGATCGGCCTGCTGGCTTCCCTGCTCGTGGGCGTGCTGGTAGGCGCTCTGGCCGGTCACATCGCCAACCGTTTCATGGGCAAGAACGATCAGGATAGATAATGTGATCATACAGAAGCCTCCTTGGTT
>ERZ809407.2696-NODE-2696-length-11334-cov-6.782605_pt1 | contig 11334 bp, 8 predicted proteins | sample MGYA00520792_ERZ809407 | MGnify/ENA primary metagenome ERZ809407 (study PRJEB31576, sample SAMEA3212665) | Homo sapiens | biome: human-gut; feature: human gut; material: fecal | place: Sweden | collected 2012 ...
ACTTCGTAGCATGCCACAACCCATCTTATGTAACAAAAGGATTCAAGATGGTACAGGATGTAAAACCAGGCGGAGTATTCATGATCAACTGCCAGTGGTCAGATGAAGAATTAGAGCATCATTTAAATGCTGCTGCTAAGAAATACATCGCTGACAACAACATTCAGTTATACACCATCAACGCTATCGATAAGGCTATCGAGATCGGTATGGGTAAACGTACAAACACAATCTTACAGTCCGCATTTTTCAAATTAGCAAACGTAATGCCAATCGAAGAGGCTGTAGATTTCATGAAACAGGCTGCTAAGAAATCCTATGGTAAGAAGGGTGATGCAGTCGTAGAGATGAACTACAAAGCAATCGACGCTGGTGTTGATGCAGTTCATAAAGTAGAGGTTCCAGCTTCCTGGTCTAACCCGGCAGCAGATCCGGCTCCTAAGAAATTAACAGGTCGTCCAGAGACAGTTAAGATGGTAGAAGATTTAATGAACCCGATCTCCTTAATGGATGGTGATTCATTACCAGTTTCTGCATTCATGGGCAACCCTGATGGACAGTTCGAGCATGGTGCAGCAGCATACGAGAAACGTGGTACAGCTGTAACAGTTCCTACATGGAATGCAGAGAAATGTATCCAGTGTAACCAGTGTGCATTTGTATGTTCTCATGCAACAATCCGTCCGTTCATGTTAAGTGAGGATGAAGTAAAAGCAGCTCCTTCCAATATCAAAGTTGCTGATACAAAACCAAAGGCAAGCGAGTACAAATACACAATGAGCGTATCTCCATTAGACTGTATGGGATGCGGCGAGTGTATCACAGTATGTCCGGTTGGTGCTATCGAGATGGTTCCACAGGAATCTCAGGCAGACGAGCAGCCAGTATTCGATTACTTAGTTGCTAACGTAAGCAAGAAACCTGGTATGCCAGCAGACAACACTGTAAAAGGTTCTCAGTTCAACCAGCCATTACTTGAGTTCTCAGGTTCTTGTGCAGGATGTGCAGAGACATCATACGCTCGTTTAATTACTCAGTTATTTGGTGAGCATATGTACATCTCCAACGCAACAGGATGTTCCTCTATCTGGGGTGGTCCGGCTGCTACATCACCATATACAGTAAACAAAGACAGCAAAAAAGGACCGGCCTGGGCTAACTCCTTATTCGAGGATAACGCTGAGCATGGTTTAGGTATGCAGATCGGTCAGGAAGTATTACGTGATCAGGCTATCGCAAGCGCTGAGAAATGTGCTTCTTCTGATAAGGCAAGTGCAGAATTAAAAGATGCATTCGCTAAATTCATGGAGACAAAACAGGATACAAAAGCAAATACTCCTGCAACAGAAGCTCTTGTAGCTGAATTAGAGAAAGCTGCAGCAGCTGGATGTCCAGATGCAAAAGCTGCTCTTGAGAAAAAAGATTACCTTGCTAAGAAGTCCGTATGGATCTTCGGTGGTGACGGATGGGCATATGATATCGGTTTCGGTGGATTAGACCATGTACTTGCTTCCGGACATAACGTAAACGTTATGGTATTCGATACAGAGATGTACTCTAATACAGGTGGACAGGCTTCTAAAGCTTCCAACATCGGTGAAGTTTGTCAGTTCGCTGCTGCTGGTAAAGAAGTTGGCAAGAAGAGCCTTGCTGAGATCGCTATGAGCTATGGTTACGTTTATGTAGCACAGATCGCTCTTGGTGCTAACATGGCTCAGGCTGTTAAAGTTCTTGCAGAAGCAGAAGCTTATGACGGACCATCCCTGATCATCGGATATGCTCCATGTGAGTTACACGGTGTGAAAGGTGGAATGAACCACTGCCAGGATGAGATGAAGAAAGCAGTAGCTGCTGGTTACTGGAACTTATTCTCTTTCAATCCTGCACTCAAAGCAGAAGGAAAGAACCCATTCACTCTGACATCTAAGCCAGGCGATGGTTCTTACCAGGATTTCCTGAACAACGAAACACGTTACAGCCGTCTGACAAGATCTTTCCCAGAGAGAGCACAGAAACTCTTTGCTGCATCTGAAGAAGCTGCAAAGGCTCGTTATGAGCACTTACAGAGACTGGTTGAGCTTTACAAATAAGCTGCAGATCTTGTCTGAATTGATGTAAATTTCCAAAGCCCGGAAAGGTATAAGCCTTTTCGGGCTTTTTGTAAGTCAGAAGCTGGTGATAAAATAAACTTTTGGTTACAGGATTATAACTGGAGCATGGAACAGATAGCAGGCGGTCCGATAGATAAGATATATCTGTGAAAATATGTCGAAAATTATATCATAATTGTATACAAAGTATATAATTAGCATAATACAAAATTGTGTATTGACAAAAACAGGGTAAAAACGTATAATAAAAATATATATTGAGGGTAGTTCACATGCAAATGTACTAAACCGAAAAAGTAAGACGCTTATGATTGCGTGTGCTTTTTCGGTTTTTTTGATTTTGAATGCAGATGCTGTGGAGCAATGTGACTTGTTGTTTAGAGGGGGGAAAACAAATGCAGCAAATTAATGGAAAGATTGCATTCGGAGGAATTGCGATTGGAAAAATCAAAGAAGTTTTTAAAGAAAACAATGTGGTAAGACGTGTGAAAATTGATGACACACAGGCAGAAATTTCACGTTTTAGAGCAGCCAAAGATCAGGCAACAGAAGAATTAAAGGCACTTTATGACAAGGCAGTCAAAGAAGTTGGTGAAGCAAATGCAGCAATTTTTGAAGTACATCAGATGATGTTAGAGGATGAAGATTATCTGGATTCTATTTGTAATATCATAGCAGTGCAGTCTGTGAACGCAGAATTTGCTGTAGCGACGACGGGAGATAATTTTGCAAGGATGTTTGCGGATATGGATGACGATTATATGAAAGAACGTGCAGCAGATGTAAAAGATATTTCTGAACGTGTGATCCGTATTTTATCCCGGAAAGAAGAAACTGTGCATGCGGACGATGAAGAAAAATATATTATAGCAGCGGACGACCTTGCTCCAAGCGAGACAATTCAGTTAGAACGTGAGAGAGTGCTTGCATTTGTGACAAGACAAGGTTCTACCAATTCTCATACAGCCATTCTTGCCAGAACGATGAATATTCCGGCATTGGTATCAGCGGCAATTCCAAAAGGAGTGAATGGAAAGTATGCAATTATAGATGGATTTAAGGGTATTTTGATCCTTGATCCAGAGGAAGATATATTAAAAGAATACGAGAAAAAACAGCAGAATGAGAAGAAACGTCAGGAATTATTACAGCAGTTAAAGGGAAAACCGACTGTTACAAAAGATGGAAAAGAGATCAAACTCTATGCTAATATTGGTGAGGTAAAAGATTTAGGAGCTGTTTTACAGAATGATGCAGCCGGAATCGGACTTTTCAGAAGTGAGTTTTTATATTTGCAGAGTGATCATTTCCCAACAGAGGAAGAACAGTTCCAGGCCTATAAAACGGTTGCAGAAGTGATGGCTGGAAAAAAGGTGATCATCCGCACATTAGATATCGGAGCAGACAAGAAGATAGATTATTTTGGGCTTGATCGTGAGGATAATCCGGCATTGGGATATCGTGCAGTAAGAATCTGCCTGAACCGGCCGGAAATTTTTAAAACACAGTTAAGAGCGTTGCTGCGTGCAAGCATGTTTGGCAATATTTCCATTATGGTTCCTATGATCGCATCTGTATGGGAAGTGAAAAAAGTAAAAGAAATCATGGAGGAAGTGAAAACGGAATTGTCAACAGAGGGATTGCCATATAAAGAAGTTGAATTTGGAGTTATGATCGAGACTCCTGCAGCAGTTATGATCGCAGATGATCTAGCAAAAGAGGTGGATTTCTTTAGTATTGGAACCAATGACCTGACACAGTATACGCTTGCTATTGACAGGCAGAATGCAAAACTTGACCGTTTCTATGATTCACATCATCCGGCAGTACTCAAAATGATCCAGATGGTTATTGACAGTGCCCATGAAGAAGGAATCTGGGCAGGAATTTGCGGAGAACTTGGAGCAGACCTGACTTTGACAGAAACATTTGTGAAAATGGGTATTGATGAATTATCGGTATCACCTGCAATGGTGCTGCCTGTAAGAAATAAAATAATAAATGCATAATCTAAGCATAGGAGGAAATTAAAATGAAATCATTCAGTTACACAGTAAAGGACGAGTTGGGTATTCATGCAAGACCGGCGGGAATGCTCGTAAAAGAGGTTAAAAATTTTAAAAGTAAAGTAACTCTCGAAAAAGACGGAAAAGTAATTGATGCAACCCGTCTGATGGCAGTTATGAGTATGGGAGTAAAAAAAGACCAGACTGTGACTATAACAGTGGAAGGTGCTGACGAAGATGCGGCATATGATGCATTAAAATCTTTCTTTGAAACAAATTTGTGAGATAATTAGTTATTGTGTACAGGTTTTTGAAAAAAGTATGGTGGATATTAACAAAAAAACAAAAATAATAAGAATAAAACTTGACATAATAAACAATGAATGCTACAATTTATTTAGATAGAAACAGAGTACATTGGATTGTTACTGGTAAGCAGGCAAAACCAAATTTTACATATCTGGCTTAGATTTTGTAAAATTTGGTTTTTTTAAATTTTTAGGGACAAAAACGGAGTGGAATATGGTTATCCAGAAAGTGATTAATAACAATGTAATATCAGCATATGATGTGAATCAGCAGGAAATTGTTATCATGGGTAAGGGAATCGGGTTTAAGGCGCATACGGGAGAACTGATTGATGAAAGCAAAATCGAGAAGGTTTTTCGTATTGAGAATGAGAATCTTTCCAGACAGTTTCAGGAACTTTTAGAAAATATTCCATTAGAGCACATGCAGCTTACCAGTGATATTATATCCTACGCAATAAAGAATCTGAATGTACAACTGAATCAGAATATATACATCACTTTGACAGATCATATTAATTTTGCAATCCAGAGACAGTCGCAGGGGATTCAATTGAAGAATGCATTACTTTGGGAGACTAAGAAGTTTTACCATCAGGAATATCTGATGGGAAAATATGCAGTTGATCTTTTGAATGAGAAGCTGGGTACAGAGTTTACGGAAGATGAAGCAGGATTTATAGCCCTGCATTTTGTGAATGCAGAATACAACACGACGATCAATGATACATTTGAAATGACGAATATGATTCAGAAGATTTTAGAACTGGTCAGGCTGGAAATGGGAATTGAGTTTGATGAGGAATCCCTGCATTATGAGAGATTTATCACTCATCTTAAGTTTTTGGTACAGCGCCTTTACCGGCATGAATTGTTGAAAGATGAGGAGATTGAATTTGCAAGGATGATGGAAAATAAGTATCCGAAGGAATATGAATGCAGTAAACATATTGCTGAATATATTGAAAAGGAATATGGCAGCGGAATTGCCAGCGAGGAAATCATGTTTCTGGCGATACATATAAAACGTGTGTGTATGGCAGGATAAACCTGACAATAATACAGCAGAAAAGAGGTATGGAAATGTTTGATTTTTTTAAGAAAAAAGAAAAAGGGATTGAGATAGGTTCACCAGTAAAAGGAAAAACGGTTGCGATCAGTAATGTAAGTGATCCAACTTTTGGAGAGGAGATTTTAGGAAAAGGTGTTGCAATTATTCCTGCGGAAGGCAGGATATATGCACCGGCCGATGGTACGATTGAGATGTTATTTGATACGATGCATGCAGTAAGTATGACGACTTCAGAAGGTGTAGAACTGCTCATACACATAGGACTTGATACGGTTGCATTAAAGGGAGAACATTTTACTGCATATAAAGGCAATGGTGATTCTGTGAAAAAGGGAGAACTGTTGATAGAGGCTGATCTTGATGCAGTAAAAAAAGCCGGTTATGACGTGATCACGCCTGTGGTTGTGTGCAATACATCAGATTATCAGACAGTGGAAACAGTGACAGATCAGGAAGTAGAACCTGGCGACACAGTATTGATTCTAAATAAATAAAGCGCAATATACAGTTGTTAGTGTGAAAAATAAGATTTTTCACACGCAAGAATGGAGATTAAAATGTATTTTAGCCGTACTTATAACGGCATAAAATAAAACGAAAAGGGATAAAAAAAAGGAGGAGCTTTTATTATGATGAAGTATTTACAGAAATTGGGAAAAGCATTAATGCTTCCTGTAGCGTGTCTTCCAATCTGTGGTATCTTAATGGGTATTGGATATGCACTATGTCCATCTACCATGCAGGGGGGCGATGTTTCCGGTATCGTTCAGATGATCGGTTTCTTCCTTGTAAAAGCAGGAGGAGCTTTGATCGATAACATGGCAATTCTTTTTGTTATCGGTGTCGGCGTTGGTATGGCAGATGATAATGATGGTACAGCAGCTCTTGCAGCTTTGGCATCATGGTTAATGATGACAAACCTTCTTTCTACAGGGGTTGTTACAACGTTAATGCCGGTAATTGCAGAGAATGAGACAAAAGTGCTTGCATTCAGTAAGATTGCAAACCCATTTATCGGTATCCTTGCCGGTATCATCGGTGCAACATGCTACAACAAATTCAAAGGTACAAAATTACCTGACTGGTTATCATTCTTCAGTGGTAAACGTTGCGTAGCAATCGTTGCAGGTGTTGTTTCTATTATTGTTTCAGCAATCCTGTTATTTATCTGGCCGGTAGTATTCGGTGCTTTAGTAGCAGTAGGTCAGGGTATCGAAGGTCTTGGTGCAGTTGGTGCTGGTATTTATGCATTCTTAAACAGATTACTGATCCCAACAGGATTACACCATGCATTAAACAACGTATTCTGGTTCGATACAATCGGTCTTGGTGACCTTGGACACTTCTGGGCAGGTGAGACATCTGCTGATGTAACATGGGATTTAGGTATGTATATGTCTGGATTCTTCCCATGTATGATGTTCGGTGTTCCGGGTGCAGCTCTTGCTATGATTCAGACGGCTAAGAGTAATAAGAAGAAAGTTGCAATCGGTCTGGTTGCCTCCGCAGCTGTCTGTGCATTTGTCTGTGGTGTTACAGAGCCATTTGAGTTTGGGTTCATGTTCCTTGCACCGGCACTTTATGTTGTATACGCATTATTATATGGTATCTTCACAGTGATCACGGTATTAGTTGGATTTAGAGCAGGTTTTAGTTTCTCTGCTGGAGCAACAGACCTTCTTTTCTCTGCAACCCTTCCGGCAGCGAAGAATACCTGGATGATCATTCCACTTGGTATTGCAGCATTTATTGTATTTTATGTTGTATTCCGTTTCGCTATCACAAAGTTTGATCTGAAAACTCCTGGTAGAGAAGACGATGATGTGGAAGCAGAGAAAAATGTCGACCTTGGGAGCAGTGATTACACAACTGTAGCGGCAACAATTTTAGAAGGTGTTGGTGGTGCAGCAAATATTAAAAGTATTGATAACTGTATTACAAGACTTCGGCTTGAGGTAAAAGACAGTTCTTTAGTAGATGAGAAGAAAATCAAATCAGCAGGGGCTGCTGGTGTTATCAGACCAAGTAAAACAGCTGTTCAGGTTGTCATTGGAACAAAAGTCCAGTTCGTAGCTGATGAGTTCAAAAAATTATGTAGATAATCAAAAACATACTATTTGTGAAATGAAATCATATTGAAGAAAAAATAATCCCTTTTTTGACAGAGGCGGTTCCAGTTGGAATCGCTTCTTTGTCATCTATGCGATCCTTAATGAAAATATAAAGTTTCACAGTCCACATGTTTAACATAATGGAAAATAATTTATTGTTTACAAAGAAAAATGATAATGATAGAATAACCATAGTATACTGACCTGTTGGTATTTAATGGAATATCAACAGGTCAGTATACTGGGATGTAGTGCAGAAAAATCAGAAAGGGGGAAGAAGTGAACACAGATGGCTGGTTTATGGCAGATGGTATTCAGACAGCTTCAACCCCGGAAAAAGCGGATGGTGCCGCAGAATGTACGACTTTTGAACCGGAATAAGCCGGAAGAGAGTGGACAGATGCACACGCAGGAACAGGAAAGGACACAAAAGGACGTGGAAAATGAAGATTTACTGATCAATCAGATCGATGAGTTTCGCGAGAAAGCAAAACAGCTTCAGGTGCTTTTAGAGGCAAAGGAGAGCAAGGCAGCGGAACTGCAGTCACTTGTGGATGAGAGAGCCGGCAAAGCACAGGAGTTAGAACATATTTTAACAGAACGTCAGGAAGAGGCGGACAAGATCGTTACTGAGTTTGGAAGAAAGGTAGATGCGCTTGCGGATAAAGTGACGACGAAAATGGCTGAGATTGAGGCAGGTCTTAGCGGACAGGTGGCTGATATCCGAAAGACCAGTGAGGAACAGATTGCCTTAAATCGCAGGATGAATGAGGAACAGACAGCTTCTAACCGGAAATTAAATGAAGAACAGATCGCTGCGAACAAACAGTTCTTAGAGGAACAGGCGATTGCAAATAAGAAGCTCAGCGAGGGACAGATTGCGGAGGTCAAAGAACTGTTAGAGAATGCAACGTCACAGTTAGAGTCTATTAAGACGGATCTTTCTGAAAAAGTACACACGGAAAATGTCAAATGTTATCGTAACATACAGGATCTGTTCAATGAGTTTGATTCTAAAATTGAAAAAATGGATGAGATGGAGGGTGGTGTGGACTCTGTCAAAGGTTATGTGAAGCTGTTGTCCTGGTTTTCAATCTTAAATTTTGTAGTATTGATTATTTTTATTTTATACTCTATGGGAGTATTTCACTTTTAATGGTATACAACATGACGCCGGCATTGCCAGCGTCTGTTTCTTTCTTTTTTAAAATAAGAAAAGTGAATTTTGCAGCAATCTATATAATAGCTGCTAATTTTTAGGTAAAGAGAGGAATTTCATGAGCGCAGAAAAGAGAAAAGTTTGGGTTGTAGGGCACAAAAATCCTGATACGGATTCTATTTGTGCAGCTCTCTCTTATGCATATTTAAAAAATCAGACAGAAAACGATAAAACCTATGTGGCAAAACGTGCCGGAGCAGTAAATGCGGAGACACATTATGTGCTGGATTATTTTGGAGCACAGGAGCCGGAGTTAGTCACCTATGCGGGAACACAGATTAAGGATATCAATTTCAGAAGAACGGCAGGCGTAAGCAGCCAGATTTCCTTAAGACGTGCATGGGAGACCATGAAAAAATTAGAGGTTGTAACACTTCCGGTAACCAATCAGTTTGGAAAACTCGAAGGAATCATTGTTACGAAGGATATTGCAACGTCTTACATGGACGTTTTTGATAATCATGTGTTATCCCAGGCACGAACACAGTATAAAAATATTGCCGCAACATTAGATGGAACGATTATTGTAGGAAATGAACATGCCTATTTTGTAAAGGGAAAGGTAGTGGTAGCTACTTCAAATCCGGAATATATGGCAGACTATATCGAGGATGATGATATGGTAATCTTAGGTGACCGGGAAGAGGCGCAGAAGCAGGCAATCGAGTCAAATGCGAGCTGTCTGATCATCGGTGGAGGAATCGAAGTCGGCGAGGACGTGCGCACTTTGGCAGAAAAACATGACTGCATCATTATTACGACACCGTTTGATACTTTTTCTGTGGCACGTCTTATTAATCAGAGTATGCCGATCAAACAGTTTATGACACAGAAAAATATCATCACATTCGGAATTGAAGACTATGTCGATGAAGTGCGGGAGACAATGTCAAAGATCAGACATCGTGACTTCCCGATTTTGAATGAAAATGGTAATTATGCCGGAATGGTTTCACGCCGTAATTTGATGAATATGCAGAAAAAACAGGTGATACTTGTTGATCATAATGAGAAGGCGCAGGCGGTAGACGGGATTGACGAGGCTGAGATCTTAGAGATCATTGATCACCATCGTCTCGGCAGTCTTGAGACAGTTTCACCGGTATATTTTAGAAACCAGCCGCTTGGATGTACATCTACGATCATTTATCAGATGTATCAGGAAAAGAGTGTGGATGTGCCGAAACAGATCGCAGGTCTTTTATTGTCTGCAATTATTTCCGATACGCTGATGTTCCGTTCACCGACATGTACTCCGTTAGATAAATCAGTTGCGGAGGCTCTTGCAGTGATCGCGGAAGTGGATATTGAGACTTATGCGAAAAATATGTTCCAGGCGGGCAGTAATTTCAGTGGGAAAACGACAGAAGAGATTTTTTATCAGGATTTCAAAATTTTCCATACCGATGACTGTGATTTTGGCGTAGCGCAGATCAGTGCCATGAGCCGGGAGGAATTAGACAAAGTGGCAGAGCAGATACGTCCGTTTATGGTACAGGTGCTTGCAGAGAAGAAGATCAATATGGTCTATGTCATGCTGACAGATATCTTAGAGGAATCTTCGAAGATTATTTTTGACGGGGAAAATGCAGGCAAAATTTTAGGAGCTGCGTTCCGCAAAGAAGAACGCAGTGAGGGCATTTTATTAGAGGGAATCGTTTCAAGAAAGAAACAGTTCATACCGACGCTCATGAATGAGATGGCAGAGCGCCAGTAAGATGCAAACGCTGTTGTTCATACAATAAGTGTGAGAAAAAGTTAGATGCTAGGATTTCAGGTTTTGGAGAGACTCGCGTGGGGCCTCTCCAAAACTTTTTTTGTATGCGCGCGAAAAGGTCGAATAATTCTTAAAACCGCATGCATAGCAGACCTCGGTGATCGGTGCCCCTTCCGCAATCAGATCCTTTGCGAGAAGCAGTCTTTTGGTCGAGAGATAATTGCCGATCGTGTAGCCGGTCTGCTCTTTGAATGTGTGCATCAGATAAGAGCGGCTTAGGAAAAAATGCGCAGACAAAGTATCAATGGAGATGTCTTCCGTCAGATGTTCGCCAAGATAATTTAACACAGCGATAATTTTTTCGTCGGAGGCAGAATCATTGATAAATTCAATGCCATCATGCATGGCGGCACGGTTTAACTGTATCATAAATTCCAAAAATAAAATTTCCTGATGCAGGGAAGCTGCAAAATCTTTATCGTTTTTAGCATGGTCAAGTGACTGTATCGCTGTCTTTAACTTTGCAGCACGCGAGCCGTGAAAACGCAGAACGTGGGACTGCTCAGCAGCAGCCTGTTTCAGACAATGTGAAAGATCACAGTCCGGCTCCTTGTATTTTTTCAAAAAGTCCGGCGAAACATAGATGATAATACGCTCATAAGGAGACTCCGACTGGATGATCGGCCGGTGCACCTCCCCCGCGTGAACCAGCACGATATCATTCGGGGCAAGCTGGTAAGAACGCTCCATACTGTCAGGTTCGACTCTTGCTCCGGATTTGCCTGGAACA
>ERZ809407.2698-NODE-2698-length-11332-cov-4.494458_pt1 | contig 11332 bp, 9 predicted proteins | sample MGYA00520792_ERZ809407 | MGnify/ENA primary metagenome ERZ809407 (study PRJEB31576, sample SAMEA3212665) | Homo sapiens | biome: human-gut; feature: human gut; material: fecal | place: Sweden | collected 2012 ...
AGATATTCATTGGAAAATACATGCACGCCTCCTTCTGCCTGTACGGTCTCGATAAGTATGATATTTTGATGATCGTGGATGATATTCAGGTAGGCTGTGCGAGAACAGGAACCTTCTTCTCGTTCGAGCGTGCAGGTATCGTACCGGATATGTTCGTAATGTCGAAGTCCATCGGTGGATATGGTATGCCATTTGCTCTGACAATGTTCAAGCCGGAGTTAGATATCTGGTCACCGGGCGAGCACAACGGAACGTTCCGTGGCAACCAGCTTTCTATGGTTGCAGCGAAGGCAGGACTGGAATATATGCTTGACCATAAGGTTGAGGCTGAGGTAAAGCGCAAAGAGGGAATCATCCGCAAATATATGGATGAGAACATTGCAAGACCGGGTGTGGAGATCCGGGGAATCGGCTGTATCTGGGGCGTCCAGGTTGCAGATGGAAAGCTTGCTTTGGCAATCTGTAACAAGTGCTTTGAAAAGGGATTGATCATGGAACGTGCAGGCCGAGATAACAATGTGTTGAAGCTGATGCCGGCGCTTGTGGCAACGGATGACGAATTGATGCGCGGACTGGATATCATCAGAGATTCAATGAATGAATTGATGTAAGAATTGTACAGAGATAATCTGTGAAGAAAGTAAATCGAGCAGGATGTATGAACCTGCTCGATTGTGTTTTATTTTAGATAATTTTGATGTACTTGAAAAATGGAAAGGTATGATAGATTGTATGGAACCTTGGATGGGAAGAACAGCAGCCGTCGTAGATCTTGGTATGCTGAAAAATAACTTAGCAGAGATTCGCAAGAAATTAAAGCCGGGTGTCGAACTCATGGCGGTTTTAAAGGGTGACGGATACCGGCACGGCGCGGAAGGATTGTATCCGACATTGAAAGCCTGCGGCGTGACCAACTATGCGGTTGCATTGTGGAGCGAGGGTGTTGCCTTGCGGGAGCATGGCGCGACAGAGCCGATTCTTGTGCTTGGAGATACCAGAGATTATGACTTAGATGAGGCAGTCCGTTACAATCTGGACTTTCCAGTATTCTCGGTGGAATATGCGAAGACGGTTGCCGAGGCAGCGAAACGGCAGGGAAGAAAGCAGAATATACAGATCAAGCTCGACACCGGAATGAGCCGGATCGGGTTCCCGGATAACGATGAGACGCTTGAAGCAATCAAGGAGATTTCACAGATGGAATCCCTGAATATGACAGGCATTTTCACGCATTTTGCACGTGCAGATGAGTACGATCATAAGAGTGCAGGGAAGCAGCTTGACCGCTTTCTGCGTATGACAGAGAAGTTAAAGGAAATGGGAATCACATTTCCGAAGTATCATGTGGCGAACAGCCCGGCGATTTTGCTGATGCCGGATTCGCAGCTCGATATGGTACGTGCCGGAGATATCTTATATGGCTTGAATCCAATCGACGAAGAAGGGTTCAAAAAAGAGAACTTCAAGGAGATTTTGAGCTGGTACACGTATGTGGTTATGGTGAAGGAGGTTCCGACAGGAACGGAGGTTGGTTATGGCGGCACATTCGTGACGAAGCGTCCGACGAAGATCGCAACCCTGCCGGTTGGATTTGCGGATGGATACCGGAGAGATCTGTCGAACCGAGGAAAGGTGCTGATCCGTGGACAGGAAGCACCGATCATCGGAAGAGTCTGTATGGATCAGTGTATGGTCGATGTGACAGATATCCCGGATGTACAGAGAAACGATCAGGTAACACTGCTTGGCGGAGACCTTTCCATCCAGTGGATGGCAGATCTGCTTCAGACAAATGTCGATGAGATTGTATGCAATATCTCCCAGCGTGTACCGCGTGTCTATATTGATTCCACACAGGAATCATAAGTTCGTAGTAGAAAGAGGAAAGTTATGCAACAGGAAACCCGTGTAAGAAATGCCTCGCGAAATGTTGTGTTTGGCATGTTTTTGAAAGGCTATCAGATACTGCTTCCATTTATCATGCGTACAGCAATTATGTACTACATGGGCGATGGGTATCTCGGCTTAAACAGCTTGTTTGGTTCGGTGCTGTGGGTGTTGAACCTTGCGGAGTTGGGCGTTGGTTCAGCGATGGTTTATTCCATGTACCAGCCGATTATCGACAATGATAAAGAGCAGATCTGCGCGTTGTTAAAATTATATCAGAAATATTACCGGATCATCGGACTGGTAATCGCAGTCGTTGGCGGAATTCTGACGCCGTTTATTCCGTATCTTGTAAAGAGTGATATGCCGGAGGGCGTGAGCATCTATGTCGTGTATCTGCTCAATCTGTTCTGTACCTGTATGTCGTACTGGCTGCTCGCGTACAAGAACAGTCTGCTGACTGCACACCAGAGAAATGATGTAGCGAGCAAGGTCATGCTTGTGACGAATACGTTCCAGTATGCGGCACAGTTAGTTGTCGTTATGACAATCGGTGATTATTATATCTATCTGATTGTACAGATCTTCACACAGATCGTTACGAATCTGGTAACGGCATATTTTGCGAATAAGATGTATCCGGAATATAAGGCAGTCGGAAAGCTGCCGAAGGAGACAGTAAAGAAAATCAATAACCGTATCAGAGATCTCTTCACCATGAAGGTGGGACAGGTCATTGTATCTTCGGCGGATACGATTGTTATATCTGCATTTTTAGGACTTGCAGCGAATGCATTTTACAATAATTATTACTATGTGCTGACTGCGGTAACCGGAATCATGAATGTGGTGTTTGTATCGTGTACCGCAGGTATCGGAAACAGCATTCTGGTGGAGACGGAAGAAAAAAATTATACGGATTTGAAGAAGCTTTCATTTATCATTATGTGGCTTGCAGGTATGTGCAGTGCGGTTATGCTCTGTCTGTATCAGCCGTTCATGCGGCTCTGGGTAACAGAGAAGCGAATGCTTCCATTTGCAGTCGTTGTTTGCATGGTTGTGTATTTCTTCATCAGCCAGGTAAACCAGATTCTGATCACTTACAAAGATGCAGCGGGAATCTGGCATGAAGACCGGTTCCGTCCACTTGTGACGGCACTTGTGAATCTGGTGCTGAATATTATTCTTGTACAGTTTATTGGTATCTATGGTGTTATCCTGTCTACCGTTATTTCGGTGCTGGCTGTTGGTATGCCGTGGATTCTGCACAACCTGTTTACGGTATTATTTAAGCGGAATGCATGGGAATATATACGGAAGCTTCTGTATTATACAATCGTGACAACGATTGTATGTACACTTACCTATTTGGTTGCAAGCCAGATACCGGGCGTTGGAATTCTGGCGCTGATCCTGAAGGCAATCGTGTCTGTGATCGTGTCAAATCTGTTGATGTTTGTGGCTTATTTCAAGATGGGAGAGTTTGCAGAAGTAAAGAAACTTGTGATACGCGTATTGAAGAGACAGGCTTAATGTGGGGCGGCAGCAACCATGTGAGCGGGAAGGAGAACATATGAGGAAGTTAAAATTATGGGTGGCGTGTGCGATGGCGGCAGCGATGCTTGCACTGACTGCATGCGGAAAAGAAGATAAACTGGTGCTGGTGACAACCGAAGCGGCAGCGTCACAGAGTGATGCGACAACGACCGAAGATATTCTGGCAGATATCCGGGAGGAAGCAGAGAATACAACGGAAGAGGAAAAGAAGCGCGAACCCGCTTCAGAGGAAGATAAGAAGGTCACGATGGAAGCAATCTATGATGCAAACAAAGGGGATACATTGCTTGCGGGTGGAAACAATTACAGCTTGAATACAATCTATTACAGTGATGGTGTTGAGGTGTATTCGGAATATCAGTTCCTTGGGTTTGCCGAGGACGGCACGTATCTGCAGGCGTACGAGGATTCAAATGGAATCGTGCAGGTGCTTGATAAAGAATATGGTTATTGGTATCTGATTGATGAGGACAAGACGTGTTATGCATTGATCTATCCGGAACCAAATGTGGCAGATGCGATCATCAACACGAATCACAACGATATGATTATCTCCCTTACAGAGGCGGATCAGACGATCAAGGATATCTACCGTGAGGACGGAGATCTGGTTGTGGAGACAAATTATAAGAATGACAACGCATCTTATGTATTCCAGTATGTTCTGGATGACAATTACAAGGTGCTTGAATATTATTGTTACGATGCCAATGGGGAAAAGGTATCATATTCCTGGGTGACAGAAGGAAATTCTTATACATATCCGGAGGCAATCGCGACCGCACACGAGTCTATGATGACGCGGACAGTTACGTTCAAGATTTTAGAGGGAAAAGGACTGGAGAGCAGTTATACAGTTCCAGTGGACAAACCGGTACAGCTTGCATTGCTGGAATATAAAGCATACACGGATGAGGCATGCACGACAACTTGGGAAGAGACCGCCGACGATTCAGGCATGTATACCGATGAAGTTATCTATCTCAAACGTGAAGGTGCGGACACAACAGAGGGAACAACGGAAGATTCGACGCCAAATCCGTAAATCTCTTTACAAATCAGTGGGATATGTAGTATACTACGGGTAAGAACGAATAGTAGGAGAATGTAAAAAGGAAGTGAGAATATGAGTATGAATATTAGCAGCAATTTTTTTAATAGCATGCTTGGAACATCTTCCAGCAATTCAAGCAGTGGATTGATGGGACTTCTCAGCGATTACAACTCCATTCGGAACGGCAGTTATCTGAAGCTTGCAAAGCATTATTATTCGAACGATAGTGCGAAGAAGGCAACGCAGAAGCAGTTTTCCAAGAGTAACATAGAGACGAAGACAGAGGATACTGCGACAAAGACGGCATCCGAGGATGCATGGAAGGATCTGAAAACATTGAAGGATGAGAAGCTGTATCAGAGTGCGGATACAGATAAGATCCAGAAGAATGTAAAGAGCTTTGTCAGCAATTACAACAGTGTGATGGAGAGTGCACAGAATTCAGATAAATCAGGCGTACTGAAGGATGCATCCAGACTGGCTTCTCAGACTGGAAATTATACAAGTGCATTAGCCAAGATCGGAATTACGGTGAAAAGTGATAACACACTTGCATTTGACGAGGAGGCATTTGCATCCGCAGATATGTCGGATGTGAAGAAACTGTTTGCCGGAGATTTCTCTTTTGGCAGTAATACACAGAGTCGTATGTTGCAGCTTGCAAGCGATGCATCTGCAAATTCATCGTCTGTATTTTACAATCAGTACGGAGCAGTGGCAGGCGCGTCAGTTGGAAGCTTCTACGATAGCTTATTCTAATTAGCAGAGACAGAAATATATAGTTCAATCTCCCCAAGAGGATTGATAATAAGAATGGGAAGATCCGCGGGTTGACTGTGGATCTTCTTCTTTTGTCTGGAAATGGGAGGACTGGTGCAATATGGCAAAAATACGAATCGACAAATATTTGGCAGATGCGGGTTTTGGCAGTCGAAAGGATGTGAAAGGACTGCTGAAGGCAAAACAGGTCACCATAAATGGTGAGATGTGTGTCCATGCGGAGGAAAAGCTGGAACCGGCGCAGGATGTTGTCTGTGTGCAGGGTAAAATGGTCGTGTATGAGAGTTTTTCTTATTATATGCTGCATAAACCACAGGGGGTGGTGTCTGCAACGAAAGATGCACATGAAAAAACAGTTGTGAATCTTATTACAGAACAAAAACGACGCGATTTATTTCCGGTAGGACGGCTGGACAAAGATACGGAAGGGCTGTTGCTTTTAACCAACGATGGAAAGCTGTCAAATGATCTGCTGGCACCGGGAAAGCATGTGGAAAAAACCTATTATGCAAGGATCAAAGGCATGGTCACGAAGAAGGAGGTCGCTGCTTTTGCTGAGGGTGTAGATATCGGAGATGAGCTGCTCACAGCACCAGCTGAACTGAAGATTCACAAGGCAGGGAGCGAAAGTGAGATCGAAATTACGATCACAGAGGGGCGGTATCATCAGATTAAACGAATGTTTGAAGCGGTAGGTATGCAGGTGCTATATTTAAAGCGTTTGCGTATGGGACCGTTGTATCTGGATGAGTCGCTTGCGTGTGGTGAATATCGGAAACTTACCACAGAGGAAATCCAGAGCCTGAAAAACAGAGAAGAATGGTAAATCGTTTGTGAAATACGAGAAAGTATGTTGACATATGAGGTAGAAAAAGTATAAACTGTAAAGAAGGTATTGCAGTTTTGCAGGAGGAAACGATATGGACGAAAATAAGAATCCGGAATCCAGATATGACGTGGATGAAGAAGAGGGTGCCACCACCGTATTACGTGCGATGGATGCAGAAACTGATGACGAAGAAGAGGGCGCGACGACGGTATTGCGCGCAGAAGATATGACACCTGAGGATGACGATGATACGGAAGGTGCAACGACGGTTTTGACAGGACCAGAACCAGCGATGATGGGTGCAGCACCAGCACCGGGCGCACCACAGTTTGAGGACAAGACACAGATGCTTCCGCCACAGGGAGCACCGATGGGAATGCCGATGGGACAGATGCCGAACGGACCGATGGGAGCACCAATGGGACAGATGCCGAACGGACCAATGGGAGCACCAATGGGACAGATGCCGAACGGACCGATGGGAGCGCCAATGGGACAGATGCAGAATGGACCGATGGGAGCACCAATGGGACAGATGCCAAATGGATCAATGGGAGCACCGATGGGTATGATGCCGAATAACGGACAGATGCCGCCGATGAATGGTGGAAAGCCGCCAAAGGCGCCGAAACCACCGAAAGCTCCGAAGGAGAAAAAACCGAAGGTACCAAAACAGCCAAAAGTAAACAAAGATGGTTCACCAAAGAAGAAAAAGACAGGTCTGATCGTGGCTATCTGCGTCGTTGTGGTATTGGCACTGGGCGCAGGCGCATATTTCCTGTTCTTTACGCCAGAGAAACGGTATGAGAGGAAGATGGATGTTGCTGAGAAGGCGATGACAGACAGCAATTACGAAGAAGCTGTCACGGCGTATGAAGCAGCACTTGGTATCTTTGATGACCGGGTTCCGGCTATGAACGGTTTGTTATCCGCACAGATTAGTGCCGGTGAAAGCGATGGGGCAAGAGAGAATTTCACAGAGTTCCGTACAACAATCACGGGCTTTGATGCAGATAAAGTAACAGAGAACAGTGAGGATATCGTAGCATTCTATGAATACGCAGATGATCTTTACAGTGATACGGATTCTCTGATCGATGCATATAAGGAAGGGTATAACCTGACAAATGACAACGGTCTGAAGAAGAACCTCGTAACTGCATATGTAGACCGTGCCGATGCAATGGATAACTCTGATTATGAAAATAAGATTGCTGCTTATGGAGATGCTTTGGATCTCGACAGTACGAATGAGTCGGCTCTGAGTGGAAGAAAGGCATGTGCATATGCTGTTTTGGATGATATGATGGATGCACAGCAGTATGATCAGGCAGAATCCTTTATCAATACATATGCGGACAGCATGTCGGATGTGGACTTCTCTTCTTATACAGAGAAGATTGAGTCAGAGCGTGCGTTGATGACAGCCAGACATGATCTGATGGAGCAGGTAATCAGCCTGATGTCAGCTTCCGATTATGCAGGCATGATGGACGTGGATGGTTCCGATAATGCAAGTACAGTTGTTGCAAATATGGACGGTGATTCTTATGTTTATGCAACGGATGGCTATGACAGCTCCTATACAGGAAAAGCTGCGGGCGTTTACACATATTCTACTTTGTTGAGTTCTGGTTATTACTTCTATTATGGTGATTACGAGAACGGTGTGCGAAGTGGACAGGGAACGATGTTCGTCAAGATGGATGGTTATAATCAGGCATATCTGGTTTATGAAGGTGCATGGAGCAACGATAAACCGAACGGTGCAGGTACTGAGACATCTGTCAACGAGGACGCTGGCGATGAGCTTGTAACGGTAACCCGTTCTGGTAATCTGGTAGATGGATTGTTTGATGGAGAGGTAACTGTATCGCTTGTATCGAACGATGAAGAGTATGGTGGAACTTACACAGGTACATTTACTGCATCGAACGGTGATGCACCGGATATCCGAGAGAATTATCCGGATCTGGATTTTAGTGATGTATCGGAAGATAAAACAGTTTATGTGGTACTGGAATGTGACGGTTCACCAATGTACTGGCACTTCTCAAAGGGATCAGCCGCAAAGCTCGGTATACATACTTTTGGGAACTAAGATAAAAATAAATGGTGGTAAAACATATGGACATATTGATCAATGACTATATAAATGGAGAGCGCTCCCTGTGTAGGGATGAAGCTCAGTTTTCCGCGTATCTGTTCCAGATTTTGAACGGATGCAAACGTGTCAAGATCGATTCTGACAATTTTACAAATAAGACTTACGAAGTAATGCAGGCATATTATATGCCGGCGTTCCTGCGTGATTACTTCAATTATGCGGACAGTAAAGCTGAATTCAACCGGAATCTTGTGACATTTGCAAACCGGAAGTTACGTGCACTGTATGCAGGTGAAGAGGCGCAGGGGGCGATGCTTGAGGATGTAGATGCCAAGGCAGTGAATGCTGCGGAGATTTACAATCTGGATAAGGAACTGGATATAGAAAATCCGGGGTTCGATCTTGGAAAGCATATCAATGGATGGTCTGGAAAAGAACGCGAATATCGAAATCCGCTTGCACGTTGGATGATGAATGTGCGACCGGATATCGCAGTTTTGCTGAAACGACGCGGCATCAAGCGTACAGAGCTACGGATGCATGAGATTGATTGTCATTATCTGAATAGTGTAGACACGTATCCAGCGATGATTGGACGCGTGGATGAAAAAGGACATGTGACTGGGTGCAAGAAGATCGTGTGTACGAAGCAGCAGGTAGAACAGTATGCGTTGGAGTTTCTGTGTGAGACACCAACGGAAGAATACGCAGATACCATCGGTATGAAATGGTGGGGACCGGCGAAGGAGTCGGACACACCGGTAGAAGACAGCGGTATTGCGATTGAACCTGGCTTTATTAGTATGGCGAATCTGGTTAGTGCAAAGAATGCACAGATGTATGAGGAAGTGGACAAGCCGATCGCAATGCAGAAATTGCAGGAATACAACAAAGCATTCTATGCGGAAGAGCGGAAAGTGAAGGAACCGAAAGCAATCCTCGGAAGTGTTTTGGAATTACAGATATAAGCAGGATAAGAAAAAGGGTTGAAACATAGTTGTTTCAACCCTTTTTTATGGATACAGAATCTATCAATTATTCCATAGCTGCTTTTAATGCGGCGTCTAAATCCTCTAAGATATCATCGATGTTCTCCAGACCAACAGAGAAACGAACCATACCAGCATCAATACCAGCTGCAACAAGCTGCTCGTCGGATAACTGGCGATGTGTTTCACTTGCTGGATGCAGGACACAGGTACGGATATCTGCAACATGCACTTCGTTGGAGGCAAGCTTTAATGAATCCATGAATTTTGCCGCAGCCGGACGTCCGCCCTTGATGATAAAGGAGATAACACCGCAGGATTTGCCACCGAGATATTTTTCTGCAAGTGCATGGTTTGGATCAGAAGGAAGTGCTGGACAACTGACACTGACAACTGCGTCACTCTTTTCAAGGTATTCTGCAACTGCCATTGCATTTTCTGTATACTGCTTCATACGAACTGGAAGAGTCTCTAATCCGAGATTCAACAGGAATGCAGAATGTGCGGCTGGATATACACCGAAGTCACGCATGAGCTGCATTCTTGCCTTGACGATATATGCCATATTGCCATAAGATTTTGTATAGCAGGTTCCATGGTAGGATTCGTCAGGCTCGACAAGCTCTGGGAACTTGCCATTATCCCAGTTGAACTTGCCGCTGTCTACGATGACACCGCCGATCTGAACGGCATGTCCATCCATATATTTACTTGTGGAATGTACGACGATATCAGCACCGAAGTCAAAAGGTTTACAGAGAATCGGAGTTGCAAATGTGTTGTCTACGATCAATGGAACTCCCATTGCATGTGCAATATTTGCGAAACGCTCAATATCAAATACAGTCAGCGCCGGGTTTGCGATTGTCTCGCCAAACACGAGCTTTGTATTCTCTTTAAAACAGGCCTTGATCTCATCGTCAGACATATTTTTATCCACGTAGATACATTCAATGCCAAGCTTCTTCAAAGTGAAAGAGAACAGATTGATCGTGCCGCCGTAGATTTCAGGGGTACTGATGATGCTGTCACCAGCCTGACAGATATTTAAGATGGAAAGCAAGGTAGCTGCCTGTCCGGAAGTGGTACACATGGCACCGACACCACCTTCCAGGGCTGCAATTTTCTCCTCGACTGCCATGACTGTTGGATTGGCAAAACGGGAATAACAGAGTCCTTTTGTTGGATCATCAAAGATGCCGGCAACTTCTGCGGCAGATTCGTACACATACGTTGTACTTTGGACGATAGGCAGAACACGAGGCTCGCCATTCTTTGGTGTATAGCCTGCATGCAGGCATTTTGTTTCATCTTTCATTGTAATAAAACCCTCCTATGGTATATAGTAGTTACTATGATTTAATGTAACATAAATACTATATTAATACAACAGTCGGGTGTAAGCGAGAGCTTTGCATGTTATTTCGCGAAATAACGACGAAAAAAATGAGAAATTCTGAAAAAATTGCTTGCAAAATAAAATTCCGTATGGTAATATCTAACTCTGTGATATATTTTTATATTCCTTGCTTCCGACCAGTTCGGAGGCCAATAGACCATAAGGAGGTGCAATAACATGAACAAGTATGAATTGGCGTTGGTTGTTAGCGCAAAGATTGATGATGACGCAAGAACTGCTGTTGTAGATAAGGCTAAGGCTATTATCGAGAAGGCAGGCGGCACAATCACAAACGTTGACGAAAAAGGCAAGCTGAGATTAGCATACGAGATTCAGAAGATGAAGGAAGGTTTCTACTACTTCATCCAGTTTGATGCAAACGCTGAAGCTCCAGCTCAGATCGAAGCAAGTGTTCGTATTATGGAATCTGTTCTCAGATATCTTTGTGTTAGACAGGACGCAGAGTAATAGTTAGGAGGATTTCCGATGAACAAAGTAATTTTGATGGGTCGTTTAACTCGTGATCCGGAAGTTAGATATTCACAGGCTGCAGAGCCTTTAGCAATCGCAAGATATACACTTGCAGTTGACCGTAGATTCCAGAGAAGAGACAATTCTGGAAATGAGCAGACAGCAGATTTTATCTCCTGTGTTGCATTTGGCAGAAACGGAGAGTTTGCTGAGAAGTATTTGAAGCAGGGTACAAAGATTGCGATTACAGGTCGTATTC
>ERZ809407.2699-NODE-2699-length-11327-cov-62.224184_pt1 | contig 11327 bp, 9 predicted proteins | sample MGYA00520792_ERZ809407 | MGnify/ENA primary metagenome ERZ809407 (study PRJEB31576, sample SAMEA3212665) | Homo sapiens | biome: human-gut; feature: human gut; material: fecal | place: Sweden | collected 2012 ...
TACAGGCAGCCGTAAGCTGAACAATAGCGATAGAGATAATGGTATCAGATAGAATCGTTTTATATTTTCCTGAAATCACAAATAAGCAAAAGGCTGGACTTCCTCACCCGAAGTTCAGCCTTTTTGTCTGTTATCAGAATTCCAGCAACCATTTCCATAGAGGGATTATCTCTATGCGGCAATCATCCTTCTCTACAATATCCTCCTCGTCCTTTGTCACAACAATCATCCGCTTGATATTCTGGACAGAAGAAAGCCTGATCAGCCCATCTGTCTCCCGCCGGAAAGTATCGGGATCTGCCATAGAGTAGGAAACCTGTATGGCCAATTCTTCTTCCGGAATCACAAAATCTACCTCGGCATTCCTGCTGTTCCAGAAATAGCTGCCGTCACCATATTTCCGCCTGAGCGTGACGGCAACTATGTTTTCCAGCAACGAAGTGTCTGCATCTACAAGAAAAAGATAAAGCAAACCATTGTCCGTAAAATAATACTTGCGGTTGGATTCCTTGTCCTGCAACTTTCCGAACAAATTCTCATACGGCAAAATGAGCCAGGTGTCAGCCATGTAGCCGACATAATCTATCGTGGCATCCGTACTGAGTTTTTTTCCGGTACTACTCACGATACTGGCTATTCTGCTGTAAGATAATGGCTGCTTCACGCTTTCTGCCATCTTGCGAATCATTACTCGCAGGGCATAGTCGTTACGAATCTTATACCGAGCCACCAAATCACCGAAGAAGATTTTACTGAAGAGATTGCTCATCCACGACCTTGGCTCCTTCATCCCCACAGTCTCTGGCAAACCTCCATGCTGGAAATAGATATTAGAGAGTCTTACAATATCCTTAGCGTAAGCATAGAGGGCATTCTTTGCCTTTACATCAATACCGCTCGCCTTCAGATATTCGGCAAAGGAATAGGGATACACCTCATGTATCATGTACCTGCCACCGAGTGTTGTCGCTATCTCGCTGCTCAACATCTTGGCATTACTACCCGTGATGTAAACCTGATATTTCTGATCTGCTAACCTGCGGGCAAACTTTTCCCATCTATCTATCAGCTGAACCTCGTCGAGGAAGAAGATAGGACGACTGTCATACATTTCTTCATAACAGGTTTTTATCAGGTCAAGGTCGGTCACATCCAAGGAGTCAATACGGTCATCCTCGAAGTTGAAGTACAGGATTTCCTCCCGCTTATGCCCCTCTTCCAGCAGCTGTGCTATGCGCTGATACATCAGATACGATTTTCCTGCGTGTCTCAATCCTACAAACACGTAATTCAGTCCATCCATGAGCTCTACGTCACGATGAACCAGTTCTACCTGAGTAACATAAGCCTGATACTCAATTATCAGTAATTTAATCAAATCCTTCGTCATAATTCCTTTTCTTTTTACTGAATCCGGTGCAAAGATACACATTTTATCGTTTATAGACGATAAAAACAACAACTTTTTATCGTTTATAGACGATAAAAACGTATCAATTCTATCGTTTATAGACGACAAGCATCATTTTTCAACGCAATCTACGTGTCATATACGTGAAAAAGTAGCTTTGGACTTTCCGTTTTGACCGATGACGATTGGTTCTGTCCGTTATAGAACAACTTGCAAAAAATAATCTTTCTAACTGGGAAAATATTTTTTTCCAGTTAGAAAGATGAAATTCTATTATTCCGTTTTTATTCGTTATGGAAAACCTTGTAGGGGTCCATCTGCTGCATTTTTTCCTTGATTTTCTGCTCTATTCCCTCTGATGGTTCCGGAATTTCGGCACCCATTTCCTTGGCAGCAGCCTCATCCTCGGCAGCACCGGCACTATCACCCAGACTTCTGCGAACCTCGCTGCGCTCACGATACGCATCAATAGAGAAAGGATTTACCTCCATCACCTTACCGTAGGTCTGTTCAGCCTCCTCCATCTTTCCCTGCGCCTTCTCTACACGAGCCTTCAGCAACAGCACATCCTCGTTGCCCGGAATATGCTCATAGAGGAAAGTTGCATCGAGTTCTGCCTCGGAAAGCTGAGCCTGATCCAACAGGATGCTGCCACGAAGCAATCGGGCGGCATAGAAATCCTCACGCTTGCCTATCGCCTCAGTCAGCATCGACACGGCACGGGGTGCATCGCCCAGCCCTCTGCAGGCTCTGGCATAGAAGAAATACGTCTCTACATTCTCAGCATCCAGCTGCAGAGCCTTGTCGCACACATCCGTCATGGCGATATAATCCTCCATCATATACGCCACATCCGCCATACGCAGCAATACTGCTATGTTATCAGTCTGTGCCTCCGAGATTTTCTGCAACTGGGCGTAAGCCTTCTGCAAATCGCCCATAGAGATATAAGCCTGCGAAAGATAGTCGCGGCATTCCAGATCTTCAGCATTCAGCTGCAGAGCTTGTTCCAGAAACTTGGCAGCAAGGTCGAATTGGTGCATGCGGAGAGCACGAACACCATCATATTTCACCTTGTCGAAGTCCTTTTCCTTCATTTCTCTCACTTCTTCAGTAGTTTTTTGCCCACCAAATAGCTTTTTCAATATGTTCATAATTCAACAGTTTATTTAGGTTTTGAATTGTTTTTGTTGAAATCGTATCAAACGACAGGGCAAAAATACGAATAAAATCCCGAAAAACGCCCCTTTTGGGGAAGAAATATTTTCTTTTTTCTGATTACGAGAAGAAAAGCATAAACAGAGACAGGCAGGTAACAATCTTATAAGCATCTGTCTTTTAGAGAGTTAGAATTGTTCCTTAATTCTGCTAAAGGCTTCAAAAATCTCAGTCTCAGTGTCTCAGTTGTTTTTCAAGTACCCCCTCTTCTTCTTTTATTCTTATATATATATTATATATTTATATATAATTAATTAATAATCAATAAGTTACAAAAACAGCAAAAAGGAAAGAAAGAGAAAAATGGGAAAATGATACCCCCTTATTTTTTTACTGAGACAACTGAGACTGAGATTTTTCAAATCAATTGGAACGCTATATTTTGCATTAACTATCTGATAATAAGCCTTCTAGAAGAAAAGAAAGCGTTCCCGTTCCAGTTATTCCAGTTGTTCCAATTATTTTTTCAGCATATCCCTTCTACCCCTATTTTTATATATATTTATATATATAATATATAATTAATTAATAATTAATAAGTTATATAATATAAAGAAGCAAAGAAAAAGGACAAGCGAAAGATATGAACTCACTCAAAATTAATTGGAACAACTGGAACAATTGGAACAACCGGAACGCAGCCCCAGGAAAATCCCCTCTTCTCTAGAAGGCATTTCTCACTCCACGACCCAATCCGTGATGTTATGCGTAGCACTATCAAAATTAATCCCGACCTTGGTTATAGGAAGACCCGACAAGGCAAAACGCTGGCGATAGTTCTTGAGATTGATCTGCTGCATCGCCACCTGAGCATTCTGGTTAAGTTTCAACTCTATCAGGTAAAGACGAGATTTCGTCATAACCACGATATCAACCCTGCCATTCGGAGTATGTACTTCTACATCTACCATCCAAGCCGTAAGAAGCGAGAAGATGACATAGAACATCTGCTGATAATGCCCCTCATAGTCCGTATTGGCACAATATGGAACCGTGCCCAGGAAAGTCTGCAAATACTGCAGGGCCAGTCCCAGGTCTTCCTTATCGAAGGCACGAGCCATGTTGCGGGTCGTATTATTGGCATTCTGCGTGTTAGGCGTTACATAGTAAGGAATCAGCGCCTTGGTCAGCCCCAGCCGCACTTCTCTGTTCGGAATACCCAAAGTATAGGAATCGTAAGCCTCTTCATAATCCTTGATTGTAATATAGCCACTCTGATAGAGCAGAGGCGTAAGAGTTGTCATCGTTTCTGTAGGCGCATCAAAGTCTGAAACGCCCGCTTCCATGGATTCGGCGAAATCGCTGAAGTTGACACCAAACTTCTTCATCATATTGATGAGATAGGTAGGAGTTCCCGTAGAAAACCAGAATGGCTCTACCCGCTTTAGCGAAAGACTGCTGAGCAAACTGAACGGATTGAAGATATCAGGCGATTCTGATGCAAAATGATAGCCGTCATAATAATCCTTGAGTCGGCTCAGCGTCTCATCCATCGTCCAGTTCTTTGCCTCTGCCAGTTCCTGTATCCCCTCTTTTAACCGGGTAAGCATCTCCTCCTTGGTAATACCACAAATGCCCGCATACTCGGGGAGCATGCTGATATTGGTGATGTTGTTCAACTCGCTGAAGATGCTGAGCTGCGAAAACTTGGTAATGCCCGTGAGGAATACAAAATGCAGCATGGAGTCAGAATCCTTCAAGGGACTGAAAAAATTGCGAAGAATCTGACGGAGAGCCACCAGCTGGCTTTCCTCGTGCACCACATCCAGGAGGGGCGCATCGTATTCGTCGATGAGAATGACCACCTGCTTGCCGGTTTGCTTATAAACTTGGCTGATGAGATTGAGCAATCTTACATTTGGGTCGGGCGCATCCGTCATGATTCCCCATTTCTCTTCATGCTGTTTCAGAATAAAGAGAAGATAGCGTACCAGCGCATCCTCCTGCATGTGCTTGCCACCCGACAGATCAAAATGCAAGACAGGGTATTCCACCCAATCCTGTTCCAGCCTTTCCATCTCCAATCCCTTGAAAAGTTCCTTCTTTCCTTCGAAGTAGCTTTGCAAGGTAGAGACAAGAAGCGACTTTCCGAATCGACGTGGGCGACTCAGAAAAAGATATTTCTTGCCGGAATGGGTCATCTGATAGATGTAACCGGTCTTGTCAACATAGAGATAATTCTTGGTGATAATCTCCGAGAATGTCTGAATGCCTACAGGATAGAATTTTGCTGCCATAATCTGCACCGTTTTGATTTTGGCACAAAGTTAAGCAAAATTTCTGAGAACAACAAGCAAATCGGAGTTAAAAATACAAGATTGGGATAAAGAAAGAACAAACTTTCCTTTTCAAAAGGAAATAATTGCCAATTTCTTTCCTTTTTAGAAGGAAAGTTTGTATCTTTGCAACCGAGTGTAGGTAGCTACATATTAACAATAAAATAATCAGTAATAAAGAAGGTACACAAATGGAACTACGCAGCACATTTCAGTCAATCATTTCCTTGCACCAAGAGGAATTACCTTTTGCCTTGCAAGAGAGAAGCACCCAACTCCCGTTGGATGGAAACCGCATCGTGACTGTTACTGGCATTCGCCGTTGCGGAAAGTCATCATTATTGGGACTTACGATTAATCGCCTGCTACAACAAGGAATTCCAAAAGAGCGCATCCTCTATGTAGGCTTCGACGATGAACGTTTTCTCTCCATGTCGCCCAAAAACTTCGATGAATTGCTGCAAGCTTATCGTGAAATGTATCCTGATACATCGCTTAAGGATGTTTATATGTTTTTTGATGAGATACAACTCATAGAGGGATGGGAACTCTTTGTTCTCCGGGTGTATAAGAATTATTGCAAGCATATCTATGTAACAGGTAGCACAGCCAAGATGCTTTCAGAAGAAATGGCTTCCGCTTTACGAGGATGGCCTGACGAATATCGCGAGTATCCTTTGAGTTTCAAGGAATATTTGGCGTTCAAGGGCATCAAGGCAAATCCATTTAGCGAAGCTGGCAAGGCAAAGATGGCGGTCTCCTTCCGCGGATATTGCGAGGAGGGCGGTTTTCCAGAGGTAGTTCTCGAAAAAAGCAAGATGGAAAAAGTCAAAATCCTGCAGTCTTACTTCAACACCATGCTCTTCAGGGATATGGTGGAGCATTATCATATCGGAGCTTCTCCTTCGGTGGTGCGTTATTTCTTAAAGCGTGTGATGAACAATCTCACGAAGCCGACTAGCGTGAACAATATTTATAACGACTTGAAATCGCAAGGCTTAAAGGTCTCCAAGGATTCTCTCTATCTGTGGCTCGACTATGCTTGCAACATTTTCATGTTTCGCAAAGTGGAAAAATACGATAAGTCGATGGTAAAACAGCGTTCTGCTCCTGCCAAGTATTATGTGGCTGACATTGCCCTGCGCAATGCCGTATTATTGCCTGAGAGCGAAGATGCAGGCAAGGCTTTGGAGAATATTGTTTATCTCAACTTGGAGAGAACGCTTGGAGAAGAGGACGGGATATTCTACTTCTATGAATCGAAGGAATGCGACTTCGTTGTGAAAAAGGGCGAGCGTGTAGCTGAGCTGATACAAGTCTGCTGGACATTGAATGATGATAACGTAGAACGAGAGATAGGAGGCTTGATAGCTGCCTCCTCCGTTACAGGCTGCAAACAGGGTAAAATCATCACTTTCTCCCAACGGGAGACCTTCGAACGAGACGGGATAAGGATTGAGGTTATGCCAATATGGGAGATGGAATAGGAATAGGCAAAATCATGGCTTAAAGCACCATGATCTTGCCCTTTTCCATTCTGACTTTTGCCACACCCATCTCGTTCAGCGCCGTGATGATTTCCTGCAGGCTTGCCCTGCGGGAGAAGCGGAAGTGGATGAGCTTATCCATATTCGCCTGGGACTGGAAGACTACGGTCTTGTTGTACCAGGCTCCTATGTCGCTCATCGCCTCTGCCAGCGTAACCTGATCCATATCGAAATCGCCTTCCAGCCAGTCGGAGACTGAAGAGGAAGCCCTAGACACTACTATCTTATCCGACTGGAGCGTAGCTGTCTGCCCCGGGCGCATCTCTACCTCCGTATCGGCATTGCTTACCTTCACCTTGCCTTCCATCAAGGTTACCTTTGGGGCATCCTTGCGATAGGCTTTCACGTCGAATATGGTGCCTAACACCTGCGTCTGCATCTCACCCGCCTTTACCACGAAAGGCCGATGAGGGTTCTTGGTTACCTCGAAATGAGCCTCGCCCTTCAGACGGACTTCCCGGACTTCTGCATCATCGAAAGATGCAGGATATTCGAGCGTAGAATTGGCGTTGAGCATCACCCTGGTGCCATCGCTCAGCGTTACCAAGGTGGTGGTTGCTGCCGGGGTAGAAACCACGCAATAGCCATCGCTCAGGGTCTGCTCCACCTGCTTGGGAGAAGTGACTTCCGAGAAAAGTTCCATGGAGAACTCCGTAGGCTGAGAAATCTCCTGGGATGAACGGAAAATAAAGAGGAAGAGGCTTGCCGCTACTGCAACAGATGCCGTAATCCAAGTCAGGATTCGGGCTTTAGAAACCTTCTTTTCATTCTTCACTATAGATTCCTTCTCAAAAGAAAGATGTTCCTCCTCAGAAGAAATATGCTTCTGCTCGAAAGCTTCCCAAGCCGCCAGCGTTTCTTCCTTCGAAGGCTCATCGCCCAAGGCTTCCCCGAATATCTGGGAAAGCCGGGCATCAGAAACATTTTCTGAAACTTTCTCAGAAGCATTCTCAGAAACATTTTCTGATACAGAATCCATTCTATAATCCAGTTCTTGATCTTGATTCTTATTCATGATTTTTCCTCCTAATTCTCTATGTTTGTATGCTTCATTCGCTCGCGCAAGATGGCGAGTGCCTTGGAAATATGCTTCTTCACGGTGTTGGGACTGATGCCCAGCCTGTCGGCTGCCTGCTGATAGGTGAGATGCTCGAAATAGCAGAGGCGGAGAATCGTGCAGGTGGGTTCCTTCAGCTCCCTCGCTATCTGCTCCGCCTGTTGCAGCAGGCGCTCGTGCTCCTCATACCGGGTACTCATATCATACCGGGTGGCCTCTATCAGCGCCTCTACGTTGGTCTGTTCCACCTGCTGGTGCTTGAGCCAGTTGAAGCAGGCATTTCTCACCGATGCGTAGAGCCAGCTCCTCCTTGTTTCCATCTGCAAGGAGGAGAATTGGTTCCACGCCTTCTCGAAAACATCTCCCACAACGTCACGGGCCTCGTTGCCGTCTCCCAAAAGGGACACGGCATAACGCACCAATCGAGGATACATTTCCAGGAATAGCTGCTTAAAGTCGTTGTCTTTCGCTCTGTCCTGCGCCACTACCTTTATATTTATTTCTTGTTGCGTTGAATGTGTATCTCACATTCATAAGAATTTTCTGATTATCTGCATATCGGGTTAACGTGCGATGCGACTGCGTGCCGTTTGCCTCGAAATAATAATATCCTGTATGCAAGAGGTCTTGCACTACAAACATCACCTTGAGGGCATCATTCTTCAGGAAGTTCTTGGAAACCCGGAACTGCATGTTGCCCGTACATTTCCTCCTTCCGATTCCCATCTCTGCATTCGTGCTGACATTACCCGAAAGATTCATGAACCACCGGTTGGGCAGCCTCAGATTGTTGTTCATACTGAATGTAAACTGAGGCTGGTTTTTGTCAAACTCGGGGATATTGAGATGATTTACATTATCATGACAGTAGAAGACACTCGCCGTGAGGTTAGGATACCAGATTCCAAACGAAGGCGCCACACGGATATTGGCTCCACAATGGTAGGAATGAGGCACCGAAGCCATCGTCTGCAAAAGCACACTCGGATGATTCACCTCATCATAAGGCTTGTACCAGGTCATGTACATATCAAGTACATAGTTGTAGTAAGCCATGAACGACAGCCACTTGTAATTGCCCGACAGGTTGAAACTGTGCTGCTTCTGAGGCTTGAGATGAGGGTCACCGGACTTGTACTCGTACTTGCTGTCGTAGTCGATGCTGCTCTGAAGCATGACGTAGATAGGACTGTACTTGTTCAGACGATAGGAGAAGGCAAGATTCAGATTATCCTTGCTGTAGCCGATGGATGCAAATGGAATCCAATCCCTGTAGCTGGGACTCTGTTCCGCCTGCAGCACATCCTTCTCGTAATAATCGGTCTTCTGGTATTCGTATCGCAAACCGGCTCCATAGTTCATGTGTCCGCTGTTCAGATAATACTCCAGGAATCCGGCATAGATAGACTGACGGATGTGATTGAAGGCATCGGCAGAAAAGCCGCTCTGGATGAAGTCGTTGTGGCGGTTGGTAAACATCTCTTCCGTTCCGAAAGAAAGCCTACCCTTCCACAAAGGTCCCGACACCACCAGCTTGGCAGCATAGAGATTACTCCTCACCTTGCTCTCTGATTCCGCATCCAGTTTTCCGTCGTTTATCGCCGTCTGGGACCTCTGACTCACCTTGTTATAGAAGTCGCCATTGAAATTGATGTTCCATTTGCCGAAATCACCATTATAATAGGCGTTCACGCTATGCGACCAATGGGGCTTGCGTTTCGAAAACAGATCTACGCCCATGCTTTCCGTCAGTTTACCATTCTCCCACACATCGGTTGCTCCCCAGCTGTGGGTGTAGTTGTTACCTATTATATTGGTTGTCTCATAGCGCATACCCAGCGATTGCTTCTCGGAAATCTCATAGTTGAAACCTGCGTTCATAAGAATCTCTCCACCAAGGGTTTTCGTGGTTCTGCGGCTGTTGAATTCCCAGTCGCTGGTGGTATGGAGCTGGGTTTCGGAATGGGCGGTGGTGTGCGAGCGATTCAATCCCACTCCCACTTCGCCGAAGATATCGAGTCCGCCCGTACGATAGTTCAACTGCACATCATCAAAAGTATGAGGCGAATAACGGCCCTGCATATATTCAGAATAAAGGCTTCCGCTCAAGCCCTGTCCGCGCTTGCGAACGGCACGCAGACGGATTACGGCATTGGTCTTGGAACTATACTGCGCTCCGGGAACGGTAACGATTTCTGCCTTCAGAATATCCTTGGCGCTCAATCGCTTGAGTTCGTTCAGATTCTCCAGTTTCCTGCCGTTGAGATAAATCTCGGGCGCTCCACGACCGATAATTTCCCAACTTCCCGCTTCGCCCGAAACGAAGGGCAACTGGCTGATCATATCTTCGGCAGAGCCCAGTTCGCCCAGGATGGTACCTGATACCAGGGTAGAGAAGGCGCCGTCCTTATACACCACATTGGGGCGGGTACTCTTGATGGTTACCGCCTTCAGCTGCTGGGTGTCGGGATGCAGACCGATGTGCATGGTAGGCTTGCAGGCCAGGGTCTGCGACTTATAGCCCACAAACGAAACCTTCAGCATCACATCCTTATCGGCATAAGGAAGCACGAAGCTTCCATCCTCTGCCGTTACACAACCGACCACATAAGCCTTGCTGACGGAGGAAATCAACACCACGTTGGCGAAAGGCAGAGGCTTCTGGTGCTCATCCACTACGCGGCCCTTGATCTGTTCCACCCGGGTCGTCTTGCCCGTGTATTGCACGGCAAAATAGGTGTTGTGCTCTACGAAGGAGAAAGTTTTCCCTTGCAGCACCATCTCCAGGGCTTCCTTCTGTCGCTTAGCCTGGATATTGGCTGTAACGTGATATTGGTCGGTAGCCTGATAGGCAAAGAGGATATTCTTCTCGCCCGCCTTTTCAATCTTCTTCAACACGGAAGTAAGCGTTTCGTTATGCACCTGAAAGGTCATACCTCTGCTTTGAGCAAATAGGGAAATGCTCAAGACAAGACTCAGTATAAGGGAAGTCGTTCTTTTCATCATTTTTCTTGTTTTTATGATTCTACTTTGTTCATAATACAACATCCCCCTGGAATCGGGTACGCCTATTTTAAAAATTTTGTTGCAAAAATACAAAAATAATTGGGAATTGCAGCATTTTAGGAAGAAATGATTAACTTTGCAAACGGAAAAATCAGAAGACTGTAGATAATTGCAGAAAATAAATATTGTTAAATGCAGCGGATAACGCATAAGAGAATCAGAATTTCCTGGCTGCTGCTATTGGTTTACCTGCCGATGCTGCTAGCCGTTACGTTTCACCACCATGGTGAAGCGCAGGGAACTCATGCTGATTTCTATTGTGCCGATTGTGCCCATCATGTTCATCACGACGGCCATCTGATAGCCCTGCAGAATACCATGCACGACTGTGTGCTTTGCCAATTGCAAAGCACTCCTTATCTGGCTCCATCCCTCATGGTTTGGGTTGCCATCGCCGTGCTCCATCTCTCCCCTCGCCGTGCCTTCTGCTCTCCTTGCTTGTGCAGGGCGAAGGGGGTAAAATCTACCCGTGCTCCACCTTATTCTCTGTTTTTATAAATAATTGAATATTAACAGAATAAGGTAACAAATAACATAATGAGAACAATATTGAAATCAATATTGCTGATGAGTCTGTGCTCATCGGCAACAGCCCCTGCTATGGCTATAAACAGAGCAAATCATGATAAGAAGGACGCAAACATTCATGAAGAAGAGACAAACGATTCTACCAGACACCAGCCGCTGACGGAATCGAGCGTGAAACTGAACGAAGTGGTGGTAACAGGCTTGACGGGCAGCCAGAAACTGAA
>ERZ809407.2721-NODE-2721-length-11232-cov-7.224747_pt1 | contig 11232 bp, 8 predicted proteins | sample MGYA00520792_ERZ809407 | MGnify/ENA primary metagenome ERZ809407 (study PRJEB31576, sample SAMEA3212665) | Homo sapiens | biome: human-gut; feature: human gut; material: fecal | place: Sweden | collected 2012 ...
CGTCAGATATGATGAAAGCGACAGAGATGATATGCGCACAATCTTATGAGGTAGGCTCGGAGATTTATAAAAGCGCAGTCGAGGGAACATATGAAACTTTTTCAGCCGGAAAAAAGCCATATGCTATAAACAGTGTAGATATGGGATCATTTATAAACGTATTCGTCTTTATGGGAGGCGTAGAACCGGGTTCAAACTATGAGAAGCATTGTGGTCCCGGCGTGGATTATATTGATGAAAATACTCTTGACGGCGGTTATGATAAAAACTTTATCTATGTCGAAAAATGAAGATGGTGTGCTGTAATAAAGCAAGGATGCTTTAACAGCGGTCACCGGTAACGTAAGTTATGCATATCACTAACAATCAGAACGGCGAATTTGAAGCGGCTCACAGCCGCAAAAAAGGATACAGCAAACCTCAACAGTTTGCTGTATCCTTTTAATTATGCCTGAATATAAAACAACGTCAATAGGGTGCGCTGTAAGCGCCCGCCGGTAACGTAACCTCCGCAAATCACCAACCGTCTGAACGGCGAGTTTGAAGCGGGTCACACCCGCACGGCGAATTGTCAGCGGCGACCCGCCGCTCCATCTGGGTTTCACGGACGAACATTCCCATCTTTTCGTAAAAATGACGTGCGCTGTCGTTTCCCTCCCAGACGTTCAGAGTAACTGTGTAACAACCTGTCTGCTTTGCAAAATCCATTACATAGTCAAAAAGCGTAGTTCCTATATGCCGACCCCTTGCGTTGCTGTCAACACATAAGTCATCTATATACAGCGTTTTAATATCTGTCATATTTGTTGCAAACGCAGGCTCTTTGAGTATACAGAACGCATATCCCTGCACCGTGTCGCTGTCATCAACAGCCACAAATACAGGTGTCTTTTCATCAGCGAATATATCCGACAGCTGATTTTCCGTGTACTTTGTCGTACCATGTATAAATAAGTCGGGTCTTAAATCGGCGTGAAGCTCCAGTACCTGAGCGAGCAGCTCCGTAACACGATTAATATCCTTGTCCTGCGCTCTTCTTACTCTTATCATCTTATGCCTTTACTATCTTGCAGTAGCTCTTTTTGCCCTTCTTGATTACGGCAAATTCGCCTATCTCTATCATAGCCGCAGGGTCGGTCACCTTTTCATCGTTTACGCTGATACCGCCGCCTGTTACGTTTGTTCTTGCCTCTCTCTTTGACGGGCAGAGCTTTGATGCAACAAGAGCGTCAAGAATACCGATCTTACCGTCGTTTACAAGCTCGGCAGGCATAACCGCAGTAGGCATATCGCCGCTGACACCCTTACCGCCGAACAGTTCCTTTGCGGCGGCTAAAGCCTTTTCAGCCTCTTCCTCTCCGTGTACCAGCTTAGTAAGCTCGTAAGCGAGTATTTCCTTAGCCTTGTTGAGCTGTGCGCCCTCCCAGCTTTCCATCTCTCTTATCTGTTCAAGCGGCAGGAATGTAAGCATCTTTATGCACTTCATAACATCTGCGTCAGCAACGTTTCTCCAGTACTGGAAGAATTCAAACGGGCTTGTCTTTTCAGGGTCGAGCCATACAGCACCCTTTTCGGTCTTGCCCATCTTCTTGCCCTCTGAATTTAAGAGCAGGGTAATGGTCATTGCGTGTGCGTCCTTGCCGAGCTTCTTTCTGATAAGCTCCGTACCGCCGAGCATATTGCTCCACTGGTCGTCACCGCCGAACTGCATATTACAGCCGTAATCCTTGTACAGCTTGTAGAAGTCATAGCTCTGCATTATCATATAGTTGAATTCGAGGAACGAAAGACCTCTTTCCATTCTCTGCTTGTAGCACTCAGCGCTCAGCATCTTGTTTACCGAGAAGCAAGCACCCACCTCACGCAGTACGTCTACATAGTTAAGGTTCAGCAGCCAGTCTGCATTGTTTACAAGCAGTGCCTTGCCGTCCGAGAAATCTATAAAACGGCTCATCTGCTTTTTGAAGCAGGCAATATTATGCTCAATATCTTCCTTTGTGAGCATCTTTCTCATATCCGTCTTGCCGGAGGGGTCACCTATCATACCTGTACCGCCGCCGAGAAGCGCAATAGGCTTGTTGCCTGCCATCTGCAGACGCTTCATAAGGCACAGCGCCATAAAGTGACCAACGTGCAGAGAATCGGCTGTCGGGTCAAAGCCGATATAGAACGTAGCCTTGCCCTCATTTATCATCTTGCTTATCTCTTCCTCGTTCGTAACCTGAGCGATAAGCCCTCTTTCAATAAGTTCTTCGTAAAGTGTCATTTTCTTCTTCCTTTCGGTTTATTTTGATTTTTTCTTTTAAAATAAGTGTTTGTCCGTTTGTAATATCACATTGATTTGTATTAAGAACACTACCTATCCATTTGCACTAATTCTCGGCTTATGAACGCTCTGTTTGTTTTGCGTCCTGCAAAACTCTGGGCGTTCAATATCGGGCATCCTTGCCCGTCCCTTGCCAAAGGTGAGCTAAATGTGGTAGTGCTTCGCTCAAACTTTCAACTAATCTCAAATCAATCCTGTACCATCGTCCAATCCCGACCGTTCCGCTATCCTGCGAAAATCCGCAACATTATCAAAGGTCGGAATTTGCCGCGCCCCACGGGCGCTTACAGTTGTTCGGCTAAGCTGTAGATGAGCTTTTCTGTCTTTTCCCAGCCAAGACAGGGATCTGTTATTGACTTGCCGTAAACCGCATCGTCTGTACTCTGGCTTCCGTCCTCGATGTAGCTTTCAATCATAAGACCCTTTACAAAGCCCTCAAGATCCTTGCTGTGACGACGGCTGTGGAGAATCTCGTTTGCTATTCTTACCTGTTCAAGATACTTCTTGCCGGAGTTTGAGTGGTTGGTGTCAACTATAACCGCCTTGTTCTGAAGATCCTGCTTGCAGTAAAGCTCATAAAGCAGTGACAGATCCTCGTAGTGATAATTCGGTATGGTTTCACCATGCTTGTTTACAGCACCACGCAGGATAGCGTGTGCAAGCGGATTTCCGCTTGTGTGCGTTTCCCAGCCTCTGTATATGAAAGTATGGCTTGCCTGCGCCGCACGGATAGAATTGAGCATTACCGACATAGTTCCGCTCGTGGGATTTTTCATTCCTACAGGAATATCAAGTCCGCTTGCGGTAAGTCTGTGCTGCTGATCCTCTACAGAACGTGCGCCGACCGCAACATAAGACAGAAGGTCGGACAGATAGCGGTCATTTTCGGGGTACAGCATTTCGTCCGCACAGGTAAAGCCGGTTTGCTCTATGGCATGAAGATGAAGCTGTCTTACCTTGATAAGTCCTTCGAGCATATCCTCGTGCTTTGTGGGGTCGGGCTGATGTATCATACCCTTATATCCTTCTCCTGTTGTACGGGGCTTGTTCGTGTAAATTCTCGGTATAATCAGTATCTTGTCCTTTACCCGCTCCTGAACGGGTACAAGCCTTGAAATATAATCAATGACCGGCTCTTCCTTGTCGGCGGAGCAAGGTCCTATTATCAGCAGGAACTTATTGCTCTTTCCCGTGAACACATCGGCTATTTCCTTATCCCTCTGTGCCTTTATTTTCTTTACCTTTTCGCTTGCAGGGTACTTTTTCTTGATCTCCTCAGGATCGGGCAGACGTACCAGTAGATCCATGCTCATTGTCTTTCGACCTCCAAAAATAAATTTTGGTCTTAATCTAACGGGTGGAAAATAAAAAAGCCCTCCGTGCAAAAATGCACAGAGGGCGAATTATCGCGGTACCACCTCAGTTTATCCGTGCGTTTAGACCATTTCACACGAACCTCAAAAGCTATAACGTAGCTACCGTTCCCGAAGGACAGCTCAGGGGTGTATCTTCACATTAAAACGTCTGCCGTTTCACACCGACCAACGACTCTCTGAAAGCACGTTTCACGCTACTTTTTCCCTTCAAAGCCTTTAATATATCGCTTTAAACCGATTGTAGCATATCCTTGCTGTTTTGTCAAGAGAAAATTTCGTTTTATCAGCAGACATCGGTAGCACTATAACAAATTTTTAGTTTACCCTGATAATTTTTCCGATTCCGCAAAATATGTAAAGTAGGTATCCTGTGTGCCTGTACGGTATCTCGTTTGCAATATCACATAAAATTTTCCGTGTTGTAGAAATATTTGTAGGGGAGGGCATACAAATATTCATACTCAAAAGCGTTCAATAAGCAACAAGATTGTACTAAAAATCCGCTGTTTTTTTGCAAACAACGGATTCTGTGATATTAAAAATAAATTAACGTCAATAGGGTGTGACCTCAGTCACCCGCCGATAACGTAACCTCCGCAAATCGCCAACCGTCAGAACGGCGAATTGTCAGCGGCGACCCGCCGCACGGCGAATTTGAAGCGGCTCACAGCCGCCGCCGCAAAAAAGCGATCACAGCACCTCGCTATGACCGCCACATATTAAATTATCACTTTGTATAGCCCCGCCGTTCCACCATCTTCAGCAAATTGCCATCATTTCCAAAGGCGGAATTGTCAGCGGCGACTTGCCGCTTAGTTCATGTATTCGCCGTTGTATTCGAGAAGCGTTACACTGTCAACACCGTCGATAGCCTTGAATCTTGAAAGCTGAGTTGTGTCATTATTTGCAGTCTTTATCTCAATAGTCAGTTCGACACGGTCGTTTATCTGCGTCTTGTTCTTCAGCTTGTACTTGAGCGTTCCGAGAAGTGCGTTGACATTGCTCTCAGCGTCCGTACAATAGCGTACAACAAGAAGATAGCAACGGCGTTCCTTCTTCACCATAGTAAGAATTATGTACAGTACCGCAACAAAAACAGTACCTATTATTGCAACAAAGAAAAGTCCTGCGCCTGCCGTGATACCTGCGCCTACTCCCCAGAATAAGAAGCCCACATCGAGCGGATCCTTTATCGCCGAGCGGAATCGCACGATAGACAACGCACCGACCATACCGAGCGACAGCACAAGGTTTGCACTGATAGTCATTATGATAAATGCCGTAACCACCGTGATGAGCAGTACAAGTATGTTGAAATTGTCGCTGTAGACAACTCCTCTGTAGAACATACGATAAACAAGATAAATTATCGCTCCGCACAGTGTAGCTGTGAGCAGTGCGAGCAGTATTCTTGGCAGTGACAGGCTCTCAAGCTGTGCCGTAATATCAAAGCTCTGTCCTATAAGGGATAATAAGTCGTCCCCCGTGCTTTCCGCAAGTGCGGTCAGATGTTGTAACATTTTTAATTTTCCTCCGATCAGTTTTCCATGTTGCTGTTTATGTCCGCATTTTAAGGCTTGTCAGCTTGTCATGGCACAATATAAATTTAGATACCGAGTCCTGCCTCAGTTCGATACCGCCGAGCAGATCCATTAGATAAGACGGCAGATAATCGTCATACTTTATCTCTATAACCGCCGTGAAATTCTCAACAGGCAGGTATCTGACGCTTTGCGACAGCATATCATCCGAAAAAGCTCCCGCTTTGAATCCGCTGTCAATGGTGAATCGCACATTGCCCTCGGGATTTATAAACGCCTGCCTCTTATAATCCACTATAACAGACGGGCGGAGCAGAGCCAGCGAATTGCTGTAAGATGCGTCCTCAAGGATAGTCCCCTCATATTCACCGCTCCATACAAAAGAATAATCTCCTCTTAATATAGAGTAATACTGCTCCGGGCTTATCCATATCCCACGCTTTGACGTCATATCCCTGTCCTTGTACTTGCATTCAAAATGCAGCAGCTTGTCCGACAGGTCATAGGTCCTTATACGGTATTTCTTACGGGTATCCGCACCTATCAGCTTATCGTTATAAGCCGTCCGGTACACATCATCAAGATATACGCTCGTTATGCGATAACAACCGTTCTCTCCGTGTGCGTCAGGCGTCATAACCGCAGAGAAACGCTCCCTCAGTATTTCACACTGTGCCGCTGTCGCAGGAAACTTGTATTCGTGCCGCAATGCACGCTCTCTGTATATCATTACGTCCCTCCCCGCAATCAAAATCGTATAATCGCATTCATCTTAAATAAACGCAGTATCAGTATAGCATATCCGCCCGTAAATTTCAACATATTTTTCTCATATTCAGTCTTATTTTTTGTTGTAATTTTATGTAATGTAAAATCTGCTGCCGGGTTTTCATAAAATCGCTTTACCTATTGAAATGGTAATTGTAAAATTTCATTCGGAGTTTTTCACCGCCTGTTAAAAATAGTTTTTCTTCTTATTAACATCCGTACAAGCTCATTTTAAGCGGAGTTATTCACATATTCAACGGAGTTTTCAACTAAAAAAACAAAAAAATGACCAAAGAGCAGTTGAAAACGCTTAATTTTCAACATTTTCAACCGTCACACCTGTTGAAAAGTGGGTAAATCGGTTCATTATACCCTTTGTAAACAGCTTACAGCTTATGTAGACTTGTTACAATATACACGCTGACAACATGATAACTCTCTGTTTTTTCGAAAATAAAAACAATTATCGTTTATTTTCCTTTTTATGCCACCATATAACATTATTTGTAAATCACGTTTTTCAATTTCAACCGCCGGCGGAAAAATCGTATTTTTAGTTTTTATCGGAAGTTTAAACAGTTTCAACGGAGTTTTCAACAGTTTCTGACCGATTTTTACCAAGACAAGTTGAAAACACGGTAGTTTTCCACACTTTTCTGTTGAAAACTAATATCCGTAGCGTATAATTTAACATATTTTTCCTATAATACATTTTGTAATCTTGAAATGTTGAAAAAAGGAGCGAATATAATTGGTAAAAGCGGTTAACAAACTGGTGCTTGAAATAAACAACACCGAAAACGAGTATTTTGAAAAGGCAATTTTCTACATCCGCCCCGAAATGTCGTGCAACAGCAAGCTGAGAAGTCAGGCACAGCTTTACCTTAACAAAATAAACCTTGAAAAACCGGGAAAATTCCGCAGTAACGGCAAGCTCCCTTATATAATAGCTATAGCTGCCGGCATTTCGGCGGCGCTCATAATTTCCGCCGTACTGCTTTTTGCAGGCATTATATGACAGCCTCCCGTACTGATATTCCTTATGTAAAGTTATTGTAAAATCCGTCACCGGATTCTTTTTTCTGTTGACTTGCAAAGTAAAAAAATGTTATACTGATTATGACCGTTTTTAATATACAGACGGTATGAAAAATGTATGGACAGCTTTAACGGAAGAAAGGATATTTATGAAAAAGACTAAGATAGTATGTACCTTAGGCCCTGCAACAGATGATGACAACGTTCTGCGTGAACTTATAAAAAGCGGGATGGACTGCGCACGTTTCAATTTCTCACACGGTACCCACGAGGATCACAAAAAGCGTTACGAGCAGGTTGAAAGAATAAGAAAGGAACTCAGACTTCCTATACCGGCTATTCTTGACACAAAAGGTCCCGAGGTAAGAATAAAGAGCTTCAAGGACGATAAGCCCGTAGAGCTTAAGACGGGCAGTGAATATACCCTCACGACAGAAGATGTTATCGGTGACGAAAAGAGAGCCGCCATAAACTATCCCAATCTTGCAAGTGACATTGAAACAGGCGTTACTATCCTTATAGACGACGGCCTGCTTGAACTTAAGGTAACAGAGATTGACCGCAAGGAGAGCGGCGACGATATTCGCTGTAAGGTTATCCACGGCGGTATTTTAAAACCCAACAAAAGCTGTAACTTCCCCGGCATACATCTTTCAATGCCCTATCTCAGCGAGCGTGACAAGAGCGATCTGCTTTTCGGCATAAAGACAGGCTTTGATATAGTTGCGGCAAGCTTTGTGACCCGTGACGAAGATATAATACAGATAAGAAAGCTGCTTGACGAGAACGGCGGCAAGGATATAAGCATAATCGCAAAGATTGAAAATCAGGACGGTGTTGACAATATCGACGATATTCTCCGTGTTGCAGACGGTATAATGGTGGCAAGAGGAGATATGGGCGTAGAGATTCCGTTTGTTGAGATACCCAGAATCCAGAAAGAGCTTATCCACAAGGGCTACAACGCAGGCAAGCAGGTAATAACCGCTACCCAGATGCTTGACTCGATGATAAAGAATCCCCGCCCGACAAGAGCGGAAACGACAGACGTTGCAAATGCCATCTATGACGGCACAAGCGCAATTATGCTTTCGGGCGAAACCGCCGCAGGCGCATATCCTATTGATGCGGTAAAAACAATGAAGGCTATCGCTGTAAAGACAGAGCAGGATATAGACTACCGCAAACGTTTCTTCACAAGAGAAAACGAGGGCGTACCGAACGTTACAAACGCAATAGCGCACGCAACGGTAACAACCTCGATAGACCTCGGCGCAACCGCTATACTTACTGTAACAAAGGGCGGACGCACAGCAAGAACATTGTCAAAGTTCCGTCCCACCTGTCCTATAATTGCGGCTACCACAAGTGAAAGAGCACAGCGCCAGCTTAATCTTTCGTGGGGAGTTATCCCGATAAAGTCGGAAGAAATGAGCGACAGCGACTCGCTTTTTGACCACGCTGTAACAAGAGCTATGGAAGAAGGACTTTTAAAGGACGGAGATCTTATAGTTATCACCGCAGGACTTCCGCTCGGAGTTTCCGGTACAACGAATATGATGAAGGTGCATATTGTCGGAGATGTTCTGCTTAAAGGCAAGGGTGCGACCGCAAAAGCAGTGACCGCCCCCGTCTGCGTATGCAAGAACGAGGAGGACGCAATAAAGCTCTGTCATTCCGGCGATATTCTTGTTATCCCCAAGACGAGCAATAATATAATGTCTGTACTCAAGAGTGCGGCAGGAATTGTAGTAGAGGATACAAACCCCGACTGCCATGCGGCTGTTGTAGGTCAGGCTCTTGATATTCCCGTGATTTACGGCGCAGAAAATGCCTCAAACGTTTTAAAGAGCGGTGTCACAGTTACAATTGATGCTGAAAAAGGCCTGATCCGCTCCTCCAACAACTAGTGGCTTGCGGCGGGTCGCCGCTGACAATTCCGACCTTTTTAAAGGTTGGTGCGTTATTAAGGTTAGCAAAACGGTCGGGGATAAACAAAGCAATAATTAGTAGATAAGCTGGTGGCAAGTCGCCGCTTCAAATTTGCCGTTATGACGGTCGGTAATTAGCTGAGGTTACGTTACCGGCGTTAATAAACGTTGAAATAGGAAATTAAAAGTTTCGATTGACCCTTTTCAAAGGGTCACGGATTTTTAAGGCAGAGCCTTAAATCGCTTTCCGCAGAAAGCGAAATTTCTTAATATAAAGCGAATTTTTGAAGGGTCAGGGAAACTTTTTGCAAGATAAAAAGTTTCCCTGAACTTATAGATTGTTGCTTTTTATCCTCAAAAAAGGTGCCGGTGGCACGTTTTTTGACAGCGGGCGGCAATGTGCCGCTTCAAATTCCGCCTGCGGCGGATCGCCGCTTCAAGTTCCGCCTTTGGAATTGTTGTCGTTCAGCTAAGGTTAGTTGAACGGCGGAGTTAAACAAATCAATAAAACAGAAAAGCGGTCACAGTGCAATGCTGTGACCGCTTTTTGTATTATTATATTTTAACTGTCATCTCTCCTCACCAACCCTTCCAAAACCGCACTATCCCTCAAAAATCGCCAACACCCTTGCCTCCCCTCGAAAAAGGGGAGGTGGATTGACGGCAAGGCACAAGCCTAAATTTTACAGCGTTTTTATGCGATATATCCGACTTTTATAATTACTAAGTCGGTCTGCCGTCAAGACGGTAGGGATTGAAGTTGATAGAACTTCTATCCCTAAAACTTCTAATCACTCTCAATCACTGCCACCCCTCGCCACACATTAACCTTCCCAAAACCGCACTATCACATCCCCTCCACCCTGCATAACCCACAAATTCATAAAATTTCTGAAAACAAGTAAAAATTTTAATCTATTGACAAAACGCAATATAAATGTTACAATCAAAATAATATGTAATCTAAAGCTTTATTTAAGAAAGAGGGATATATTATGAAGAAAAAACATATTGCAATTTCATTGGCTGTCTTAGCGGCAGTTTTGCTTGTCGGCGGTTGTTCCGCAGACGGTGGCAACAGCTCTTCTATAGCTGAAACAACCCCTGTTTCTACTACAAAGACGCCTGAAACAACAACCACAGCAGCTCCTAATGAAACAAAGAAGCCTGAAACAACTACTTCTACAGTTACCACAAAAGCTCCTGAAACAACTGTAGTTACAACAACTACTACAAAGGGTCCTGAATGGACTGAAGAAAAGGTTTCTGGTACAAAGTATGTATCTGAGACATGTTATAGTCGTAAGAAGGCTGTTATAGGATCAGATGCTATAAAGCAGTATTTTATGGGTGATTCTGTTAAGGTAACAGCTAAGACAAATACGGGTTATTTTAAGCTTGATAATGGTGAATTTATTCATGGAGATTATTTAAGCGATACTAAGGTTGAACCGCCTAAGCAGATAACTCCTGAAGAATTTGATGCTGCTATGAGTTCTAAGAAGGAAGAAACAACCGCTCCTTCAACAGAAGCTCCTAATACTAATTATGGTTATACCAATAGTGGCGACAAGATTCTTGGTTATAATGGCGATGGCTATGCTATTATAGGTTATACTCCCGATGGTCTTTCTTATGTAGGTGAAGGTAAGGATGAATTTGGTGAATATTGGATAACTACTTATCTTGATGGAGAACCTGTAACACAGTATAAGGAAAATGGCGTTATAGGAAAAGATGATACATCACTTGATCTTGGTTAATAAAATTTTAAAGAAAGAAATTAATGAATTATGATTGTTAAAAAATAATTTTGCTTTTATCCTCAGTATTTGCTGTTGTTGTACTCTAAATTGATTAATATAAATAACCGGAAAGCCCTCATTGTCTGAAAATGACAATGAGGGTTTTTATACTGTAGAGAAACCGCCACACTTGCTTTACACTATTCCTCTCTCTTTTTGTAATGCTAACATATGTATATTCCGATATGATTTCTTATCCGCACTATCTCTCGAAAATCGCCAACGCTCTTGCCTCCCTTGTCAAAGGTGAGGTTCTGTTGCCCGAAAAAATTCGGGCAACTACCGGAGGGATTGCTTTCCTACCCCACCATCAATGAGATTTTCCGCACTATCCCTCTCGCTTTTCGTAGGATGAGGGTCTGTGTGTGCTTTATTTGTTCCGCATCCTTGCGAAACTTTGGGCACACACGCTAAGGCATCCTTGCCTTGTTTGCCCCTCCGGTAGTT
>ERZ809407.2733-NODE-2733-length-11201-cov-3.866679_pt1 | contig 11201 bp, 10 predicted proteins | sample MGYA00520792_ERZ809407 | MGnify/ENA primary metagenome ERZ809407 (study PRJEB31576, sample SAMEA3212665) | Homo sapiens | biome: human-gut; feature: human gut; material: fecal | place: Sweden | collected 2012 ...
TGGCAAGTCTCTGCTGCCTCTTTTCCCATTCCACATCGATTCGATACTTAATTTATTTCACACAACCCTTCTGTTGCTGCTCACTCCATCCTCGCAACACGCTTCGCCGGATATTGTCAGTGAATTCACTTTCCTCTCTCATCCTCTATTCATATTCCGGATTTCCCCGGATACGACAACAGCGTACGGAATACTATCCGTACGCTGTCGCAACACCGGCCTTTCCCGACCGGTTTCTTATTCATTTGTATCCGTGAATAGCAACGGCTATTTTACTTCATCCAGCGCTTTGCACTCGCGCTCACGGGCTTCCCATGGCTCATATGGTTGTTTCAGTTCTGCGATCAGATCCCGACCATGTTTCTTCAGATAAGCGATACGGATCAGAATGTAGATCACAAACAGCACAACCGCACCCAGGATCATCAGCCATACCGTCATACCAAGCGTACTGATCATCGCATAGGCCAGATAAGCCGCAACGATAAAAGCAAAGGCAGACAGCGCATACACCAGTCCGATCGCCATCTTAAAGGTAGAGTGATTACATGCATGAGGATATTTCTTCTTCAGGAAGAACGGCACCATACAAAGCACGATATCAGACAGGGCATTGACAAAGGAAAATACCGTCATCAGCACACCAAAACTGGAACCGGTGGCAACACATGCAATCGAAAACAGCATAACGAAACAAAGAATCACCGGTGAAACACCGTTTTTATTCTTTTTCGCTACAAATGCAGGGAACAGATCATTGTCTGCTGCCGCCTGGATCTGCGCACAGGTTAACATAATAACCGGAACCATCGAAGTCAGAACACCAAACAGCGGACCTCCTACGATAAAAAATGTCAGAAGACCGGAAGGCAGGAATATTTTTCCCACCTCTGAGCGCCGGAACCACCAGCGGAAAGCACCTTTACATTCCAATATGTTTCTATTAATACAAGACAAGAGCATCTTATGGTCGGACCTATTACACTTTACATTCCAATATGTTTCTATTAATACAGCAGGCTACAAAGGTGCGTTTATCAGGAAAATTAACTTTACATTCCAATATGTTTCTATTAATACACAGACCGGCGAGATGGTCTTGTACTGCGAATGACTTTACATTCCAATATGTTTCTATTAATACTGAAAAAACCTGCACGTTGGGCTGGGCACAGAATTACTTTACATTCCAATATGTTTCTATTAATACCTCCGCTACCAGTTCGGTCATCTCCTGCTTCATCTGCCTTTACATTCCAATATGTTTCTATTAATACCTGTTCCTCGATTTCCAGAAGCGCATCCGCATCGAACTTTACATTCCAATATGTTTCTATTAATACCGAACAGCGGTATGACGAACAGCAGGCGGAGATAGACCTTTACATTCCAATATGTTTCTATTAATACTATATCCCAGATACTGGAGATTTCGTGTTCTATTATCTTTACATTCCAATATGTTTCTATTAATACCGAACAGCGGTATGACGAACAGCAGGCGGAGATAGACCTTTACATTCCAATATGTTTCTATTAATACCAGAACGCCGTGTAGAGACAATCTCACGTAGCCGTACTTTACATTCCAATATGTTTCTATTAATACCTCCGGTATGGGTTACACAAACTCCCCTTCTTTTTTCTTTACATTCCAATATGTTTCTATTAATACCCCGCTCCTCTGAACCACCGATTAATTCTTCCATATTATACCATATTTTGTCGACCATGGTATTTTTTTATCTTTTTATTTATTTCGATATAACACGGTTCACCGGAAGCACTATTTTGCTTATGTTTTTCACGTTTGTCGACCTCTCGTAATTTTATCTCTATCTCAGGTCGACAATCACAAGATGAAACTGGTCAGGTCATCTTTTCTGCCCCAGAATTCCTTGTCCATCCATTTTTCCTGACGTGATTTGAAGAGAATAACAGAATCCAACTCCGGATCGATATACTGTTTCAGTTCCTGCTGCAGGCTTGCCAGCTGCGCTCTGCTTATCTCCCCTTCAAATACAGAGTTCTGGATGTGTGTTAAATATCTTTTACATGTCTTGAATATTTTTGACCATCGCTTAGTTCCATGGTCTTCCTGACTTACATCATATACTAATACGATATACATACTTCACCACCATATTCGAAATCCCTCATACTCTTTTTCGCCAATCAGATGCTTAATTAATTTATACGCTTCCAGACGAATCAGGTACTGATAGGAGACCTGTCTTCCCAGTTCTTTATGCATCACCGTTTTCTTGAGCCGACTTTCCAGTTCCGACACGATAAGTTTTGAGGCATCTTTTTTCAGATGAAGAAAATTCAGTTCTTTCGTAAAACTGTTTTCCGTGATCTGATTCCGATTCAACAGGGAAAAAATCAGCCGGTCACCAATCAGTGGCTTAAACACTTCTGCAAAATCAAGACTTAAAGAAAATCTTCTCTCCCCCGGTTCATGCAGGTAACTAATGGTGGGATTTAGCTGAGTACGGTAGAGTTCTCCCAGCACCTTGGTATAGATCAGCGTATTTACGAAAGAGATCAATGAATTGATCATATTATCCGGGGGATGCATCACACGCTTTTCAAACGATATTTCCTGATTAATGATAATATTCCACGCAGCATAATATTGTTTTCGGATATTACCTTCCACACCCATCAACGATTCGATTGTAGTCGTACTGCCAATCTGTTTTCGAAACGAATCCACTTCTTTCATATAAACAGAAACATCTTTCCCTCTTCCATTATAATATCTGAGATTACGATAAATATTATCCGCCGCAGCCTCGATAAATTTCCTCGCCAACACAATCCTTTTCTCATAATCCGTGTAATGTTCAACCTGTCTTACCAGCAATCTCCCTGCCAGCAACGTTTCCCTCGGATAATAACTTCCCGTATAAAAATTATAGTAATTGAAAAAATGCATCGGAATCCCATATTGTGAAATATAATTGATAAAAGCTGTATTGAAAGACATTTCCGACATCACATAAATATCAGAAATCCGTTCAACCGGTATATCTCTCTTTTCTCCATCGTGATTCGTAAACTGAAGTGTGTTATCTTTTCGTTTTAAGTCCCCGTTATTATAAACATAAAAACTTTGTTTCATATCACTCACCTCGTATTATATAAAGCACAAATCATAATACGCACATTTCTTGCATATTTTCTTATTACAATCATCCGGTGGTATATTCCTCTTTTTTATCTGTGTAATTTCACAGATGATTTTTTCTATTTCCCCGCAGTCTTCATCTGTAAGCTCCACACTCATTGTCTTTTTTAATAATGGGTAATCGATTTTTCCTTTCATTCCGGTCACACCACGCTGCTGCAGGTAATACAGATAGTATTTCATCTGCCAAATCCCTGCTTCTTCTACAGACTTACTCTTTTTCACCTCATGCAGCTCTCCGAATTTTTTCATAAAATCAATGTTGATTATCTGATCAATAGAAATGTGTTTGTCATTCTTTTTGTAACTGCTCTCGTCCAACAGTTTTCCGAGTAACACATCTTCGTTCTCCGTCTCCATTGTGATTTCATGACAGAAATACCAGAGTTTTCGTTTGCAGACGAAGTAATAATATACCATCATACCAGTTATATTTTCTTTCACGTCGTACCTCCTATAAAAAGATACTATCTGCCTTCTCTCCAAGCAAAAGACCTCGTCCTTGCAGTGTTTCACAATCAAACTCATAAACAAACTGTGTTCGATGGATGTCTGTCGAGCCAATTGCTGCCTTATCTATTCCATCCGGATGTCCAAAACAGGTCCTCAGATTGATTCCCATGGTTAAATCCTGCAACTTTGTCCGAATCTCCTGCTTTCTCTCTTTTGATAGATATCTGTCTTCTACTTCTTCAAACAGTTCTTGATTTTCTTCATAGATGGTATCCGGAATGACCGTAATGCTCTTGATATCGCGCACCTTCGCTTCCGATAGAGTATATTCCGCCGGATGGATCTCCGAGAATTTCTCCATACAGTCTTGAATTTTCCTGTAATATTCTGTATTCCGTATCGCTTCTGTCCGATACACTTCATTCATATATTTCGTCTTCTGTTTTTCTAAAAAAAGGATATCTTCATACTTTTTCAGTTTTTCCAGCGATCGCTGATACAAGTTCTCCTCGTAAATACTTCCGCTTCCATTTTTGTTATCATATACAAAAATATTGGAAAGTTCAGGAATCCTTCTTCCCTTCCGGTTACATCTTCCCATACGCTGCAACAAGCTGTCTGCTGTACACATTTCCGTATGCAGAATATCAAAATCGATATCCAGACTGGCTTCAACGATCTGCGTGGTGACCCAGATCCCCGCTTCATCCGATTCTGAAAACTCCATAATCTTTTGTTCCAGTAAATTACGGTCTCTGCGAATAAAACGGGAATGTAACAGCCACACAGAATCGTTCCTTTCCCGCAGTTTTTCATAAACCTCCTGCGCCCTGGAAACGGTATTACAAATCACCAGTACTTTTTTGGTTTTCCCCTGCTTTGCAATCTCTTCCAGATACATTTCCGAATACTGGATGCTTACCTTATGACGAATGAGAATATCCGGATCTTCTGTAAAGTCTGCAAACAAACAATGATCTGCCAATCCGTATTGCTCCATAAAATCTTTCAGTACAGGTGGAAAAGTTGCCGTAATAATCGCATATCTGCCGCCCATTTGCTGGATGGTTTTCAGACCGTATAAGATCGTAGCAATACTTCTTGGATCATAAGACTGTATTTCATCTATGATCAGCTTGGAATACTTCAAAGTTGCTGCAAAGATCTCTGTCCCCAGCGCCCTGTAAACAAACGTAAACAACTGGTCAATCGTACACACAGTAACAGGATTCGCTAACAACTTTGCCTGTTCCTGTTTTTCCCAGGCAGATCCCGGATTTTCTTTCAGATACATCGCCATGCTGTCCGAATGCAAAATCGCCGCATGTTCATAACCATATCCGTTTTTTATTCTGGAATAAATTGCATTGGAAGAAACTTTCAAAGGCAGCGTGTAAAATCCTTTCTCCCCGTCAAGCCATAACAAAGCGGCTTCTGTTTTTCCGGATCCGGTGGGCGCAATAACAACAAGGCTATCATCCATATGCTCTTTCATGAACTGTTGAGCAGGCCGTAAATCTTTTCCTTCCAGAAAACTCTCCACTTCTTTTTTCAGCCTTTTTTCCCTGATATCACATGCCAGTTCCGCATTCTCATATCCGGCACTAACCGTATAATCAAACTTATTCAGCAATCCTTTTACGAGAAGATATTCATTCCAGACTGCAGGATCACATAGGAACTTCCCACTATATCCGTTATTGTGAAACAGAAGCTGGTTCAAGTTGCTGCAGTACAGTTTTGTTCTGGTCTGTCCAAGATAATCACTGATCTCTTCCAGATAATATTTCTTTCCATATGTACGAAGCTCCGAACTGTCTTCCTGGTCTTTTCTCGTATGGTGATGATAGACTGCCGTGACAAAAGCCCCAAAATCATCTTTCGTAAAACTATCGTCCATTGCAAAGAATTCGTTTTGTGACAGAGTAACTGCGCTAAGATGTCCATGAGGGATCTGACTGATAGATTTCACATTTAACTTCCGTTCTCCGGCAAGTTCCGGATTTATCATTACCTGAAAGACCAGATTCGCCTTCCCCCAATCATGAATGCGGCAGGCTTCTATGACCAGCCGTTTCTCTTTTTCAGAAAAATACCGGCCATATTCTTCAAAAAACGCTTCAGCACACCGCACAATATCTTCCTGATGGCTATTCAGTGTTTTTTGTTCTTCTTCCGGTTCTTTTATCTGTTTCCCCCGCTCTTTATCGGATAATCCCTTTTTCTTCGATTTTGCATAGTATTTCATTCCCACGCCTTTCTGACCTTCTTTAACAGAACACTAACGCTGCATCTTCCTCGAAATCGTCCACGTAGGCACCCTGCCCCAGTGTATTTCCTGCAGGATAATAAAAAGCATTGACTCTTCCATTTTCCTTTTTCCACCGCCGCAGACCCTGTTTGGTAATCTCATATTCCTTTGTCAGATGGTACACCGTCATACGACTTTTCTCAATCCCCAGTGTCTCTGCCATCGCTACCGGTATGTACATATCCCGCTTGAGATCTACTTCCTCTTCCTGATGAATTTTCACAATGTCAACCCGTTCGATATCCAGGAGATCCTCATATCTTCCCAGGGATAAATACCTGCCCGGATATAGAAGAGATTGATATACATGTGCAAAATCTTCCTCTGCCGGAATAATATGAATCACCATGTGATTATCACAGACCAGTTCTACATTCGCGATCCCCCTAAACACACCATATTTTCCATCCACACACAGCTGATGTCTTCCCTCTTCATACTTCGTACCAGAAGAAAAGGAATATCTGGTATACAGTTCCGACACCATTCCGCTGTTTGTTCCCTGAATACACAGTTTCATCGGATGAAATTCCTGGTATCCGCAGGCCGCATGGATCATTCCAAGCACCGTAGAATACGGAGGAAGCGGGAATGTCTCTTTTATGATAAAGCTGCTCGGTTTTCGATAATTTACCAGGTTCTGAAAACACTGAACTCTAATTGCTTTCTCCATAATACTGTTCCACTTCCTCTTTTAAATGTCTGAATGCTGCACCTACGGATTCTCCGGATAATTTTCCCCGGATCTCATTTTCATTGTCAAAAGTTCCTGTTACGACACCGGTAAATGTGTGGGTGCGGATCGCGTCGTCCTCTAACAGTTCCGCCAGAGTTTCTACATTGATCTGATCATTTTCTATCCGGATCCTATTTTCAAAAAATGGATTTCTCCGTTCATATCTTCCCCCGATCGCAAACAATGGGCTCAGATTTTCCCTTCTACCTTTGATATCCCGATACAAATACTGCACGGTATCCAGAAGTGTTTTCACACGATCTGCTTTTTCTTCTCCTGTGATCTGCACTTCTCCATCAATCCCTACCCGGTCCAGATCGACCGTTATGGTATAAGTATAAAATGATCGCTGAATTTCGCTCTGTGCAATTCCATTCTCCAGCTTTCCTCTTGCTGCCAGTCCCATGTTAGTTAAGAACTCCAGATTACCCAAAAACGGCTCCAGTGCAATAGCATTACTCAGTCTCACTACAGCGCTTCTTGTAGACGCTCCGCCTTTCTGATCGCCATCCTTTGCCGCTGTCTTCATATAGCCGAACAGATCGATTTCCGGATATTCCGCAATCGTTGCAGACGGTGCAAACTGAACCACACCGCTTTTTCCGTCCACCGGAGTCTGATCCCAGTTTGCCTGCCGGACAATGTTATAACGCATCGCCTGCCTGGAAATATACGAATACTGCTCGTGGTTTCCTCTTGACATTTTCTTTAATGTAGAAATATTTCCGATTCCCTCTCCGTAATTGGCACTTTCCGCAAGAAAAACCATAGTTACTGTCAATCCTTCTCTTCTCATTGTTCTACCTCTTTCTTTCCTTCATAACATCCAATCAGTCCTAAAACAAATGCGTATCCATACTCCGAAAATTTTTCTTTGTCCTGTAACATCCGAATCATCCCATTCGGTATCAGGAGTTTTTCCGATCCATAGGAACTGTACAGTCTCGCAACGATATCCATAAATTTCTCTGTATTTTTTACCGACAGCGCATTAAGCAGCTGATACTCGATACCACGCAGACTATCTCCGGTCGTGTCTTTTTTTGCGGTCATGATCGCTTTTCGTAATTCCGAACCGCTCTTTTTCATACTGATGCAATACATAAGAACCTCCTTCTCTTCTTCTTTTTTGTAACTGATCTCTGTTCCCTTCTGAATCTCATATACCCAATGTATATGAAAGTTTGATGCAGCATTCCCTGCAATGGCTTCTCTCAGCAGGGAATCTAACAAAATATACTGATTCTGATGGCCCAACAGGTTCATAACAGCCTGTTCATGCACATTTACAAAATCATTTCTGATCTTTGTGAACGGATACTGACCAAGATTTTTCAATGCTTTTTCTACATCTTCCCTTTTCAGGATATTCAGTATATCCTTGTTGATAATAGAAAGTTTATATCTGTCCTTATCCCCGGTTCCACGCAGGATCACCTGAATATTGGAAAGTTCCTGTCTTTTCTCATTCAATATGATATTCAGAGTTTCCGCAAACCACTGGGAATATCTCTGATTCTCTTCTTTTTCTCCTTCCAGACTGCTTTTCCTGTTTTTGGAATTTGCTGCCAGCAGAGTGAACATATCACTGTTATTATTGACAAACACAAATTTATTGGCAAACAGTCGGAACCCAAGCGGACTTGCTGCATACAGAAACGTACAGACCGGACACAGGAACGCATCCACATTACAATTCCAGAACGCAGACCGTTTTCTTGTAAAATCGTCCCCGACTTCCTTCATAAATGCGATGGATACTTTCTCTTTTGTGGTTACAGGTTCTCCACAGTCAATACACAGATCCTTTGCTTTTGTATGATCTGTCATAAAGTATTTTCGGAATGGTTCTGAAAAATCTTTTTCAAACTGTTCCCTCATATCTTTTTTTGCATTCGAGCGAAGCAGAAAACTTTTTCCATCCCAGAAACGATTGATATAGTTGTAGACTACACTTTTCATAATAAACGTCTCTTTGCATTTCTCCTGCTCCAGAAACACCTGTAATTTCGAAAGCCTTTCCAGTAATTCTTCCGCTGTCATTTTATCAATCAGTTTTTCTTTTTTCAGTGTTATATAAACTTCCGGATGTTCGATCTGATCTTTGATATTTTCAAAACCGGCCTGGTAACTGTTCGAGAGCAGTTTGTCATTGATAAATTTCAAATCATCCTTTTCGTTCTTTCCCGGATTCCATTTTTCATTCTGAATTTTCCCGATACAGCACTTGATTTTCTCCATTACGCCCTGGTAAACAGTAAACCTTCCAAAATTTTGCACACATGCCTGGAAATACAGACTGGTCCAGTCCGCATTTTGAATAAATTCGCAGTTCAGCCACATCTCCTGACCGTCTTCCGATATGCCAAAGTCAACACCTTCCTGCGCCTTTGCGCAATCCAGTATATATTTCATCCCGACGATTCCGGCGTTTTTCAGAAAATCACCTGGCGTAATTGCATATTTTTCCATAAAATATCACCTCTCTCTACCAGACGATTTCCCATTTCACATGGCCTTCCGATCTGCGGCTTCCAAGTCCTGCAGAGTACAGGAAATCTAAAAGCCGGGGCGTTCCCTGTAGTTTGTATATCCCAATACTGGCATTTGTTGGTCTTCCCCATACTTTCGCAACAATCTTTTTTCCTTTCACCGGAACAATCGAAAAACAATCCACATCTTCGTCCCATCCGATCTTGTTCAAGAAGAACTTCAGATTGTCTTTTAATGTATCCGAAAGCTCAGGATCCTCACAGGTATAATAGATATCCGTATTATTTTCCGGATCATGTTTTCTTGCCAGTAAGGAACTCTGCATTTTTATGATAAGCTCCGATTCTTTAATCTCCGGAATCTTTTTTGCTTTCACTTCACGCAGTTTCATCGAGTTTCCTCCCATGGGATACTCTATATTCCGCATTAACTGAAATGCATTAAAGAATTCAAATAGTTCTCCCATGTCCGCATCGGAAAATGTTACCATAAACCGATTTTCTTTCAGATAAATCTTGTCTGCTGCGAATCGTGCTCCCGGCAGATAGCATGACCAGCAATATGTTTTCATGACGGATTGCTTTTTTGTATAAAGTTTTTCGAAAAGTTCCGGAGAATATTTTTCTACAGATGCCTTTAAAAAACTTAGTAACAAACGATCCACCTCTGCCGGGATTTCCGGTTCTTCTAACAGAAACTCTAATTTTAGCTCTGTCATATCAATCCCTCCTTCTGATCCCACTATAACATTTTTTAAAAACTGTTTCAATGGATTAATTTAATTTTGCATTTATTTTTCTCATTTACTTTTCGCCTGTATTTCATTATAATATTTTACGTACATTTTGGAATGTAAATTTGAAGCAGTTTTTAACACCTGCAAAATACCTTTAATAGTCCCATATTGGAATATTTTTTTCATTGCTTTCCCAATACATCTCAAAAAGCAATACATAAAAAGTGCGTAAGCCCCGGATTGTTCTCACCAAGCTTACGCACTTTTTATATCATCTATAATCAATAGTATATCATTTTCCTTCATCCATCGCTTTGCACTCACGCTCGCGGGCTTCCCATGGCTCATATGGTTGTTTCAGTTCTGCGATCAGATCCCGGCCGTGTTTCTTCAGATAAGAGATACGGATCAGAATATAGATCACAAACAGTACAATTGCACCAAGGATCATCAGCCATACGGTCATTCCCAGCGTACTGATCATCGCATATGCCAGATAGGCTGCGACTACAAACGCAAAGGCTGACAGTGCATATACCAGACCGATGGCCATCTTGAAGGTAGAATGATTGCAGGCATGCGGATATTTCTTTTTCAGGAAGAACGGTACCAGACAAAGAGCGATATCCGACAGTGCATTGACGAAAGAAAATACAGTCATTAACACTCCAAAACTGGATCCGGTCGCCACACAGCAGATAGAAAAGAGCATAACGAAGCAAAGAATCACCGGTGATACTCCATTCTTATTTTTCTTTCCAACAAAAGCCGGAAACAGATCATTATCTGCCGCCGCCTGAATCTGGGCGCAGGTTAACATAATAACCGGAACCATTGAAGTCAGAACACCGAACAGCGGACCTCCTACGATAAAAAATGTCAGAAGACCGGAAGGCAGGAATATTTTTCCCACCTCTGAAAGTGTGGTCAGTTCTCCTGCCGGCATGCAGCCGATGGTAACAATACCCATACCGATATAGATAAATGCAACAATCGTTGGGGACAGGAGCAATGCCAGCGGAATGTTCCGGTTCGGATTCTTTACATCATCTGCGATCTGGGAAACCGCGCTTCCACCGGACAGCGAAGATGCCAGCACACCGACTGCTGCCGCAAAGCTGGTCAGTTTCACTCCCGGATTGAAGATTTCACCCAGTGTCAGTCTGGAGGTATCGATGCTTGGCATGCCGACAAAAATATAACAGCCCATAGCCACCATCAGTACTACTACCATGATATTATTGACAAACGCAAAGGTATGATTGCCCTGCCATGCGAT
>ERZ809407.2746-NODE-2746-length-11145-cov-11.296032_pt1 | contig 11145 bp, 7 predicted proteins | sample MGYA00520792_ERZ809407 | MGnify/ENA primary metagenome ERZ809407 (study PRJEB31576, sample SAMEA3212665) | Homo sapiens | biome: human-gut; feature: human gut; material: fecal | place: Sweden | collected 2012 ...
GACCCTCTGATTAACAGTCAGATGCTCTAACCGACTGAGCTAAGGAAGAATGTTTGCAACTAAGATTTTTAACTTTGCTCTTCCTCTTGGACTTGAACCAAGGACCCTCTGATTAACAGTCAGATGCTCTAACCGACTGAGCTAAGGAAGAATGTTTTTCTCAATTGCGATGCAAAAGTAGTAGGTTTTTTTGAAATATGCAATATCTTTGCAAAAAAAATATTTGAAATGGACAAAATAATAGGATTGGGCAACGCCCTGGTAGACGTACTTGCAACCCTAGAGGATGATACGCTCCTGGAGGAAATGGGATTACCCAAAGGAAGCATGCAACTGATTGATGACGCTAAGTTACAGCAGATTAACACGAGATTTTCACAAATGAAAACCTACCAGGCAACGGGTGGATCGGCAGGAAATGCCATACTTGGGCTGGCTTGTCTTGGTGCCGGAACAGGATTTATAGGAAAAATAGGAAATGATCATTTTGGGGATTTTTTTCGTAATAATCTTCAGAAAAATGATATTGAGGATAAATTATTGATTTCGGAACAACTTCCTTCCGGTGTTGCATCTACTTTTATTTCACCGGATGGAGAACGTACTTTTGGTACTTATTTGGGAGCGGCTGCTTCTTTAAGGGCAGAAGAACTGACTCTTGATATGTTTAAAGGGTATGCTTACTTATTTATAGAAGGTTATCTGGTACAAGACCATGAAATGATTCTTCATGCCATTGAACTGGCAAAAGAAGCAGGATTGCAGATTTGTCTCGATATGGCAAGTTATAATATTGTAGCTAGTGATATGGAGTTTTTCTCCTTATTAATAAATAAATACGTGGACATTGTCTTTGCGAACGAAGAAGAAGCGAAGGCTTTCACGGGTAAGGAGCCGAAAGAGGCTTTAGGAGTGATTGCCAAAAAATGCAGTATTGCTATCGTAAAAGTTGGTGCGGAAGGTTCTTATATTCGTAAAGGAACGGAAGAAATTAAGGTTTCTGCTATCCCGGTAGAGAAGGTCGTGGATACTACCGGTGCGGGGGACTATTTTGCTTCCGGTTTTCTATATGGATTGACATGTGGATATTCGTTGGAGAAGTGTGCTAAAATAGGTTCTATTCTATCGGGAAATGTTATTCAGGTAATCGGAACATCCATGCCGCAAGAACGTTGGGATGAAATTAAGTTAAATATTAACAGGATTCTGGCGGAATAACCAGGGATTGAGTTACTTTTACAACTCATTTATATTGAAAGAAGTATGAAAAAATTGCTGAGTGGGCGGATAGCTATTGTTGTAGTAGCCGTGATAGCTACGGTAGCTTTCTTTAGTTTCAAGAGTGGAGACGACCGCAATTTCCAGATTGCCAAGAATTTGGATATATTCAATGCGATTGTGAAAGAGCTGGATATGTTCTATGTAGATACAATTGACCCGAACAAGACCATTCGGGAAGGGATTGACAATATGCTTTTCACGCTGGATCCTTATACGGAGTATTTTCCGGAAGAAGACCAGAGTGAACTGGAACAGATGATTAAAGGCTCATTCGGTGGTATCGGTTCTTACATTGCTTATAATACAAAGCTCAAACGTTCGATGATTTCCGAACCTTTCGAAGGTACACCTGCCGCGAAAGCCGGATTGAAAGCCGGAGATATTCTAATGGAAATCGATGGCAAGGATCTTGCGGGTAAGAACAATGCGGAAGTCAGCCAGATGTTGCGCGGACAGGCTGGAACCAGCTTTAAATTGAAAGTGAACCGTCCCAATGCGAAGGGAGGGAATACACCGATGGAATTTACGATTGTACGTGAATCTATTCAAAATCCGGCGATTCCTTATGCTGCTGTGCTGGATAATCAGGTAGGATATATTAATTTGAGTACTTTTTCCGGTAATCCTTCTAAGGAGTTTAAGAAGGCGTTTCTGGATTTAAAGAAACAAGGGGCTACTTCGTTGGTAATTGACCTTCGCGGGAATGGCGGCGGCTTGTTGGATGAGGCGGTGGAAATTGCTAACTATTTCTTGCCACGTGGAAAAGTGATTGTAACAACAAAAGGTAAAATTAAGCAGGCGAGCAATACTTATAAGACTTTACGTGAACCGTTGGATTTGGATATTCCGATTGCTGTATTGGTAAATAGTGGCACAGCTTCTGCTTCTGAGATTCTGTCGGGTTCTTTGCAGGACCTTGACCGTGCTGTAGTTGTCGGCAGTCGTACTTTTGGCAAAGGACTGGTACAGGTGCCCCGTTCTCTGCCTTATGGAGGAACGATGAAAGTGACTACTTCCAAATATTATATTCCAAGCGGACGCTGTGTGCAAGCTATTGACTATAAACACCGGAATGAAGACGGAAGTGTAGGTACTATTCCTGATAGTTTGACGAAAGTGTTCTATACGGCTGCCGGACGTGAAGTGCGCGACGGAGGCGGGGTGATGCCGGATGTTGCTATCAAACAGGAAAAGTTGCCGAATATCCTGTTTTATTTGGTTCGGGATAATCTGATATTCGATTATGCAACTCAGTACTGCCTGAAACATCCTACTATCGTAGAGCCTGAAAAGTTCGAGGTTACGGACGCTGATTATAATGACTTTAAGACATTGGTGAAGAAGGCTGATTTCAAATATGACCAGCAAAGTGAGAAAATTCTGAAAACTTTGAAGGAGGCTGCCGAATTTGAAGGTTATATGGAGGGTGCTTCGGAAGAGTTCAAGGCACTCGAGAAGAAGTTGAACCATGACCTTGAGCGCGATTTAGATTATTTCTCCGGTGATATAAAGAAGATGATAGCTTCTGAAATTATAAAGCGCTATTATTATCAGCGTGGTAATATCATTCAGCAGTTGAAGGATGATGACGGCTTGAAGGAAGCTGTGAAGATTCTGAATGATCCGGCGAAATACAAGGAAATGCTAAGTGCGCCGGTTGCCAAGAAATAGGGTATACGTGTGATAATAAATAAACGACGGGGTGTATGGTAAATGCAAATACTCGTCGTTTTTTTTGTTTCTGATAATCCGGCTATTTTTATTCGGTTGTTCTTATTGACGAATCAGAGGCAGGGTGAAGTAGAATCTGCTTCCTTTTCCTTCTTGGGAACGCAGCCATATACGTCCTCCCATTTTCTCTACTAGCATTCTGCAAAGAGTTAATCCGAGTCCGGTACCTTGTACAAAGTCGTTTATTTTACCGAATCGTTGGAAGATAGTAGCTACTCTTTCTGCCGGGATACCGATACCACTATCTTTGACATAAAATTCCACGAAATCTTCCTTCTCCCGATAGCCGAAATGAATTTCTCCTTTTGGGGTGAATTTGGCAGCATTACTAAGCAAGTTACTTATAATCTGTATGATACGGTTCCAGTCTCCGGATACATAAAGCTCGGTATCTACATCGTCCAGAATCAGTTTAGTACCGTTTTTGACTTTATAACAGAATTGCTGTTCCAGTTGCAGGCAGATATCTATTAATTTGATAGGGCGGATATTGAAACTCAATGAATCGGCTTCGAGTGATGACAAATCCAGAATATCATTGAACAGATTCAGTAATATTTCCGAATTTCTCTCGATGATTTCAGCATACTGTTCCTTCTCGTTTGTGCATTCAGCGTCGATGACTAATTTGGAAAATCCGACGATGGCGTTCAGGGGGGTACGGATCTCATGACTCATGTTGGCAAGAAAAGCAGATTTCAGGCGGTCCGATTCTTCGGCTTTGATTCTGGCGGCCTCCAGCTCTTTTTGTTGTTTCTTGTTGGTTTGTTCCGCATTCCATTGTTCGGATATATCGCGACACATACATAGCAGGTATTCGTTATCCAGAGGGAAAATACGATTTTCGTAATGGTGTAAGATACCGTCCAGCATCAGATCATGTCGGGATGTTGAGCTTTCTCCTGTAAGGATTACCCTGTCCATATTTTGGCGTACGCTTTCGTAGGCTTCCGGCGGGAGTATGTCTTTTACGTTAGAATGGGTGATATTATCGGCATTGATACCTTCCACATGATTGGTCGACGGAGAGGAGGCGAGTTCAATAATGTTTGCATCGTGGTCGAAAACTGTCAACATATCGGGCAGGGCGTCCAGAATACGGGTACTGTATTTTTCACGGAAACGTTCTTGTACGGGGTATGACTGCATAGAAGAAAGATCTTCGACTTTCTTCTCTAATTGTTCTATAATTTTAATCAGCTCTTCTTTTGTCTTGTTCTCGTTGTTTTGCATAGAAGGTTCAATAAATCTGTTATCAATGTTGTATAAAGTGCATTAATACTGCAAATATAAGACAATAATCCGACAAACGTGCCAGGCTTCCTAGTTATTATAATATAAAAAAGGAGGATAGCTTTTGCCCTACTAATCAGAATGTTCTATCTTTGCACCACTTATTTATAAATGATTTACAATATGTCTACAGAATTATTCTCTACTCTGCCCTACAAGGTGGCAGATATTACGCTTGCTGACTTCGGACGCAAGGAAATCGATTTGGCAGAAAAAGAAATGCCCGGCCTCATGGCTCTTCGCGAAAAGTATGGAGAATCCAAACCGTTGAAAGGTGCCCGTATTATGGGATCGTTGCACATGACCATTCAGACAGCCGTTCTGATTGAAACATTGGTTGCTTTAGGTGCTGAAGTACGTTGGTGTTCTTGTAATATATATTCGACACAAGACCATGCTGCGGCAGCGATCGCTGCTTCGGGGGTGCCTGTGTTTGCATGGAAGGGTGAAACGCTTGCCGACTACTGGTGGTGTACGTTGCAGGCTTTGAGTTTCCCCGGTGGTAAAGGACCGAATGTGATTGTAGATGATGGTGGTGATGCAACCATGATGATTCACGTTGGTTATGATGCTGAAAACAATGCTGCCGTGCTGGATAAGGAAGTGCACGCAGAAGATGAAATAGAGCTGAATGCTATCTTGAAGAAAGTGTTGGCGGAAGATGCTACCCGTTGGCATCGCGTAGCGGAAGAAGTTCGTGGCGTATCTGAAGAGACAACCACAGGTGTACACCGTCTGTACCAGATGCAGGAAGAAGGCAAACTGTTATTCCCGGCATTCAATGTGAACGATTCGGTAACGAAGTCCAAATTCGATAATCTGTACGGATGTCGTGAATCATTAGCTGACGGTATCAAGCGTGCAACGGATGTGATGATTGCCGGTAAGGTAGTAGTTGTGTGTGGCTATGGTGATGTCGGTAAAGGATGTTCACATTCCATGCGCTCTTACGGGGCACGTGTGCTTGTGACGGAAGTAGACCCGATCTGTGCATTGCAAGCGGCAATGGAAGGCTTTGAAGTAGTGACAATGGAGGATGCGTGCACTGAAGGCAATATTTTCGTGACTACTACTGGCAATATCGATATTATCCGTATTGACCACATGGAGAAGATGAAAGACCAGGCTATCGTATGTAATATCGGTCACTTCGACAATGAAATTCAGGTGGATGCGTTGAAACATTATGCGGGTATCAAATGCGTGAATATAAAACCGCAGGTAGACCGTTATTATTTCCCGGATGGCCATAGCATTATACTGCTTGCCGACGGCCGTCTGGTAAATCTGGGGTGTGCGACAGGACATCCGTCATTCGTGATGAGTAACTCGTTTACTAATCAGACATTGGCTCAGATCGAACTGTTCAATAAAAAATATGATATAAATGTATATCGTTTGCCGAAACATCTGGATGAGGAAGTAGCCCGTCTGCATCTTGAAAAAATCGGGGTGAAACTGACTAAGCTGACTCCTGAACAGGCTGCTTATATCGGTGTATCGGTAGACGGCCCTTACAAGGCGGATCATTATAGATACTAAATTCAGTTGATAATTGATAGTTGATAAATGATAGTTGTTGGCTTGGGGGCTGAATGCAACAAGTCAGTTATCATTCTCAACTATCAATTATCATTTATCAACTATCAATATATTATGAAGAAAATCCTTCCAGACTTAATTGCCATTCTGGCTTTTATCATTCTTTCTTTTGCTTATTTCTTTCCGGCTGATATCGAAGGTCGTATTCTGTTTCAGCACGATTCGGTGGCCGGAGTTGGTGCAGGGCAAGAATCCAAGGAATATCTCGAACGTACCGGAGAACGTACACGCTGGACAAACTCTATTTTTGGCGGTATGCCTACCTATCAGATGTCTCCGAGCTACGATTCAACAAAGACTTTGAAGTGGGTGGAAAAGGTGTATCAGTTATACCTTCCCGGCTATGTCGTACTGACTTTCATTATGATGCTGGGCTTTTATATCCTTCTGCGAGCATTCGGATTATCAGCATGGCTGGCAGGACTAGGGGGGATTATATGGGCATTCTCTTCCTATTTCTTTATTCTGATACCGGCGGGGCATATCTGGAAGTTTGTTACATTGGCTTATATTCCGCCTACGATTGCCGGTGTCGTATTGGCTTATCGGAAGAAATATTTGTTAGGAGGGGTTATTACAGCCTTGTTTATTGCTCTTCAGATTCAGTCGAATCACATTCAGATGAGTTATTACTTCATGTTTGTGATCCTGTTCTTTATAATAGCTTATTTTGTTGATGCTTATGAAAAGAAGGAATTGCCGCATTTCTTTAAGGCTAGCGCTATTCTTGCATTAGCTGCTGTGGTAGGAGTTTGCGTAAATATCTCCAACTTGTACCATACTTACGAGTATAGTAAGGAGACCATGCGCGGTAAGAGCGAACTGAAACAGGAAGGCCCTGCTGCCAACCAGACCAGTAGCGGACTGGACCGCGATTATATTACAAATTGGAGCTATGGCATAGGTGAAACACTGACTCTATTAGTGCCCAACGTTAAGGGAGGGGGCTGTTCTACTACTTTGTCACAGAATGAAACTGCTATGGCAAAAGCAAACCCGATGTACGGAAACCTTTATTCGCAGTTGACACCCTATTTTGGCGATCAGCCGTGGACTGCCGGGCCGGTATATGTCGGAGCGTTTGTTGTGTTCCTGTTTATTTTGGGATGTTTTATTGTTAAAGGCCCGCTCAAATGGGCACTGTTGGGAGCCACCATTTTTTCTATCCTTCTTTCGTGGGGAAAGAACTTCATGGGGCTGACTGATTTCTTCATCGATTATATTCCGATGTATAATAAATTCCGTGCGGTATCCTCCATTCTTGTAATAGCCGAATTTACAATTCCGTTGTTGGCGATTTTTGCTTTGAAAGAGATTCTGAGCAAACCGGATATCCTGAAGCTGAAAGAGAACCGTACAGGAGTAATTGTCACGTTGGTGCTTACAGCCGGTGTTGCGTTGATTCTGGCTGTTGCTCCGGGAGTTTTCTTCTCCAACTTCAGTTCAGGACAGGAAATGGCTGCTTTGAAGCAAGGGCTTCCGGCGGAACATCTTGTTCCTGTCATGACCAGCCTGAAAGATATGCGTGAGGCGATACTAACTTCGGATGCATGGCGTAGCTTTTTTATCATCGTTATAGGTTGCCTGCTTTTATTCTTATATCAACAGAAGAAGTTGAAAGCCTCATTCACCTTAGGAGGTATTGTACTTCTGTGTCTGATAGATATGTGGAGTGTCAACAAACGCTATTTGTATGATGATCTGTTTGTTCCGAAGTCCAAACAAGCGGAAGCATTCGTCAAGACGCAGGCGGATGAAATTATTCTTCAAGATACGACCTTATATTATCGGGTATTGAACTTTGTAGGTTTCCCCGGCAATACATTTAATGAGAATAATACAGCGTACTGGCATAAGAGTGTCGGTGGTTATCATGCCGCCAAGTTGCGCCGTTATCAGGAAATGATCGATCATCATATTACTCCGGAAATGCAGGCGACCTATCAGGAAGTAGCTGCTGCCGGTGGCAAAATGGACAGCGTGGATGCTTCTAAATTTCGTGTGCTGAATATGCTGAACACGAAATATTTTATCTTCCCTGCCGGACAACAGGGGCAGCCTGTTCCTGTGGAAAATCCGTATGCATACGGTAATGCCTGGTTTGTGGATAAGGTGCAGTATGTGAATAATGCAAATGAGGAAATTGATGCTTTGAATGATATTCTTCCTACGGAAATCGCTGTAGTAGATGCGAAGTTTAAGGAAAAACTGAAGGGTGTGACGGAAGGATATAAGGACTCTCTGTCTGCCATTCGTTTGACGAGCTATGAGCCGAATCGTTTGGTTTATAAGACTTCTTCCGCTAAAGACGGTGTAGTTGTTTTCTCTGAAATATATTATCCGGGATGGCAGGCTACGATTGACGGTCAGCCGGTGGATATTGCCCGGGCGGACTATGTGTTGCGTGTAATGAATATTCCGGCCGGTGAACATACGATTGAGATGTGGTTTGATCCGCAGAGCATACATGTGACGGAAAGTATTGCTTACGCAGCATTGGCTTTGCTGTTGATTGGAGTGATGATTCTGGTATGGATGAGTAGAAGCAGAATCTCTAAGAAATCTTGAATGAAATGATGTAATGCTTACCTTATTGCATAGAATAGATAAGGTTATTAGATAAGAACGGCTCTCTTCCTCCCGAAGAGAGCCGTTTTGCATTCACTAAAAAATTATGAAAAACAAACGCTATTTGGTTGTTTGAATATGCTGATTAATCATTCTTTATTTGTTTTAATACCTCAAAACTAAGCAGATACTGGGATAGATGAAAATAAAATCGACTAAGTACGGAGTTTTGTCTATCAAAAGTTCTGTTGAAAAAGGAAAATATGAATATAAAGAGTCGGTTTATGGGTAGCTTTCATTTGTCCTAACCCACTAAATTTGTAGCCGATTATAGAGCATATATTATGAAAAGACTACTGTTCATTTTTACCTTTTTTATTTTGCTCGTTGTAAACGGGAGAGCGCAAGGAGTAGAAACCTTGACATTGGAAGATTGCCTTCGGATAGGTATTGATAACAACTTGTCGTTGGAGAGCAAGCGTAGAGAAATACAGAAAAGCAAATATGGTGTATCTGAAAATCGGGCAAGATTGTTGCCGCAGATTAGTGCTGTCGCCGGTTATAGTAATAATTTTGATCCTCCGGTATCTGTGACGGACGGTTCATCTTACGGCGTTCCCTATAATATTACTCAAACATTGCAACATTCTGCTAATGCAGGCCTGGAAATGCAAATGCCGCTTTTCAACCAGACTCTTTATACTTCTATGTCTATTGCTAAAGTTGTGGAGGAGATCAGCCGCTTGTCTTATGGTAAGGCGAGGGAGGATCTTCAAATCAGCAAGATGTACTATCTGGGGCAAGTAACAGCCGAGCAAATAGTGTTGATAAAGGCGAATATCACCCGTCTGGAAGAGTTGCGGGATATAACCCGGGCTTTCTTTGATAATGGTATGTCTATGGAAGTCGACCTGAAAAGAGTAAATATCAATTTGGAGAACCTGAAAGTGCAATATGACAATGCACAGGCAATGATGAAGCAGCAACTTAATATGTTGAAGTACATTATGGATTATCCGGCTGAAAAAGAAATAGCCCTGACACCGGTTAATACTGATAGCATTACTACGGTCGCTTTAACCGGTTTGTCGGAGAACCTCTACGAACTGCAACTCACGCAATCGCAGTTGGAACTGGCTGAACGGCAAAAACGGATGATTACTAATGGCTATATCCCTTCTCTTAGTTTGACAGGGAACTGGAGATATGCTGCCTACACAGATAAAGGTTATCATTGGTTCCATTCCGGTCCGTCCAATCATTGGTTTCGTTCGTATGGACTGGGGCTGACTTTGCGCATTCCTATTTTTGATGGACTGGATAAAACCTATAAGATAAGGAAAGCGATGATCGACATTGAGAATCGCAAGCTGGCATGGGAGGACACCCGGAAAAATCTGCAAACCCAATATTTGAATGCGGTGAACGACCTGATGAATAACCAGCGTAATTTTAAAAAACAGAAAGATAACTATCTGTTGGCGGAAGATGTCTATGCCGTTACTTCCGACCGTTATCGCGAAGGGATCGCTTCAATGACTGAGGTGCTGCAAGACGAAATGCAGATGAGTGAAGCGCAGAACAATTATATCAATGCACATTATAATTATCGGGTCACCAATCTGATGCTCCTCAAACTGACCGGGCAGATAGAATCATTAGTCAAATAATACGCAACTAACAATCGAATCATAAAATATGGAAACAATGGAAAATAATATTCCTTCCGCTACTCATCAGGAGAAAGCGAAGAAAATGAAGAAACTTCGTCGTTGGCAGATTGCAGTCAGCCTTTTAGGAGTGGCTATTATTGTCTGGGGAGTAATTGAAGTGGTTTGTCTCTTTTTGAATTATAGCCAGACGGAAACCAGCAACGATGCCCAGATCGAGCAATATGTATCGCCTATCAACCTGCGTGCTTCGGGATATATTGATAAGATTTACTTTACCGAACATCAGGAGGTACATAAAGGGGATACTCTGATGGTGCTCGACGATCGTGAATATAAAATCCGGGTAATGGAAGCCGAAGCCGCACTGAAGGATGCGCAAGCCGGTGCCACAATAATTAATGCCACGTTGAATACTACACAGACCACTGCATCCGTCTATGATGCCTCTATTGCTGAAATCGAAGTGCGCCTGGCTAAACTGGAGAAAGACCGGAAACGATATGAAAATCTGGTGAAACGAAATGCAGCGACTCCTATCCAGCTTGAACAGATTATTACGGATTATGAGGCTACGCGTAAGAAGCTGGAAGCTGTGGAAAGACAGAAGAAAGCTGCCCTTTCCGGTGTGGATGAGGTGTCTTATCGTCGTGTGAGTACCGAAGCTGCTATTCAACGGGCAACGGCGGCACTTGAAATGGCACGCCTGAATCTGTCTTATACGGTTGTGGTAGCTCCCTGTGATGGAAAGCTCGGCCGTCGTTCGTTGGAGGAAGGACAATTCATTTCCGCCGGACAAACGATTACTTATATTCTTCCTAATACTCAAAAATGGATTGTAGCCAATTATAAGGAAACGCAAATTGAGAATCTGCATATCGGACAGGAAGTATCTGTTACGGTAGACGCTATTAGTGATAAAGAGTTTACGGGGAAGGTGACATCTACCTGTTGGCGGAATTAATTTAGTGCATACTTAATTCTGCCAATGGGCTTGTCG
>ERZ809407.2747-NODE-2747-length-11142-cov-11.208983_pt1 | contig 11142 bp, 5 predicted proteins | sample MGYA00520792_ERZ809407 | MGnify/ENA primary metagenome ERZ809407 (study PRJEB31576, sample SAMEA3212665) | Homo sapiens | biome: human-gut; feature: human gut; material: fecal | place: Sweden | collected 2012 ...
CTATTCCCATATTCTTGAATGAGTTCTTTTCTGTTTTCAGCTCAGACAACAAATGTGCAAGCTGTTCCGCAACATCATCAAGGACTTCGTTGGCATACGCTTCATCACGACGACGATTATTATACTCATCAACAACCTTTTTGAGTCTGTCTGCAAATTCCACACCCATAATTTTATTGACTTTCTTGAACTCGTCGATTGCCTGCGAAAGAAGTCTTTGCAGTATCTTAATTTTCGTATTCGGCAACTGAATAGCATTTATCTTATCCATATACTCATCGCTGAAAATATCAACTGATATATGCTTTCCGGTTTCAAATAATTCTTCAATGCCATCGGACTGAATTGCCCCCTCAAGCATTTTACGAACACGAGCGTTCATCTGCTCAATATCCGGTGCGTCGCCTTTTATCAACTTGAAAAGGATAGAACGGACAGCACAATAAAAATGGATATAATCCTTATCTTCATCAGAGAATTTCTCACTTGAACTACAAAGATTAAACGCCTGTTTCATTCTCTTGACTGCTGCCATAAATCTTCTTTCCAGTTCTTCAGACAACTGCACATACTCAACCGCACGGTTCAGGCAAGCAAGCTGTTCGGTAGGCGAACCGTTAAAGAAATCACTACTGTTAAAGTTGTGGAACATCTGACCAAGAACTTCTAACTGGTCTTTTACAATCGTGATGGACTGCTCCACGCCTTCAAATTCCTCGCTCTCAAAATTTGTATATTTCTTGAGAGCGGTATTCATATTTTTCTTAATACCTATATAATCAACAATCAAGCCTTTATCCTTGCCCTCGCATACACGATTAACACGGGAAATCGTTTGAATAAGGGTATGCTGCTGAATAGGCTTATCAATATAAATCGTATCAAGTTCCGGCACATCAAAACCAGTCAGCCACATATCTACAACAATGGCAATCTTAAAGTTTGACTTCGGATTTTTAAACTGACGGTCAAATTCTTTCCTATCCTCTTTAGTGCCAAGCATATCAAAGAGGTCTTTTTCATCATCTTTATTACGAGTCATAACCAACTTGATTTTTTCCATTGGCTTCAACTCTTTTTTATCTTTTTCACTCAGAACAACACCGTCATCACAAATTTTCTTTTCTGTCCATTCCGGTCTGAGTTTCTTTACTATCTTATAGAAATCGTATGCTATATTTCGGTTGGAACATACAAACATTGCTTTTCCTGCTATGGTTGCACCTTCTGCCACACGGTTTTCATAATGTTTGATAAAGTCCTCTGCAACAGCACGAAGTCTATCAGTGTCGCCAATAATAACTTCCATTTTGGCAACTGCTTTCTGGCTTTCTTCTACTTGATGTTCATTCGCTCCCTCAAGCTCACACTGAGCATAATATTCTTCAATCTGTCTTACCTTGTCCTGATTGAGCATAACTTTAGCTGCACGACCATCGTAAACAAGATTTACTGTAATACCGTCCTTAACGGCTTCCGTCATTGTGTATGCATCTACAACCCCGCCAAAGACTTCGATTGTTCCATCAACCGGGGTTCCAGTAAATCCTACATAAGTTGCATTTGGCAAAGAATCGTGCAAATACTTAGCAAAGCCATAAGTTTTCTGAACACCGGACTCTGTAATCTTAACCTTTTGGTCGAGATTGATTTGACTTCTGTGTGCTTCATCAGAAATACAAATAACATTTGTTCTGTCTGTAAGAAGCTGCAAATCCTCTGTAAATTTCTGAATAGTAGTCAGATAAACACCGCCACTCTCTCGTCCCTGAAGTTCCTCACGAAGTTTCTCACGGGACTCAATACTTACAACAGTTTCATCTCCGATATATTTTTTTGAACCGACAAACTGCTTGGAAAGCTGGTCGTCAAGGTCTGTTCTATCCGTAATAATGAGAATAGTCGGAGAAGAAAAATATTTGCTTTTCATCAGCATACGGGTAAGGAAAAGCATTGTATAACTCTTGCCGCACCCTGTCGCTCCGAAGTATGTACCACCTTTACCATCTCCTTCTGGGCGACGATGAGCCTTGATATTCTCATACAATTTATTTGCCGCAAAGAACTGTGGATAACGACACACTATTTTCAAATCCTTATCTGAGTTATCCGGAAAATAAATAAAATTCTTGATAACTTCAATTAAACGGTCTTTTCGGAAAAGCCCCTTTATCATTGTTACAAGAGAATTGATACCGTCCAGTTCTTTATCGTCCGAGTTTATCTTTCTCCAAGCATAGAAGAAATCATACGGACTGAAGAAAGAACCATATTTATTATTTGCTCCGTCACTGATAACAACAAACGCATTGTATTTGAAAATCTCCGGAATATCTCTACGATAACGGATTGTAAGCTGCTTATATGCGTCCATTATAGTCGTATTTTCTTGTACCGCACTCTTAAATTCAAGAACAACAACAGGAATACCATTTACAAACACAATGCCATCAGGAATACGCAACTGATTATTTACACCTTCAATTTCAAACTGATTAACCACTTTGAAAAGATTGTTTTCGGGAGTGTCGAAATCAATAAGTTCAATATAGAGGTCTTTTTGCGTTCTGTCCTCTCGGTTAAGAATAAAGCCATCGCAAAGCAACTTAAATACAGCTTTGTTTGCTTCATAAATCGTACCGGAAATATTACGCAGCATTAGAATGACACTATCCACCTCACTCGGTGTGATACCGTCTTTCGCATAGCAATTATAAAGGTATTGCTTCAGGTCGTCTGTAAGCAGAACCTCCGTCCTTTCTCTGTGTATCTGGTCACCGCTGACATAGGTGTATCCCTCGTCTTCAAACAACTCCATTATTGACATTTCCAATGCGTGTTCATTAAAATTTGCCATTGCATTCACTCCTTTTATACGCTCTGTGTTTTATAAAATATCAGCAAAATATCTGTTCTTCTTTTTAGTAAATACAACTTGTGATGGAAATAAATTTGCTCCTCTATTCGCCATTCCAATAATCATATATGCCCAATCGCTCAATTCTTCTGGCAAGCGATAACAAATTGGATTGCCATCATTTGAAATCGTAATCAATGGAATGCCCGATTTATCCATTCCAACGGATAAAACCATTTCTGTTTGACTGCCTTCGTCAATTTGAAGAATAGGTTGCTTCGTAATATCAAAATAAACTTTCGCTCCACGACGGTTTAGGAAATACTCCTCATCATTTTTATCAATAAGGTCTATCGGTAATTTACTTCGCCTGCGGTTAAAATAATCAGATAACTGCTGACAAACATATCCATTAAAATATTCGCCCTGCATTTCAAGTTTCTCATTGACAAGCTGTTCTGGATTTTCAAAATGAGCCATATAGCCAAGGAGGCCTATAAAACATACCAAATCATCGGAATAAATTCCCGCATACGATTTATACCAAGCATTATCCCATTCACAAATTATCTTATATAACTTTTTATATAGGTTCAGTTGAACTTCATTAAGTTGAAACCATTTTTTATCTAATAGCTTTTTCTGCGTTCCCTCTTCAATAGAATGATAATGTAAGGCATCACACAAAGATTTTAACAGTTTTGAAATAATCCCTACCATCATATCTGCCATACGCAAGCCACAAATATCTTTTGAATTTTCCTCTGTTACATTAGACAGTCCCATTTCACACGCAGCCTGCATTGTCCTACTGGCTTCGTTCTGCTCTCCCTCTTTATCTAAAACTAAGGCATAATTCTTAATATATTCTTCTTGTAAGTATTTCACAAAACCGCTAAACGGCATATGATAATCCCATCGAAGTTCTGGAATAGCTGAAATATCATTCAAAATATACAGTATATTTTTTAAAGCTTCATTCTCCTGCTCTTTCAGACTCATATTTGAACGGTTACATTCAATTCGTTCTCTAAAAAATTCTTTCAATTCTTCTACAAATCCTTCTGGATTATCATAAATACTTTTAATAACATTCTGCGGACGATATACAACAAGAGCTTTTGTAATGGAATACTTAACTGCATCTGCATCTATAATTAAGTTATTCTGATAACCTATAAAAAGCTGCAGAATCAAATATTCTATCTTACTCGCAACAGAAAAATACAACTTGGTACTTTCATCAAAAATGGATAAGAAGTCCATTATAAACTGTGTGTTGTCTTTATCGAGTGAAGCCAATCCATATTCAAACTTCTTTTGCTTCAAAGTTGTACTTTTTAATTCTCCGTTTCTATCTTTACGGTCAGCATATTTATTTTCAAAATCCTCATATTTCTTAAAAACTTCTTTTTCCTTTTCTTTCTCCCAACCAACTATAACCGTAACAAAATTATCGTAATAATTTGGAGCAGTTACAGTATTATAGTTGATTTTTCTACTGTGTTCTGACTCATCATAATAAAATTTGTATGTATCCATAACTGTTCCATCTCCTTTCAGTTAAATGATAATTTAGAAGCAACTGCCCAATCCTTGTTTCAGGAGCAATTTGCAGCTTTTTATAATGAAAATGAACTACCAGATGGTTACAGTATTGCTACATTAGATAGTCTTTGTTCAATCAAGGGTGGAAAACGACTTCCTGCCGATGGAGAACTGCTTGATGCTCCAACTGCACACCCATATATCCGTGTGCGTGATTTGGGAAGCAATCGGTATGTGTGTCTGACCAATCAATTTCAATATATTGATGAAGAAACACATTCTGCTATTTCACGGTATATTGTTAATACTAACGATATTGTTATTTCTATCGTTGGAACTATTGGTTTGATAGGAAAAATACATACTTCGCTCAACAATGCAAACCTTACTGAAAACTGCGTTAAACTGGCTAATATTCATACGGTTACCCCTGATTATCTCTACTATACTCTTTGCTATAAAAAGCAAATAAAAGAGATTGAATTATTAACAGTTGGTGCAGTTCAATATAAGTTACCGATGTACAATATACAGTCAATGAAAATCCTCGTACCCCCAACAGAAGTTATAGAGGACTTTCAACATAAATTCGATATATTTAATGAGCAAATCGAAGCAAATACTATCGAAATTCAAAGACTTTATGAATTACAATCTGTTTTATTGGCAAAGCTGGCATATTAAGCTGCTAAATTATCATTTATCTTCTGTTTCAAAGCTATTCTGTCGGTTATTGTCTTGTAGGCTTTCACAATCTTTCTCTGCTTTTCAATATCCGGTACTGGAAGCTCAACCATACAAAGTTCATTCCAATCGAAAATCTCTCTCACGCTTCCGTGTGACTTATATCTTGCATAGCGGTCAAATTCTGGTCGACTGAACCAAAGCATAAGATATTCAGGGTCTAATTCCTCTTTATTTTCAACTTCAAAAACTGTATAAGAGCTTGAAATGATACAATCTTCTTCATCTAAATAAGCAATAGAGATTTTCTCTCCATTTCGTGAAGTAACGGGTCCGTATACAAACTGTCCCGTTCTAACTATCCTATAATTCGATAAATCAGTTCCTACAATATTTGCAATTGACGGAATAAATTTTTTACTTATACTTACACCAAGCAACTTTGTTACGGCTAAATCCCTATTACGCTCGTCCACAAGTCGAATGTAATTGCCTAATATCTTATATCCTTTTTCCATTCCTACCACCTTAACCAATGTATTTTCTATGAGCAATTTTCACATTACTCTGCTTAACCATTGCATATTGCAATGTCGTATCTATTCTTCTATGCCCTAAGAGCTGCTGAAGCTGTTCTATTGGCATTCCTTTGTCTATTGCCATTGTCGCAAGCGTTCGCCTGAATTTATGAGGGTGTACCTTATTTAGTCCCAATCGTTTTCCAAGCTGTCGTAATCTCACTTCAATACCTCCGATATTCATTCGATTATACGGAAATTGTAATGATACAAAAAGTGCCGGATTATCGTCCTTTCGGCTGTTTAAGTAATTCTGCAAATGTATTTTTGTTCTTGCATCAAAATATACTATTCGCTCCTTATCCCCTTTACCGAAAACAACACATTCTCTCTCGTTAAAGTCTATATCCTCACGATTTAGTAACACCATTTCTCCGACACGCATACCCGTTGAAGCAAGCATATCAATCATTGCCAAGTCCCTGAGTTCCTTGCAATTATCCCTCATCAATTCAAGTGCTTCATCAGAGTAGGTTTCTTTTATGTTCGTTCCGGTCTTAACCTTATGTATTCGCCTGACCGGACTTTTCAAAATATAATCCTCGTCCTCAAGCCAAGAGAAAAAACTGGAAAGTATTCGTCTTATATTATCTATCGTAACCTTACTTGATTTTTTCTTAGCCTGATACTTGGTCAAATAACAACGAATATCGTCAGTCACAATATATTTGATACCCTTTCCAATACTATCAAGCATCGATTGTATCGTTGCATTATAGTATTTCAAGGTTTTCTCAGAACAGCCTTCAATACGCTTTGCCGATAGAAAAGACTCTACTAAATTCTGTTCTGAAAGTTCCTTATCTCTTTCTGTCTTTGTTACCTCATAATCAAAAAGTGTATACTGCAACACCTCTTGCAATCTTTCTGTCTGTGCGTTATTCAAATAAGGTAACATTCCTTGAATAACATCTGCAATTAGGTTCTGTTTCATAGTCAATTCTCCTTTTGTTTTTTAAGAGAACGACTACCAGTGGCAGTCCCTTGTGTTAACTCCCGCCACTGATGGGAGTTCTATTGTAAATGATAATTTAGTAGCTGTTGGAACTGCTTCTATCCAAAAGAATGTCGGCAGAGGTGCATTGATAAATCTGACCGAGGCAGAAATGGATAGCTTGACATTTCCAGAGGATTTTAAGGTTAAAACCGTATCCGAGTTTTGTGCTGAAACAAAATCCGGTTCGACACCATCCCGTATCAATAATGAATACTGGGAAAACGGAACGATTTCTTGGGTCAAATCTGGCGAGGTGCATAACAATATCACTTTGCAGACAGAAGAATATATTACCCCGTTGGGATTAAGCGAAAGTTCCACAAAACTACTTCCCAAAGACACCGTTTTGATGGCGATGTATGGTGTTACAGCAGGAGAAGTTGGGTATCTCGCAATCGAGGCAACTACCAATCAAGCAATCTGCGGTATGATATGTCGCTCAAAAGCAGAAGCAGCATACTTGTACTTCTCGCTTATTCAAAGTCAAGCGAAGATAAGCAGACTTTCTAATGGTGGAGCACAGGATAACCTTAGTAAAAACTTCATTGACAACATAAAGATTGCAGTTCCTCCGTCCGAGTTCATCGAAAAGTTAAATCTTGCCGCAATCGTTGAGCAAATGACTTTGAATACAAAAGAAATTACCCTACTTGAAGAACTACAAGCCACGGTTTTAGCACAGCTTTCAAGCCACTAAATTATCATTTATCTTCTGTTTCAAAGCTATTCTATCAGTTATTGTCTTGTAGGCTTTCACTATTTTTCTCTGTTTTTCAATATCCGGTACTGGAAGTTCCACCATACAAAGCTCATTCCAATCGAAAATCTCTCTTACGCTTCCGTGTGACTTATATCTTGCATAGCGGTCAAATTCTGGTCGGCTGAACCAAAGCATAAGATATTCAGGGTCTAATTCCTCTTTATTTTCAACTTCAAAAACTGTATAAGAGCTTGAAATGATACAATCTTCTTCATCTAAATAAGCAATAGAGATTTTCTCTCCATTTCGTGAAGTAACGGGTCCGTATACAAACTGTCCCGTTCTAACTATCCTATAATTCGATAAATCAGTTCCTACAATATTTGCAATTGACGGAATAAATTTTTTACTTATACTTACACCAAGCAACTTTGTTACGGCTAAATCCCTATTACGCTCGTCCACAAGTCGAATGTAATTGCCTAATATCTTATATCCTTTTTCCATTCCTACCACCTTAACCAATGTATTTTCTATGAGCAATTTTCACATTACTCTGCTTAACCATTGCATATTGCAATGTCGTATCTATTCTTCTATGCCCTAAGAGCTGCTGAAGCTGTTCTATTGGCATTCCTTTGTCTATTGCCATTGTCGCAAGCGTTCGCCTGAATTTATGAGGGTGTACCTTATTTAGTCCCAATCGTTTTCCAAGCTGTCGTAATCTCACTTCAATACCTCCGATATTCATTCGATTATACGGAAATTGTAATGATACAAAAAGTGCCGGATTATCGTCCTTTCGGCTGTTTAAGTAATTCTGCAAATGTATTTTTGTTCTTGCATCAAAATATACTATTCGCTCCTTATCCCCTTTACCGAAAACAACACATTCTCTCTCGTTAAAGTCTATATCCTCACGATTTAGTAACACCATTTCTCCGACACGCATACCCGTTGAAGCAAGCATATCAATCATTGCCAAGTCCCTGAGTTCCTTGCAATTATCCCTCATCAATTCAAGTGCTTCATCAGAGTAGGTTTCTTTTATGTTCGTTCCGGTCTTAACCTTATGTATTCGCCTGACCGGACTTTTCAAAATATAATCCTCGTCCTCAAGCCAAGAGAAAAAACTGGAAAGTATTCGTCTTATATTATCTATCGTAACCTTACTTGATTTTTTCTTAGCCTGATACTTGGTCAAATAACAACGAATATCGTCAGTCACAATATATTTGATACCCTTTCCAATACTATCAAGCATCGATTGTATCGTTGCATTATAGTATTTCAAGGTTTTCTCAGAACAGCCTTCAATACGCTTTGCCGATAGAAAAGACTCTACTAAATTCTGTTCTGAAAGTTCCTTATCTCTTTCTGTCTTTGTTACCTCATAATCAAAAAGTGTATACTGCAACACCTCTTGCAATCTTTCTGTCTGTGCGTTATTCAAATAAGGTAACATTCCTTGAATAACATCTGTAATTAGATTCTGTTTCATAGTCAATTCTCCTTTCATTTTTTAAGAGAACGACTACCAGTGGCAGTCCCTTGTTTTAACTCCCGCCACTGATGGGAGTTCTATTGTAAATGATAATTTAGCGGCTTAAATCGTTAATTTAGACAACAAAGTTCTTTGTAAACCTAAGAGGACATCTATTTCTTTAGCATTGTTGCTTATCATACTGAAAATAGAATGACCTTTTACACCAAATTTTCGTAAAGAATTGTCGTCTGGAATTATAACCTGAAAGCCATTTAACAAATCCTTACCTACATTTGGAAATGTAGAACCTGTTGCTGCTGAAAGAATTTCTTGAAGGCTGTTATCTATCATAGCCTTTACAAACCAATTTAAGGTGCAATCACTTTTGTGATGAATTGCTGCTAATCCTCGTCCGATAGCGTATGATTGATTAGCCCAATTCATACGTCCGGTTGTTGAACCACGAACGCAAAACAATAAATCGCCCTCAACACAATGTTTTTTACCATTTGTTGTCCATTGTATGGGAGATGGAGAATAAAATCCAAACTCTGTTGGTCCATTTAACAAAGGTTCTCCTACACCCTCATTGTTACAATCATCGCCTTCGGGGGATTGTCCCATTGTTACAGTTGCAATATCTGAAAAAGAGGCAATTCTCCAACCAAGAGGTAATGTATCAGAAGATGTTATAGTAAAAAATTCTTTATATAAAGCAGATAAGGTTGCTTCTAAATTATCATTTATCTTCTGCTTCAATGCAATTCTATTTTCGATAACAGTATTATAATCCACTATTTTTTGCTGTTCTTCGACTGGCGGAAATTCTATCTCAATTTCAGAAATATTACTAAATCTGCAATATTCCCTTGCAGAACCTTGTCCTAAAAACTCGCAATAACATGTAAACCACTTCTGTCTTATTATCAGCTTCAAATAATGTGGCAACAACAAATCTGTTCTGTGAACATAAAACACTTCATATAAAGAAGAACATATAGCACGGTCATACATATCATTGATAGCTATTGAATTTAATTCCATTCGTGCCGGATTAAAAATAAAATCATTTCTATAAAATACATTGTAAATTGATGTATCAGCATCTTTCTGTTTTGGTGGAATTAACCCATCTTTTGATACTCCGCAGATTGGCAAATCTGAGCCATCATTTTTCTCTCGCCTTTGGGTTATAAGTTCTCCGAGTTTGCACTTAGTTAATTTCATAACCCAGTTCCTCCATTACCTTTAGTAAATCTGATTTGGATTTTTCCTCTTGAACAAGAAGGTCTTTGAGTTCTCCCTGCAATGACTTCATTTTTGTATCAAAGTCGATATTCTCATCACGATTGACAAACTCAATATATCTGCTCGGCACAAGAGTAAATCCTTTTTCCTTTACTTCATCAAAAGAAGCAGAATAGCAAAACTCCGGCACATTCTCATAAGTTTCCTCATAGCCTTCCTGCTGCCAGTTATGATATACACTTGTAACTTTTGCTCTATCTTTCTCTGTCAATTCAATGTACTTCTTCTCATAAGGACTGCCCATCTGTCGTAAATCCATAAAGAGTATTTCATCTTCTCGGTCACGATAGCGTTTGAGCTTTCCGTTCTGTTCCACAACACGAGCCTTTTTATTCTTATTGAGTACCCAAAGGGTAACGCTGATGTCAGTGGTATAGAAAAGGTTTCTCGGAAGAATAATAATCGCTTCTACCAAGTGGTTTTCTATAAGCTGCTGTCTGATTTTCAGTTCTGTACCATCATCGGATAATGCACCATTGGCAAGCAGAAAACCTGCCACACCGTTTTGTGAGAGTTTGGAAACAATATTCAGTATCCAACCATAATTTGCATTGCTTGTCGGCGGAACTTCATAGCCATTCCAACGAGGGTCATCTACAAGCTCATTTTCGGCTCTCCACTGCTTCTGATTGAAAGGCGGGTTTGCCATAATGAAATCTGCTTTAAGGTCTTTGTGCTGGTCATTGGTAAATGTATTGGCAGCCATCTCTCCAAGATTTGCAGAAATACCACGAATAGCTAAATTCATTTTTGCCAGTTTGAATGTGGTATTTGTATATTCCTGACCGTAAATAGACACTTTCTTTTTATTACCTCTATGTGCTTCTACGAACTTGATGGATTGCACAAACATACCGCCCGAACCACAACAAGGATCATAAAGTATTCCATCGTAAGGCTCAAGCATTTCGGCAATCAGGTTTACAATGCACTTTGGTGTGTAGAACTCTCCTTTACCTTTTCCTTCTGCAAGAGCGAACTTAC